>Ga0075163_10005195_pt1 | contig 17402 bp, 17 predicted proteins | sample JI1023141ADNA_FD_71478 | JGI IMG/M metagenome (GOLD analysis project Ga0075163, IMG submission 71478) | Wastewater effluent complex algal communities from Wisconsin, to seasonally profile nutrient transformation and Carbon sequestration -... | ecosystem: Engineered > WWTP > Effluent > Algae...
GTGCCCATCTCGCGCATGTACATGCGCACCGGATCGGTGGTGCGGCCCAGTTCGGCATCGAGCGCGGCCAGCGCGGCGGCGGCCTCTTCGATGGCCTCGTCGTCGGCGGGCTGGGAATTCTCGGTGGCGAGCAACGGCTCGGAGTCCGGTGCTTTTTCATACACCGGAATTCCCATGTCGTTGATCATGTTGACGATGTCTTCGATCTGCTCGGGATCGACGATCTCGCTCGGCAGGTGGTCGTTGACCTGCGAATACGTGAGGAAGCTCTGTTCCTTGCCGAGCGCGATCAGCAGCTTCAGCTGCGACTGGCGTTCCTCGGGCATGACCGGCGCGCGGCGTTCGATGGCGCTGAGCGCCTCGGCATCCGCACTGCCTTCACCGCGGCGCTTGCGGCCGGGCTTGCCGGGAGCCGCGACGGGCGCGGCAGGCGCAGCGGCCTGCTTCGCAGCAGGAGCGCCCTTGGCCGCATGCGCACCCTTGGGATCGGCGACGACCTCGGGCTTGCCGCCCTTCAGCGGCTTGGCGGGCGCAGGCGCAGCGGCTTTCGCCACGGGCTTCGCCGCATGCTTCGGTGCCGGCACGGGGGCCACCTTGGCCGGTGCCTTGGCAGGCTTGGTCGGCTTGGCCGCCTTGGCCGCTTTCGCGACGGGCTTGGCGGGCGCGGCTTTGGCGGCCGGCTTCGCAGCAGGCTTGCGGGCGGCGGGTTTCTGCGGCTTGCGGTTCGGCGCCATGAAATCTCCAGCTGGTCCGTTTGATCGCGTCTGGGGAGGACGGAAAGAACCCCCGGGCGCCTTGGCGAACCGGCGATTCTAGTGCGGGGCAGGCGGTCTGTGAACTGATCTTGAGACTATCTCGGCAGGATTTCCGTTCCCTGCAAGATGGCTGCCAACGGCACCTTCCCGGCCGCTATCCGGGACCCCGACGCAGCAGTTCCCGCAGCCGGTCGCGCTCCTCCGGCGACAGGCCATTTCCCGATTCCTTGGCGATCAGGGCATCCAGTTCGGCCGCGGCAGCGCCCTGCGCCAGCTTGCGCAGGGCGGTTCTCAGTTCGTCGAGGGCCGCGGCCTCGTCCGGAACAATCGAGGCTTCGGCCGCCAGGCGTCCCAGTCGATCGGCCGCCGGGTGGTCGCGCCAGCGTTCCAGCAGCTGCGCCGTGCTCGCCGCCGGCTGCTGGCGCACGCCTTCGAGCAGCTGCACCAGGATTTCAACGCCCGGTTCGTCCAGCGAGCCCAGCGCCTCGATCTCGGTGGCCGGAATCCGGGCCACCGTTCCCGGGAAATGCAGCAGCGTCTGCACGGCCTGTCGCACCAGCGAGCCGCGGCCGGTGCTGCGCGCCGTGCGCGGGGAGCGCGGCGGCGCCTGCGCCGGCGCCGGAATCGAGGAATCAGGCGTCGTCATGGGGCCCACGATCTTCAGGAACCGCTCCGCGCTCACGCCGATGGCCTCCGCCAGCCGGTCGAGCAGCAGTTCGCGGTAGGGGCCTTCGGGCATGCGTTCGAGCAGCGGCCGGGCCTCGGCCACGAAGCGTGCCTTGCCGTCGGCATGGGAGATGTCGATGGCCCCCGCCAGGTGCTGCACCAGGTATTCCGACAGCGGCAGCGCCCCGGCGAGCCGGGCCTCGAAGGCCTCCTTGCCTTCCTTGCCCACCAGCGAATCCGGATCCTCGCCATCGGGCAGGAACAGGAATTTCAGCTCGCGGCCGGCGGTGGCCTCGGGCAGCGCGTTGTTCAGCGCGCGCCAGGCCGCGGCGCGTCCGGCCTTGTCGCCGTCGAAGCAGAACACGATCTCGCGCACCAGGCGGAACGCGCGCTTGAGGTGCTCGGGCGTGGTGGCCGTGCCCAGCGTGGCCACCGCATAGGTGATGCCGCTCTGGTGCAGGCGCACCACGTCCATGTAGCCCTCGACGATCATCAGCCGCATCAGCGGTGCGCGGTTCTGGCGCACCTCGTACAGGCCGTAGAGCTCGCGGCCCTTGTGGAACAGCGGTGTTTCGGGGGAATTGAGGTACTTCGGCTCGCCCGCATCGAGCACGCGGCCGCCGAAGGCGATCACGCGGCCGCGCGCATCGCGGATCGGGAACATCAGCCGGTCGCGGAAGCGGTCGTAGTGCCCTTCGCCGCTGTCGCGCGCGATGATGAGGCCGGTTTCCAGCAGTTTCTGCCGCGATTCCTCGCTGGCGCCGAAGCGCTTCAACACTTCGTTCCAGCTGTCGGGCGCGTAGCCGATGCCGAACTGCGTCGCGATCTCGCGCGTCAGGCCGCGCTTCTTGGCGTATTCGCGCGCGCGCTCGGTGGCCAGCAGCTGTTCCTGGTAGAACGTGGCCACCTTGCCCATCTGCGTGTACAGATCGTCGCTGATCGCCTGCGGCGCTGGGCTGCCGGACTGCTCGCGCGGCACTTCCAGGCCCAGTCGCTGCGCCAGTTCTTCCACCGCCTCGACGAAGGGCAGGCGGTCGTAGTTCATCAGGAAGGCCAGCACGGTGCCGTGCGCGCCGCAGCCGAAGCAGTGGTAGAACTGCTTGATGGGGCTGACCCAGAACGAGGGCGTTTTCTCCTGATGGAAGGGGCAGCAGGCGCGATATTCCCGGCCGGCGCGCTTCAACGGCACGCGAGCGTTGATGATCTCAACGATATCGGCACGGGCGACGAGATCGTCGATGAAGGACTGGGGAATGAGGCCGGCCATGGGGAGGCCTACGCTAACATGACCGCATGATCGACGAACCCGCCCTGTACTCCCGGCTGCGCTGGCGCCTGGTTCCCTACCTGCTGCTGCTCTACGTGATCGCCTGGTTCGACCGGGTGAACATCGGCTTCGCGGCGCTGCAGATGAACGCGGACCTGGGGTTCAGCGCCACCGTCTACGGGCTGGGCGCCGGCATCTTCTTCGCCGGCTATGCGCTGTTCGAGGTGCCCAGCAACCTCATCCTGGCCCGGGTGGGCGCGCGCCGCTGGATCTCGCGGATCATGGTCACCTGGGGCCTGCTGTCGGTGGCGATGATGTTCGTCGAGGGCAAGTGGAGCTTCTACGCGCTGCGCTTCTCGCTGGGCGTGGCCGAGGCCGGCTTCCTGCCCGGCATCCTCTACTACCTCTCGCACTGGTTCCCGAAAGCCGAGCGGGCGCGCGCGATCTCCTGGTTCATGCTGGGCATCCCGCTGTCCACGGTGTTTGGCGGCCCGCTGGCCGGCGCGCTGCTGAAGCTCGACGGCTGGCATGGCCTGCAGGGCTGGCAGTGGCTGTTCGTGCTCGAGGGCCTGCCGGCGGTGATCTTGGGCGTCGTCACCTGGCGGTGGCTGCCCGATTCCCCGCGGCATGTGCGCTGGCTGACGCCCGAGCAGCAGGCGCATGTGGCCTGGCGCGTGGAGCAGGAGGCCCTCGCCACGCGCGATCGCCACGCCGGCAGTGGCAGCCTGCGCATGGCGCTGACGCATCCCACGGTGTGGATGCTGTGCTTCGTGCTGTTCGCCTGCCAGTGCGGCAGCTACGGGCTGAACCTGTGGATCCCGCAGATCGTGAAGGGCATCTCGGGGCAGAGCGACCTGCTGGTGGGGTTCATCTCGGCAATTCCCTATATCGGCGCCGCGTTCGCCATGCTCTATGTGGGCGCCAGCTCCGACCGCAGTGGCGAGCGCTTCTGGCATGTGGCGCTGCCCAGCTTCATCGGCGCGGCGGGCTTTGCGGCCAGCGCCTACCTGCTGTCGCCGGTGCCCGGCATGATCGCGCTGACCATCGCGGCGATGGGCGACCTGTGCACGCGCGGGCCGTTCTGGGCGCTGCCGCCGCGATTCCTGCATGGCGGCGCGCTGGCGGCCGGCATCGCGCTGATCAACACGATGGGTTCGCTCGGAGGATTCGTGGGGCCCTATGCCGTGGGCTTCATCCGCGATGCGACCGGCAGTTTCCAGGGCGGAATGCTGTTCCTGGCGGGTCTGCTGGTGCTGGCGGGAATCGGAACGCTGACGCTCAGGCGAGCGGCGCTGCTGCGGGAAGACTAGCGGCTATTTGTCGCCGCCGCCCTTGCGGCGCATGAAGCTGAGCACGACGCCGACGACCACGGCGAAGATGATGACCATCAGAAGTGCGCGGCCCATGTGTGCTCCTACGAGGCGAGCTTTGCCTTGACGCGCGCGCTGACGGAGGCCATGTCGGCGCGGCCTGCGGCGGCGGTCTTCACGTGGGCCACGACCTTGCCCATGTCCTTGATGGAGGCGGCGCCGGTGGCGGCGATGGCCGCGGCGATGAGCGCATCCACTTCGGATCCGGAAAGCTGCGTGGGCTGGTAGGCGGCGAGCACGTCGAGCTCGGCCTTTTCCTTCGCGACGAGATCGGCGCGGCCGCCGGCCTCGAACTGCACGATGGATTCCTTGCGCTGCTTGACCATCTTCTCGATGACCGAGAGCACCTGCACGTCGTCGAGCGTGATTCGCTCGTCGACCTCACGCTGCTTGATGGCAGCGGTGATCAGGCGGATGGTTGCGAGGCGCTCTTTTTCGCCAGAGCGCATCGCGGACTTCATGTCCTCGGTGATGCGCTCCTTGAGGGACATGGCGATTTAGAAGGCGCGGGCGGGACGGGCTTCGCCACCGCGCGTGTTGCGCTTGGCGTGCCGCTTCACCGCGGCGGCCTTCTTGCGCTTACGCTCCTGCGTCGGCTTTTCGTAGAATTCGCGGCGGCGCAGTTCGGCGAGAACACCGGCCTTTTCACAGGCACGCTTGAAGCGGCGCAGGGCCACGTCGAAATATTCATTCTCACGAACACGCACGCTCGGCATAAGTCCTCGAAGCCTTTATCGAAGGAAGGTGGACGGTAAAACGGGTGCGGGATTCTAAGGGCTGGAAGGTAGGGTGTCCATTGCGGATTCTGGGTATCGAATCATCCTGTGACGAAAGCGCGGTGGCGGTGCTGGACGACCGGCTCGGCCTGCTCTCGCACGAGCTGTTCAGCCAGGTGGACCTGCACCGGCTGTATGGCGGGGTGGTGCCGGAACTGGCCTCCCGCGACCATGTCCAGCGGCTGCTTCCCCTTGTGCGTCAGGCGCTTGCGCGTGCCGGCACCACTTTGGCCGAACTGGACGGGGTGGCCTATACGGCCGGTCCCGGGCTGGTCGGGGCGCTGCTGACCGGGGCTGCGCTGGGCCGGAGCATGGCCTTCGCGCTGGGGGTGCCGGCGGTGCCGGTGCACCACCTGGAGGGGCATCTGCTGGCGCCGCTGCTCGAGGACCGGGTGCCGCCTTTCCCCCATCTGGCGCTGCTGGTGTCCGGTGGGCACACCATGCTCATCGAGGTGCGCGGCCTCGGGGACTACCACCTGATGGGCGAAACCCGGGACGACGCGGCGGGCGAGGCCTTCGACAAATCCGCCAAGCTGCTGGGGCTTCCCTATCCGGGTGGCCCGGAGCTGGCGCGCCTGGCGGAGCAGGGACGCCCGGGTATTTTCGAATTCCCGCGGCCGATGCTCGATCGTCCGGGATACGAATTCAGCTTCTCGGGCCTGAAGACCGCCGTGATGCTCGCGGTGCGCGAGGGCGAGGCGGCGGGCCTGGGCGCCGATGGGCAGCGGCGCACCGACATCGCGCGCGGTGTGCAGCAGGCTATTGTCGAATCGCTGGTGGGCAAGACGGCGCGGGCGCTGGATGACACCGGCCTTTCGCACCTGGTGGTGGCCGGCGGCGTCAGCGCCAACCGCGCGCTGCGCGATGCGCTGCACTCGGCAGCCACTGCCCGTGGGGTTGCGATCTACTTCCCGCGCTTCGAGTTCTGCACGGATAATGCCGCGATGATCGCGGTGGCGGGGCTCGCGCGCCTGAAGGCAGGCGGGCAGGCGCAGCACCTGGCAATCGAAGCGCGCGCGCAGTGGCCGTTGATGTCGCTGCGCGCACCCGGCACCTGAACGGATTTCCATCAAGAAGAGCAGCGATGCAGCAATCGGATATCGTTTTCCTGCGCGGCCTGGCCGTCGAAACCACCATCGGGTTCTTCGAGTGGGAACGGCATGTGAAGCAGACCGTGGTCATCGACATGGAATTCCCGGTCGATTGCGCGCGCGCGGCCAGCAGCGATTCGGTCGTGGACACCGTCGACTACAAGAGCATCGCCAAGCGCACGATCGGCTTCGTGAGCGAGGCGCAGTACCACCTGGTCGAAACCCTCGCGCACAAGCTGGCGATGACGCTGATCGATGAGTTCGGCATCGAGTGGATCCGCATGTCGCTGAACAAGCCCGGCGCCATCCGCGGTTCGCGTGACGTGGGCGTGACCATCGAGCGCCGCAAGGCCTGACCGGGCGCCCGTGACGCTGGCCTACGTCTCCGGCGGCAGCAATCTCGACGCCGAGGCCAACCTCACGCATGCGGCGCGCGCGCTGCGCGGACGCCATCCCGGCACGCGCTTCTCGCGCTGCTATCGCAATCCGGCCGTCGGCTTCGAGGGGCCGGACTTCATCAATTTCGTGGCCGAGGTGCCGGTGCGCGGCGACCCGCAGCTGCTGAAGGGCGAGCTGGAGTGCATCGAGACCCTGTGCGGCAGGCCGCGCGCGGCGCCGAAGTGGGCGCCGCGCGCGATGGACCTGGACATCCTGCTGTTCGGCGACGTGGTGCAGGATGTGCCGGGGCTGGTGCTGCCGCGGCCGGACCTGCTGCGCTGGGCCTTCATGCTGGGGCCGCTGGCGGAGCTCGCGCCGCAGCTCATGCATCCGACGAAGCACAGGACCATCGCCGGGCTGTGGCGTGAATTCGACCAGGACGCGCATCCGCTCACCGTGGAAGCGCTCGATCTCAACAAGGAATAGAACATGTACGTAGTAACGGGCGTGGGCGGATACGTGGGGGCGCAGACGGCGCTGCGGCTGATGGAGCGCGTGCCGGTGAGCCAGATCACCGTGACCAGCCGCAACGAGGCGACGCTGGCCGAGTGGCGAGCGAAGGGCGCTCGGGCCTGCAAGGCCGACTACAACGACAAGGCTTCGCTCATCGATGCCTTCCGCAATGCCGAGGCCGTGTTCCTGGTCTCCGCGATGGAAGTGGGCGAAAAGCGCCAGGCGCAGCATCGCAATGCCGTGGAGGCGGCGAAGGCCGCGGGCGTGAAGCGCGTGGTGTACACGTCTTTCCTTGGCGCTGGCGACCCCGAGATCAATTCATTCGAGATCGCCGATCACAAGTTCACCGAGAAGCTCATCCTCGAAAGCGGCCTCTCCTGGAACTTCATGCGCAACAGCCAGTACGGCGATGCGATGGCCGAGAACCAGGCCGCCATCGCCATTACCACCGGCAAGAGCATCGGCAATGCCGGCGCGGGTCGCGTGGCCTTCATTTCGCGCGATGACGTGGCGGCGGCGGCGGCTGCGCTGATCGCAGGCCGAGGCGAGCGCAACCGCGCCTATGACGTCACCGGTCCCACGGCGGTGTCGTGGCCGGAAGTGGCGGCGCTCATCACCGAACTGTCGGGCGCGCCGGTGGAAGTGGTCGACCTGACCGACGAGCAGATGTACGCGATGTGGGATTCACTCGGCGTGCCGCGCGAGGCCACCGGTGATTTCTCGCGCTCGCCAGTGCCCTGGTGCAGCGACGGCATGGTGTCGCTGGGTCGCGAGATCCGGCTGGGGCATCTGTCGACCGTATCGAACGTGGTCGAGGAACTCACGGGCCGCAAGCCGAAGAGCCTGCGCGAGCTGATGAAAGAGAAGGCGCCTTCGTGGCCGAAGGCGCCCGCGAACTGATCAGGGCAGCGGAATGTCCACCGAAGCGTGCGTGCCTTCCCAGCACTTCACGCGATCATCCGTGGTGATGCCGCAGCTGTAACCCTCGGCGGAAGACACCTGCACGAAGGTGACGCCCTCCAGTCCCGCCACATCCGGCGCGGTGATGCGCGATGCGAGCGACGGCGAATCGACCAGCGTGTCGGCCAGCGCCGTGTACACCGGCGTCGGCGTGGGTGAATCGCCGGGCCTTGATCCCCAGCACAGCATGGCGCCATCGGTCTTCGTCACGCAGCTGTGGTCGGCGGCGGTCGAAATCCGCGCGAGAGACGGTGAAGAGGACTGCAGCGCCGCCGTGGCAGGCGTGGCGCCTTCGCCCGTGCCTGCCGCTGCCGCGTGCACGCCGCCCATGTCGGTGAACTGCGCGGTCACGCGCCCGGTGCCGCCGCCCGGGGAATGGCAGGCGTTGCACGAACCATTGCTGATCACGCCCAGCATGGCCGCTGAAGTGCCGCCCGTGGGCACCACGACCGCGCGCACGCCCTGCACCAGCGTCTGGCCCGCGGCAGGCACCAGCGCGGCCACGGTCTGCGTCGTCCAGAAATTGCCCAGTCCGTCCACGGTCATCGTGGCCTGTGCGGTGTTGGATCCCTGCGGATAGATATTCACGGTGGCTGCCGTCTGTGGGCCGCCGCCGCTTCGATAGACCGTGCCGGCCACGGTGAACACGCCGCGGCCGGTGCCGCCAGTCTTGTGGCAGGCCATGCAGTCCTGTCCGGCGTTGTGGCTGAGGATCGCAACGCCGCCCACGGAGCCGCCGCCTGCAGCGCCGCCACCGGAACTTGCGCCGCCGCCGCTGCCGCCACTGCCATTGATGGGAACCGCCGACGCGGGTTCATCCATGCCGCAGCCCGCCAGCAGCAGGCACAACGCCAGGGCGCCGAAAGTAATGGAACGCATATGAGACCGATCCCTGATCAAGACGGTGGGTGCAAGGGTCGACCCTTCGTCATGAATGATCTGTGCCGCGCAGCACAGTCTGGGATTCAGGCGTTGGCGCTGCGCCCGCCGTCGACGGCCAGGATCTGCCCTGTGACATAAGGTGCCTCGGCGGCGAAGAACAGCGCCGCCCGGGCGATGTCCTCGGGCGAGCCTCGGCGCTTGAGCAGGGTCTTGTCGATGATGGCCTGCTTCATCTCTTCGGTCAGGCCCCTGTCGGGGAATTCCACCGGCCCGGGCGCGACGGCGTTCACGCGCACATGCGGCGCGAGTTCCCGCGCCAGTGACTGCGTCAGCATGATGAGGCCGGCCTTGGCGGGGCTGTACACCGGGTGATGGCGCAGCGGCCGCAGGCCGTGGATGTCGGCGATGTTGAGGATCAGCCCGTTGCGAGCGGCCAGGTGCGGGGCCGCGGCCTGCGACAGGAACAGTGGCGCCCTGAGGTTGGTGCCCATCAGGTCTTCCCAGTGCGCCTCGGTGATCTCGCCCACGCGCGTGGGATAAAAAGTGGAGGCGTTGTTCACGAGGATGTCCAGGTGCCCGTGCCGCGCGATGGTGGCTTCGATCAGCGCGGCGAGCAGCGGCACCTTCAGCAGGTTGCCACCCAGCGGCGTGACCGAGCCGGGGCGCCGCGCGTTCAATTCGGCGGCGAGGTCCTGCGCCTCCTGCGCGGAGCGATGGTAGTGCACCACCACCGTCGCGCCCGCCGCATGGAGCTTGCGCGTGATGGCGGCGCCCACCCGGCGCGCGCCGCCGGTGATCAGGACGACTTTGTCGTGCAGTGACTGCTCCATAATGGGAGCTTATGACGGCGGCTGATGATCTGCACGAAACAGTCCATGCACAGCAGGTGCTGGAGCGCCTGCGGGCGGCCATTGGCGCGGCCGGCGGCTGGCTGCCATTCGACGAGTTCATGGCGCTGGCGCTTTATGCGCCGGGGCTGGGCTACTACAGCGCCGGCGCGCGCAAGCTGGGCGCGGGCGGGGATTTCACCACGGCGCCCGAGATCTCGCCGCTGTTCGGGCGTTGCCTGGCACGGCACTGCGCGCAGGTGCTGGGTGAGCTGGGCGGCGGCGATGTGCTGGAAGTGGGCGCGGGCAGCGGCCGGCTGGCCTTCGATGTGCTCTCTGCGCTGCATGCGGCCGGATGCCTGCCCGCGCGCTATTGCATCCTGGAGATCAGCGCCGATCTGCGCGAGCGTCAGCACGCGCTGCTCGGCACGCTGCCTTCGCAGGTCGCCGCTCGCGTGCAGTGGCTGGACGCGCCGCCGGCCGAGCCATGGCAGGGCGCGCTGCTGGCCAACGAGGTGCTCGATGCGCTGCCGGTGGAGTGCTTCGAGTGGCAGCCGGATGCGCCGCTCGCGCGCGGCGTGATGCTCGATGCGACCGGCGAGCTGCAGTGGCAGACCCAACCCGCGCCGCCCGCGCTGCGCGCCGAGATATTGCGCCTGCACGGGAACCTGTCCTGGCATGCGGGCTATGCGTCGGAGCTGTGCACGCGTGTGGGGCCGTGGATCGCCGAGATGACGCGCAGCCTCGCCAGCGGCGTGGCGTTGTTCATCGACTACGGCCTGCCGCGGCACGAGTACTATCACGCCGAGCGCAGCACGGGGACGCTGCGCTGTCATTATCGGCAGCGCGCGCACGACGATCCCTTCGCGCATCCTGGCATGGAAGACATCACGGCCTGGGTGGATTTCACGCGCGTGGCCGAGGCCGCCGATGCCGCATCACTGGACGTGCTGGGCTTCGCCACGCAGGCGGCGCTGCTGCTGGGCCTGGGCATCGAGGAAGAAATCATGTCGGCGCAGGATGAAACCACGCGGATCCGCAGGGCCAGCGAAGCGCGGCAGCTGCTGATGCCGCACGAGATGGGCGAGCGATTCAAGGCCATCGCGCTGGGGCGCAACTTCAGCGCGCCGCTCGCGGCCTTCGCCCACCAGGACCTGAGGCGTTCGCTGTGAAGCTTTCCATTCTTGATCTTGCGCATGTGCCCGTGGGCAGCGATGTGTCGCAGGCGCTGCGCAGCACGCTTGATCTGGCGCGCCATGTCGATGGCCTGGGTTACACGCGTTACTGGCTGGCCGAGCATCACAACATGCCCGGCATCGCCAGCGCCGCCACCGCGGTGGTCATCGGCCAGGTGGCCGCTGTCACGCAGCGCATCCGCGTGGGCGCCGGCGGCATCATGCTGCCCAATCATTCGCCACTGGTGATCGCCGAGCAGTTCGGCACGCTGGAGGCGCTGTTCCCGGGTCGCATCGACCTGGGGCTGGGCCGCGCGCCCGGCACCGACGGGCTCACGTGGCGGGCGCTGCGTCGTGATCCGCGCGCGGCCGAGCATTTCCCCGATGACGTGCAGGAACTGCAGCAGTTGCTGGGGCCGGTGCAGCCCGGCCAGCGCGTGCGCGCCGTGCCCGGCGCCGGTTCCAACGTGCCGTTGTGGATACTGGGGTCGAGTCTCTTCGGCGCGCAGCTTGCCGCGCACCTGGGGCTGCCCTATGCCTTCGCCTCGCATTTCGCGCCCGCGTCGCTGCACTCCGCCATGCGCGTATATAAAGAGCGCTTCCAGCCCTCGGCCCAGTTGCAGCAGCCCTGGGCCATGGCCGGCTGCAATGTGATCTGCGCGCCCACCGATGAGGAAGCCCGGCATCTGTTCACGTCGCTGCAGCGGGTGGTGATAGGACTGGTCACCGGCAGCCCGGGCAGGCTTGCGCCGCCGGAGCCCATCGATCCGCTGCCGCCTCATGTGCAGCAGGCGGTTGATGGTTTCCTGGGCTGCTCGTTCGTAGGCTCACCCGCCACCGTGCGCGCCGGTCTCGAGGCTTTCATTTCGGAATGCGGCGCCGACGAACTGATCGTCGCCAGCGCCATTTTCGATCCTGCGGCCCGGCGCAGGTCGTACGAATTGCTGGCCTCTGCCGTATCCTTGGATTCGTGAATACGGCCACGGAAGACACCGGCGAGGAATCCCGTTTCCTGCGCGAATCGCGCGCCAGGATCGACCACGAACTTTTCATGTCGCGCTTCGCCAACTGGCGCATGTCCGTGCTGGGCGCGCTGGTGGTCGGCGGCACGCTGGGCGGGCTGTACTACTTCCTGACCGCGACAAGCCTGCCGCTGCTGTGGGCGGCCCTGTACTGCACGACCTTCCTCATGATCGGCGCGAGCTGCTGGGTGTACGAAGGCCGACCCGCGCCGGTGGGATCCGACGCGCAGCAGCGCTGGATAACCACATGGGCCGTGCTCAGTGGGTTATGTGGCGCCGCCAGCGGCGCGCTGCCGTGGTTCCTGCCCACGGACCGCGAGGTGCAGCTTTCGGCCGCGGCCATCCAGTCCACGGTGATGCTCGCCTACGTGGTGACGCGCGGACACCGGCGCGTCATCTACGCCATCGTCGTGGGCCAGACGCTGGTGCTTTCCTCGGCGATGCTGCTGCACGCGCAGCTTCCGTGGGGCGTGCCGGTCGGCGTGGCGTTCGCGGCCTGCGTGACGGTGTTCGGGCTCAGGCTCAATGAATCCACCCGCGCCGCCATCGGCCAACGGCTGTATGCGCAGCACCTTTCAGAAAGGCTGACTGCTGCGCACCGGCAGCAGCTGCGCGTGCAGCAGCTCGAATCCGTGCTCAACGAGCGCCGCCGCATGATGGGCGAGATGCAGGACGGGTTCGGGGCAACGCTCACCTCGTCGCTGACGTCGCTGGAACGCGGCAGCATGAGTGCCGCGGAAGCCGCGCTGGTGCTGCGCGAATGCGTGGATGACCTGCGCCTGATGATGGATGCGCAGGATCCGGCCGCGCGCGACATCTCCACGCTGCTGGGCATGCTGCGTCATCGGCTGCAACACCGCATCCAGGCCGCCGGCGTGCTGCTGCACTGGAACATGGGCGAACTCATGCAGCGCCAGGGGCTCGAGCCTGCCCAGTCGCTGGAGCTGCTGCGCATCCTGCAGGAGGCCATCACCAATGCGCTGCGCCATGCCGGCGCGCGCGACATCGAGATTGCCGTGAGTCAGGTGCGCGCGCAGATCGAGGTGCAGGTGCAGGACAATGGCTGCGGTTTCAACGCCGGCTCCGTCGCGGGCGGACGCGGCATCCGCAGCATGCAGACCCGTGCCGCGCGCCTGGGCGCCAATCTCTCGATTGACAGCGAACAGGGCGCGGGCACCGTCGTCATCGTGACGCTGCCACCGCCGAAGCGGGGCTTGTAGGAAGAGCCGGCTACTTCATGTCGAACCGGTCCAGGTTCATCACCCTGGTCCAGGCCGCCACGAAGTCCACCGCGAACTTCTGCTTCGCATCCGAACTGGCATAGACCTCGGCCAGCGCGCGCAGCTGCGAGTTCGAACCGAACACCAGGTCCACGCGGGTGGCGGTCCACTTCGTGGCGCCGGTCTTGCGGCTGCGGCCCTCGAAGCCGTCGCCGGCGGGCTTCCATTCGGTGTCCATGTCGAGCAGGTTCACGAAGAAGTCGTTCGTGAGCGAACCCACCTTCTTCGTCAGCACGCCGTGCTTCGAGCCGCCGGTGTTGGCGCCCAGCACGCGCAGGCCACCGACCAGTGCCGTCATCTCCGGCGCAGTAAGCGTGAGCAGCTGCGCGCGGTCGATCAGCAGGTGCTCGGCGCCGATGGAGAACTTCTGCTTCTGGAAGTTGCGGAAGCCGTCGGCCACCGGTTCAAGCGGCTTGAACGATTCCACATCGGTCTGTTCCTGCGAGGCGTCCATGCGGCCCGGCGAGAACGGCACCTTCACCTTCACGCCGGCCTTCGCCGCGGCGCTTTCCACGCCCGCCACGCCGCCCAGCACGATGAGGTCGGCCAGCGACACGCGCACGCCGCCCTTGGCTTTCGCGTTGAAATCCGCCTGCACGCGCTCGAGCTTCTTCAGCACTTTCGCGAGCACCGCCGGCTGGTTCACTTCCCAGTCGCGCTGCGGAGCCAGGCGAATGCGCGCGCCGTTGGCGCCGCCGCGCTTGTCGCCACCGCGGAAGGTGGAGGCCGAGGCCCAGGCCGTGGACACCAGTTCGGCGACCGACAGCCCCGCGGCCAGGATCGCGCGCTTGAGCTTCGCGATGTCCTTGTCGCCGACGAGCCGGTGGTTCACCTTCGGGATCGGGTCCTGCCAGATCAGCTCTTCCCTGGGCACCTCGGGGCCCAGGTAGCGCGCGCGCGGTCCCATGTCCCGGTGCGTGAGCTTGAACCAGGCGCGCGCGAAGGCATCGGCGAAGGCCTGCTTGTCGTTCAGGAAGCGGCGCGAGATCTTCTCGTACGCCGGGTCGAAGCGCAGCGAGAGATCGGTGGTCAGCATGCTGGGCACGTGCTTCTTCGACGGATCAAACGCGTCGGGAATGACCTTGGGCGCGCCCTTGGCCTGCCACTGCTGCGCGCCGGCCGGGCTCTTCACCAGTTCCCAGTCGAAGGCGAAGAGCAGTTCGAAGAAATCATTGCTGAACTTCGTGGGCGTTTTCGTCCAGGTGACTTCAAGGCCACTGGTGATCGCATCCGCGCCCTTGCCGGTGCCGTATGTACTGCGCCAGCCCAGACCCTGCTCGGTGATGTTGGCGGATTCCGGATCCGCGCCCACATGCGTCGCGGGGCCGGCGCCATGCGTCTTGCCGAAGCTGTGGCCGCCGGCGATCAGCGCCACGGTTTCCTCGTCGTCCATCGCCATGCGCGCGAAGGTCTCGCGGATGTCCTTCGCGGCCGCCACCGGATCGGCGTTGGCGTTCGGGCCTTCGGGATTCACATAGATGAGGCCCATCTGCACCGCGGCCAGCGGGTTCTCCAGGTCGCGCACGCCGGTGTAGCGCTGGTCGCCTCCGAGCCAGGTCTTCTCCGCGCCCCAGTACACATCCTGGTCCGGCTCCCACACGTCTTCGCGGCCCGCGGCGAAGCCGAAGGTCCTGAAGCCCATGGTCTCGAGCGCCACGTTGCCCGTGAGGATCATCAGGTCTGCCCAGGAGATGGCCTGGCCATACTTCTGCTTGATGGGCCAGAGCAGGCGGCGCGCCTTGTCGAGGCTGACGTTGTCGGGCCAGCTGTTCAGCGGCGCGAAACGCTGCTGTCCGCGGCCACCGCCGCCACGGCCATCGCCGATGCGGTAGGTGCCGGCGCTGTGCCAGGCCATGCGCACGAACAGTCCGCCGTAGTGGCCGAAGTCCGCGGGCCACCAGTCCTTCGAATCCGTCATCAGGCGCACCAGGTCGCGCTTCAGTGCCTTGTAGTCCAGGCCCTTGAAGGCCTTCGCGTAGTCGAATTCATCACCGAGTGGATTGGACTTCGAGGAGTGCTGGGCCAGCAGGTCGAGCCTAAGCTGGTTGGGCCACCAGTCGCGGTTGGTGGTGCCGGCGCTGCCGTGGCCGAAGGGGCACTTGCTTTCAGTGGTCATGGGACTACTCCGTGGAATTTGTGATGGCAGAGACACTAAATGCGGGTGGCTTCTCCAGGAAGTCGATTGTTTGGATGAAATCGATAGAGCGCATCTATTGAATTCCGCCTCTGCGTGATCGCAAGAAGCGGGAAGCCTCCATCCTGCGCCTGCGGCAGCATGGGCACCATGAACTTTCGAATACAGGGCCTGCGGCGCGACGCCTTCGCGCATCTGATTGATCAGTCGCCTGATGTCCTGCGGCGCTGCGGCGCGGAACGCATCATCGCGGACAGCTCGCCCGGCTATCCGGACCGCGTCACGCTCGATGACGTGCCCGCCGGCGAGGCCGTTCTACTGCTGAACCACGTGCATCAACCCGCCGACACGCCGTTCCGCGCCTCGCATGCCATCTTCGTGCGCGAGAGCGGTGGTGAAACCTTCGATGAGGTAAATGTGATCCCGCCGGCGCTGGCGCGACGGCTGATCGCGCTGCGCGCCTTTGACTCACGCCATCACATGATCGATGCGGATATCACGCCCGGCACTGAGCTCCCGTCGCTCATCGAGCGAATGCTGGCGAATACTGGCGCTCGATACCTGCAGGCGCACTACGCGAAGTGGGGCTGCTACGCGGCGCGAGTGGATCGCGCCTGAGCTTCAGTGCGACGCGACCGCGCCTGATGCGCGCTTGTGCTCTTCCAGCACTTTCTGCCGCCGGGCCTGCAGTTCGCGCGCGATGGCCTGGCCCTCCAGGCCCGCGCGATCGGCCTCATCGAGCGCCACGGCCGCTGCCAGTTCGCGCGCGCGCTCCAGGTAGGCGCGCTGCGGATAGGGTTTTTCCTCCAGCCCCGTGCGGCCCTGGGCATCGCACTGGCAGGCCAGCAGCATCTCGCTGAAACGCTCCGGGCGCCGGAAGGCATCGCACTCGCCCAGCAGCTTCAGCACGGTCTCGGGCCGCAGCTCGAGCGCGCGATGCACGTTGGTGTGCTGCGCGCAGGCCATGCGCGCCAGCTCCCGATGCGCGGTGGGCACCTTCAGGCGCGAACACAGCGCGTCCACCAGTGGCAGTCCGCGCGACTCGTGCATGATGTGCCTGGGCCACTGATCCTTCGGTGTCACGCCCTTGCCCAGGTCATGCCCCAGCACCGCGAAGCGCACCGTCACCGGCGCATCCAGCGCCACTGCCCGCGCGAGGCACATCATCACGTGCACGCCGGTGTCGATCTCCGGATGCCACTGCTCTGGCTGCGGCACGCCGAAGAGCCGATCCACCTCGGGGAAGATCACGGCCAGCGCGCCACAGGCGCGCAGCACCTCGAAGAACACCTCGGGGCGCGGTTCGCCCAGCGCGCGCTCGGTTTCCTGCCAGACGCGCTCGGGCACCAGCGATGCCACTTCGCCGGCCTCAACCATCTGGCGCATCAGCGCCAGCGTGCTGTCGTGCACGGTGAATCCCAGCGAAGCGAAGCGCGCGGCGAAACGCGCCACTCGGAGGATGCGCACCGGATCCTCGCTGAACGCCGGCGACACATGGCGCAGCACGCGGGCCGCAAGGTCCGCCTGTCCGCCATAGGGGTCGATCAGCTTGCCGTCATCCGCCTGCGCGATGGCATTGATGGTCAGGTCCCGCCGCAGCAGGTCTTCCTCCAGCGTGATGTCGGGCGAGAACTCCGTGACGAAGCCGTGGTAGCCGGGGCCGGTCTTGCGTTCGCGGCGCGCCAGCGCGTATTCCGCCTTGGTCTGCGGATGCAGGAATACCGGGAAATCCCGGCCCACGGGCGTGTAGCCGGCGCGAAGCAGGGCATCCGCCGTGCCGCCGACCACCATGTAATCGCGCTCGCCCACGGGCCGCCCGAGCAGGGCATCCCGGACAGCGCCGCCCACCAGATAGACTTGCATGGCGCCCATCGTACTCAAGAACCATGCTACCCACGAACCCACCCCGATCGACTGCGCCAACGCGCGCGCTGCGCCTGCTGGCCGTGGCCACTGCCGCGCTGGCGGCCAGCGGCTGCTACTACCTGCAGGCCGCCCGCGGCCAGCTGGCCGTCATCAGCGCGCGGGCGCCCATCGAGAAGGTGATTGCGCGTCCCGGCACTGCCGACACGCTGAAGGCGCAGTTGCTGCGCGCCCGGCGCATCCGCGATTTCGCGTCGAAGGAACTGGGGCTGCCCGACAACGCCTCGTACCGAAGCTATGCGGACATCGGCCGCCGCTATGTGGTGTGGAACGTCGTGGCCACGCCCGAGTTCTCGGTCGAGCCGCGCACCTGGTGCTTTCCGATCGCCGGCTGCGTGTCGTACCGGGGCTATTTCAGCGAGCGCGCCGCCAATGCCTTCGCG
>Ga0075163_10005196_pt1 | contig 17399 bp, 10 predicted proteins | sample JI1023141ADNA_FD_71478 | JGI IMG/M metagenome (GOLD analysis project Ga0075163, IMG submission 71478) | Wastewater effluent complex algal communities from Wisconsin, to seasonally profile nutrient transformation and Carbon sequestration -... | ecosystem: Engineered > WWTP > Effluent > Algae...
GTGGTCGGCGACCGCACCGAGAAGGAGGGCTACAAGATCGCCCACGTGATCAGCGCCGGCGAGATGATCGACGGCCTGGCCGGCGGCACCTGCCAGATCTCGACGACGCTGTACGGCGCCGCGTTCTTCGCCGGGCTCGACATCGTCAAGCAGACGCCGCACTCGCGGCCGAGCACCTACGTGCCGATGGGCTTCGACGCGACCGTGGTCTGGCCCAACACCGACCTGGTGCTGAAGAACCCGTACGACTTCCCGGTCGCGATCCACTACCGGGTCGCGCGCGGCGAGGCGGTGGTCGAGATCCTGGGCAAGCCGCGGCCGTGGGACGAGGTGGTGTTCGAGCGCCACGTCGTCGACAGCACGCCGTTCGAGACCGAGGAGCGCCTCGACGACACGCTGCCCGAGGGCTACGAGTCGCTCGATCAAGGCGGCTTCAACGGCTACCGGCTCACTCGCCTGCGCCGCTTCATGAAGGACGGCGTCGAGGTCAAGGTCGAGAAGTGGTCGGTGTCCTACCGGCCGGTCACCGAGTACGTGCGCAAGGGCACCAGCACCGAGCCCGACCTCAAGCCGCCGACGCCCAAGCCGGTCCACGGCCCCAAGCCGCCGGGCTCGAGCAGCCTCCGCATCGCGCAGTAGTCACGAGGGGCGGGGAGCGGCGAGCGCCCCGCGACACAGCGGCGGCGCACCGCGCCGAGCCCTGGACCCTGGCGTTGCCCGAAGCCCGCCATCCTCCCCGTTCACCCTGAGCTTGTCGAAGGGCCCGTGCTCGCGGTGTAGCCGTCCTTCGACGCCGGGCTCGCTGCGCTCGCCCTTCGCTCAGGACGAACGATGTGGAAGCCAACGAGCCTCGGACGACCGGTAGGTCAGATCGGGTCGGGGCAGTCGGCGACGCTGCCGGTGGCGGCGGCGGCCTCGGGCACGCCGCCCGGGTTGAGGTCGACCTTGCTGCCCTGGATCTTCATCACGCCGTCGGCCTTGACCTTGATGGTCTGCGCCGAGGCGTTGGCGCCGGTCGCCTTGCCGACCAGGTCGCAGGTGCCCTTGGCCGTGATCTTGATGTCCTTGGCCAGGATCTGCAGGTCGTCCTTGCACTGCAGGGTGACGTCGCCCTTCTTGGCCTCGAACGACACCATGTTCTTCTTCGAGTCGATGCTGAACACGCCGACGCCGCCGCCGTCGGCGAACGTCATCGAGCCCTTGTCGTCGTCCATCGTGATCGTGTGGCCCTTCTTGGACTTGATCACGCGACGGCCATCCTTGCCGTCCTTGTTGTTGTCGATCGCCTTGTCCTTGCCGTTCCACAAGGCGCCGATGACGATCGGGCGATCGATGTCGCCGTGCTCGAACATCACCAGGACCTCGTCGTCCTTCTCGGGCAGCGTGAACCAGCCGCGGTCCTTGCCCGCGCCCATCATCACCACCGTCGCCCACGCCGCCTTCTCGCTGCCGTCGGGCAGGAAGGGGAACTTGACCTGGACGCGGCACAGCTTGCCCTCGTCCTTGATGTCGGTGACGATCCCGATGACCGGCTCGTAGACCCTGTTCGCTTCTTCTTCCGCGATCCGGGTCTGGGCGAACAGGAAGGTCGACAGATCGTGCATGGGCTTGATCGTAGTACGGCCCGGGGCCGGCGAACATCCCCGCGGTGGTCGGCCTGCGCCCGCCGCACCCGCTCAGGGGCCGGTGCGGCGCTTTGATTCCGCGGGGTTGACCGGGCCGGGCGGCGCGATCTGGGCGGGCAGGGTGGGCAGCGGGGCGGTCGGGGGAGCCGGCAGCGGCAGCGGGGCCGGCGGTGGCGGCGGCGGGGCGGTCACCGGCACCTGGACCCGGCCGAGCTCGAGGGTGGCCGGGTCGCCCGGGATCGAGCTGCCGATCGAGGCCGGCGCGCCGCCGCCGGCGTCGGTCGCGGTCAGGCCGACCGCGACCTCGCCCGCGCTCCAGGTGGCGGGCAGCGGGATGGTCCACTCGTCGCGCAGGTAGTCGCCCTGGTGCCAGCGGTCGCTGGCGAACAGGCCGTCGAGGGTGATGCGGACCGGGGCCCGGGCCTGGTCGACGCCGCTGGCGGCGCCGGCGAGCACGCCGATCAGCGCGCCGCCCAGCCGCAGCCGGCGGGTCGGCGGCTTGCGGACGTGGAAGTAGACCGCGAGCTTGGCCTTGCCGCCCGGGACCGCGCCGGCGAGGTCGAAGCCGACGATCTCGATCGTGCCGTCGTCGAGCGCCGCGCCGGTCACCGGGTGCTGCGGCGTCGGCGCGCCGGGCAGCAGGATCTTGGCCATCCGCATCGCGACCTGGCTGTGCGACGGATCGCGGGTGAACACCACCCGCTCGAGCCAGGCGTCGAGGATGGGCTTCATCAGCTCCATGCCGTCCTTGCGGCTGCCGGCGACGTTGGCCTTCTCCATCGGATCGGCGACCAGATCGTAGAGCTCGTAGAAGTTGCCCTTGAGGTTGAAGATCAGCTTCCACCGCGGCGACGTCGCCGACCGCAGCGGGTTGGGGTAGTTGGTCTCGCCGAACACCACCCGCTCGGGGTCCTCCTGGCCGTAGAAGATCTGCGGCACCAGGCTGCGGCCCTCGAGCTGGAGGTCGCCGAGGTCGATGCCGCACAGCTCGGCCACGGTCGGGAACAGATCGACCGGCGACACCGCGCCGCCGACCTTGCGGGCCGGCGCGTCGGGCACGTAGATGATCATCGGCACGTGCAGGAGCTCGCGGGCCAGGGCGATGGCGTGGCCGGTGAAGCCGTGCTCGTTGAAGCCGTCGCCGTGATCGCTGGTGACGACGATGATGGTGCGATCGCCGCCCGGCAGCTTGATGAGCTGATCGAGCAGCCGGCCGATCTGCTTGTCGGTGAAGTGGAGCTCGCCGTCGTAGATGTCCTCCTGGTCGTCGCCGTAGGAGGTCTCGCCCGGGTGCTTGACGTACTGCGAGTGGGGATCGATGAAGTGGGTCCACAGGAACCACGGCCGGTCGGGGTGGGCGGCGATCCACGAGATCGCGCGATCGGCGACCCGGTCGTCGGCGACCCGGTTGGGATCGTGGGTCTTGCCGATCGAGTTGTCGTAGTCGTCGACGCCCTGGTCCATGCCCCAGTCGTTGAAGTACTCGTGGCTGAGGATGGCGCCGGTGGCGTAGCCGGCGCCCTTGAACACCTCGGGCAAGGTGACGTTGGCCGGCGCCAGCCGGGGCGGCATCTGCGGCTTGATGTTGGTCTCGTCGAGCGCGACGCCGCTGTGGAAGAAGCGCGAGGTGAGGATCGCCGGCATCGAGCCCATGGTCCCGGGGGTCGGCGCGTTGGCGAAGGTGAACGACGTCGACCGCTCGACCAGCTTGGCGAGGTTGGGCGTGGTGTCGCGGGCCCGCGGGCCGCTGTTCCTGCCGCCGAAGCTGGTGTGGTCGTAGCGGACGGTGTCGATGGTGATGAACAGGACGTTCCACTTGCGCTGGAACGCCGGCGGCACCGGCGGGTGCGGGCCGCTCGGCGCCGCCAGGTCGCGCATCGAGAAGTCGCGGCCGCTGCAGTTCTCGTCGACGCCGTTGTCGGGGACGTCGACGGCGCCGGGGTGGACCCGCTTGTCGCGCGGGCCGCAGTCGTTCTCGCCGAGCAGCGAGCCGAAGCCGTCGCGATCGAGATCGTTGGCCCGGCGGACCAGATCGATGGCCTGGGCCAGGGTCGGCGACCAGGTCGCGGCCACCGCCTTGACCCGGGGCTGACCGCCGCAGCGGACCAGCGTGAGCGGCACCAGCACCAGCGCGATCGCGGCGACCGCCAGGCCGTGGACCCGGCGCGGCCGCGGTCGCCAGCGGAGCGCGAGCTCGCGCTCGAGGCCGACGCCGACCAGGAACATGGCCGCGGTCAGCAGCCGACGCCACGGCCACACCGGCCGGAGGTGGGTGTGGATGCGGCCGGTGACCCGGAGGGTGACGATGACCGCGACCACCAGCACCAGCGCGGTGGCCCACGGCCAGCCGAGCGGGCTCCAGCCGATGACACGCGGCCAGCGGCGGGCCAGGGTGCTCCGGGCGCGCTCGAGCAGCGCGGCGAGGAGCTGGCCGCCGTAGAGGGCGCAGGCGCCGATCACCAGCGCGATGGTGGCGAGGACGAGGGCGGTCAGGATCTCCTCGCGCAGCGCGCGCTCGACCCGGGCGCCGATCCAGGTGACGCCGATCAGGTAGCCGAGGACGGCGAGGCCGCCGGCCAAGAGCTGGGGGGCGGCGGCGGGCGCCCAGCGGCCGGGGGCGGCCAGGGGCGGCGGCAGCGCGGCGGCGGCGGCGCGGCCGTGGCGGACCGCGGCGCGCAGGCGGGGCAAGGTGGCGGCGGCGGCGACCAGCGGGACGATGACGACGCCGAGGACCGCGAACAGGGTGACGTCGAGCAGCAGCAGGCGGGCGGCCAGCGCAACGCCGAGGCTGCCAGGATCGGCCCACAGCGTGGCCGCCCACTCGACCACCGCCGCGACCGCCAGGCCGCCGAGCGCGGCGCGGGCGCCGTGGTGGAGATCGTCGACCAGGGCCCGGCGCAGGCGGCGCGGCGGCGCGCGGTGCGCGGCGGAGCGGGGGCGGTCGCTCATCGGGCTCACGGCCGCCGCAGCCGGTGCTTGACCAGCACCCACATCGCCTCGACCCCGTCGGTCCAGCGGACCTTCTTGCCCTCGGCGATGGCGCGGGCGGTGTAGGCGATCGGGACCTCGGCGATGCGGACCTTGCGCTTGCCGAGCTTGGCCGTGACCTCGGGGCAGAACTCGAAGCCGGTGCACTCGAGCTGCAGCTCGCGCAAGAGCTCGGTGCGGATCAGCTTGAAGCAGGTGGCCTCGTCGGTGATCGAGAGGCCGAACAGGACGTTGGCGGTGGTGGTGAGGATGCGGTTGGCGACGAAGTTGGCGGTCTGCATCCCGGTCGGCCGCGGGTTGGCGAGGAAGCGCGAGCCGTACACGACGTCGGCGCCGGCGGCGGCCGGCCGCAGCAGCGCCGGGTAGTCGCTGACCTCGTACTCGAGGTCGGCGTCCTGGATGAGGCAGTAGTCGCCCTTGGCGGCGGCGAGCGCGGTGCGGATGGCGGCGCCCTTGCCGCGGTTGCGCTCGTGGCGGACCAGCCGGATCGACGGGTCGCCGGCGGCCAGCTCGGCGGCGATCGCGGCGGTGCGATCGCGCGAGCCGTCGTCGCAGACGACGATCTCCTTGTCGAAGCCGTGCGGCCGGGTGTCGATGGCCGCGACCCGCCGGAGGACCTCGCCGATGGTGGCTTCCTCCTGGTAGGCGGGGATGAGGATGGACAGGAGCATCGGCCACCGCGTTTACCACGGCGGTCCGGGCCACGGCAGGGTCAGGGCGCGAACACGTCGAGGCCGGTGTCGGTGAGCACCACGACCTCGTCGCGCGGATCGTTGGCCAGGCCGTCGGCGTCGACGACCAGGATCCGCGGGTGGCGGCCGGCGGCGGGGCCGACGGGAATCGGGTCGGACACCGCGGTCAGCGGCTGGCCCTCGACCTCCAGGCCGAGCACGACCTGGAGCTGCACGCTGTCGTCGCCCGGGTACAGCGCGATCAGGTCGAGCGCGCCGTCGCCGTCGAGGTGGGTGGCGGTCAGCGCGACCGGGGCCATGGCCAGGGGCGCGTCGATCGCCTGGGTCGGCACCAGCGCCTTGCTCTCTTGACCGGCGAAGCTGGCGAAGACGAACGAGCGGGCCCGGGGGCCGGTGTCGCTGATGAAGGCGACCAGGCCGGGGCCGACCGTCGCGCCGGTGGTGAGGTCGTCGAGCGCGCCGAGCCCGGGCGCGGTCAGCGCGCGGCCGCGCCCGGTGATCAGCCGGCGGGCGCCGGTGGCCGACTCGGTCACGATCAGGCCGCTCGGCGTCGGGGTGCCGGCGACGCACGGCGTGGCGCGGACCCGGTCGCCGCCGATCGCGGCGACCAGCGCGTCGGCGGTGTCGGCCGGGACGCCGGGCTCGCGGTAGGCGGTGTAGGGGGCGCCGACGGTCCGCCGGACCAGGATCAGGCCGGCGTCGTTGCCGCAGGCCGGCACGACCGTCGCGTCGACCGCGGGCCCGCTCGCGACCTCGACCGGGTCGGCGGCGGCGATGCCCAGCCTCGCCATCGCCTCCAGCGTGACCCGGTGCCAGCCGTCGGCGCCGACCAGCCACAGCGCGCCGTTGGCGATCACCGGCGCGCCGCGGGCGACGTCGGGCACGTCGCCGGCCTCGAGGTGGACCATCGTCCCGGCGTTGCCGCCGACGACGTCGAGGTGGAAGCGGCCGTCGGCGCCGACGTAGGTCGCGGCCACCGACCAGCGTGCGTGCTCGCCGACCCGGACCGGGCCGCTCGTGCCCGCCACGGCGGCGCCGGGCGCGGGCGCCAGCCGGAGCGTGCTGGCGTCGCCGGCGGCGTGGGGCCACGGTTGCCACTGGCCGATGCGCAGCGCCTCGTCGGCGCCCTGGACGTGGACCAGCGCCTGGACCGGCCCCGGCGGCGTCGGGCCGTCGACCAGCGGGATGAACGGCGGGGTGCCGAAGGCGTCGGTCATGGCGGTGATCGGCAGCGCGGACGCGACGCCGCCGGCGTAGCGGTCGATCTCGACCGCCCGCCCGGGCAGCGGCGGCGGCGTGGTCGCGGCCTTCCACGGCGCGGTCGCGAGCCAGGCCGCGCCGCCGACCGGATCGTCGCTGTCGATCAGCCGCGGTAGCCGCACCACCCGGGCGGCGGCGCGCACCGGCACGGTCACCACCGTGTCGACGTCGATGTCGGCGAGCTCGGCGCAACCGAGGCCGATGCGACGGCCGTCCTCGAGCATCTCGGCGACGAACAGCTTGGCGCCCAGGCGGGGCACCCCGGTGAGGTCGGTGACCCCGTCGCTGGGCCGGGTCAAGGTCGCCGTGTCGATGACCTCGGCGGGGATCCGGCCGAGCTCGAGCTCGGCGCAGGTCGCCGGGCCGGTCGAGCGGTGGCGTGGGGCCGAGATGTCGTCGGGGTCGACCGGCGCCAGGCCGCGCGGCCACGCGGGCCGGGTCGCCTGGGCGGCGTCGATCACCCGCAGCCGGACCCGGACGTCGGGCGCGGCGCTGCCGTCGGTCGGGTGGAGGTGCTCGGCGAGGACCGAGTCGGAGACGTCGATCTTGACCGCCAGCGACGGATCGGCGCAGCCGGCGGCGAGGGTGACGAGCAGGGCGGGGAGCGCGCGCATCGCCGGCGATGGTAGTCGGAAGCGGGCGGGCGCGGCGGTGTCGACCGTCCGGCGCGGGGCATACTGGCGCGGTGCGGCTCGACGTCCTGACCAGCGGCATCTGGCAGACCAACACCACCATCGTCTCGACGGCGGGCGCGTGCCTGGTGATCGATCCGGCCTACTTCCCCCGCGAGCTCGACGCGGTGGTGGCCCGGGTCGGCGCGGTCGCCGCCGGCGGGCGGGCGACGGCGGTGGTGTTCACTCACGGTCACTGGGATCACGTGATGGGTCACGCCGCGCTGCCCGAGGCCGAGGTGTGGCTGAGCGCGGCGCTCGACCGGGCGATCGCGGCCGGCGATCCGCGCGCCGCCGGCTACCTCGACGAGGCCCGGGCCTTCGACTCGCGCTGGTACGTGCCGCGCCCGGGCGGGCACGCCTGGCCGACCCGGCGGCGCGGGCTCGGTGACGGCGAGCGGATCGTGGTCGGCGACGCGGCGGTGGAGGTGCTGCAGCTCACCGGCCACAGCCCGGACGGCCTCGGCCTGATCGTGGGCGGCGCGCTCCTGCCCGGCGATCACCTGTCGCCGTGCGAGATCCCGTTCGTCGACGACGCGGTGGCGTACCGGGCGACGCTCGGCCGGCTGCTCGAGGTGCTGGCCGAGGTCGACGAGGTGGTGCCCGGCCACGGCCGGCGGCTGACCGCGGCCGAGGCGCGGGCGATCGCGATCGCCGATCGCGACTACCTCGATCGGCTGCTGGCGGCGGCGGCGGTCGGCGATCGCGCGGCGGCGGCCGCGATCCCGCTGCCGCGGGCCGGCGACGTCGTCGGCATGGTCGAGCACCACCGCGACAACTGCGCGCGGCTCGGGCTGTAGCGCGGCGGCGCGGCCGACGATCGCGCGGCGGAGCCATGGCGCGGCGGCGCGGCCGAGATCGCGCGGCGGCGGCGAGCGAAAGCCGCGCGCGGCCGTGGTATCGCAGGGGCGTGGAACGGGTCCCACGCGCGCGCTTGCTGTCTCGCGGCCGAGGCGCCGCGGCGTGGCTGGCGCGGCGCTGGTGGGCGGCGGCGCTGGTCGCGATCTACCTCTACGTCTTCCCCTACTACCCCAGCATCCGCAGCGCCAACGAGCTGCCCCGGGTCTACCTGGTCATGGCCATGGTCGATCACGGCACGTTCGCGATCGATCACGGGGTCGAGCGGTGGGGCGAGACCGTCGACGTCTCGCCCCACGCCGGCCACCAGTACTCGAACAAGGCGCCGGGCTCGTCGATGCTGGCGGTGCCCGGCTACGTGGTGCTCGAGGCGGCGACCGCGGTGGTGGCGGGCCGGCCGCCGACCCTGGCCGAGATCTTCTGGGTCTGCCGGGTGACCACCGGCGTGCTGCCGACGCTGCTGTTCCTGCTGCTGCTGGCCCGCTACCTGGCCCGGATCGGGGTCGGGGTCGGGGCGCGGCGGGCGACGCTGGCGATCTACGCGATCGGCTCGATGGCGCTGACCTACTCGGTGCTGTTCATCTCCCACCAGCTCGCGGCGGTGTGCGCGGCGTCGGCCTGGCTGATCGCGGCCGAGGTGATCGACGATCCGCGGCGGTCGGCGCGCTGGATGATCGCGGCCGGGCTGGCCGCGGGCGCGGCGCCGCTGTGCGACTACCAGGGGCTGTTCGCGCTGGTGCCGGTGGCGGTGTGGGCGTCGATCGGGCTGTGGCGGGCGCGGCGTGGTCCGGCGCCGTTCCTGTGGGCGGCGCTGGGCGCGGCGGCGCCGATCGCGCTGTTGCTCGTCTATCACGACGTCTGCTTCGGCAGCCCGCTGACCACCGGCTACGCGGCGTCGCAGCACTTCGCGATGTACCACCAGCGCGGCTTCCTCGGCATGGACGAGCTCCGCCTGACCGCGCTGGTCGGCTCGACGGTGAGCGGCGACAACGGCCTGATCGTGCTGTGCCCGGCGCTGCTGCTGGCGCTGCCCGGCTGGTGGGCGCTGGCCCGGCGCGGGCGGCGCGACCTGGCCGCGCTGTCGGCGGCGGTGGCGGCGGTCTACCTGCTGTTCATCTCGTCGATCGTGTTCTGGCGCGGCGGCTGGCAGCTGGGGCCGCGCTACATCACCGCGATGCTGCCGTTCCTGGTGCCGGCGATCGCGATGGCGATCGAGGCGGTGCAGGCCCGGCCGGCGCTGCGCGCGATCGCGCTCGGGCTCGGCGGGGTCGGGGTCGCGATCTACGCCGGCTCGGCGATCGGCTTCCCTCACTTCCCGGAGAAGTTCCACAACCCGGTGTGGGAGGTGACGGCGCGGCTGTGGCGCGGCGGCCTGGCCGGGCCCAACCTCGGCCGCGCGCTCGGCCTGCCGATGGTGGCGAGCCTGGTCGTGTACGCCGCGCTGATCGCGGCGGTGTGGCTGCCGGTGCTGCTGGCGACCGAGGCGCGCGCGGGGCGCGGCGACGGTGATGATGGTGATGGCGGTGAGCGCGCGACCGCCGGCTGGCGCGCGCCGCGGGCGTGGCTGTGGACCGGTGCGGCGCTGGCGGTGACGGTCGCGATCCTGCTGGCCTACCGCGGCTTCGCCGGCGGCGGGCCGCCGGCCGATCGGGCCTACCGCGACGTCGTCGCGCCGGCGGTGGCGCGGTCGTGAGCGGCGCGGCGCCGGGCAGGGGCGCGCGGGTGGTCGCGGCGGCTTGCGCGCCGGCGGCATCGGCGGTACCTCCGCCGGCCATGGCTCGACGAGCGAGGGCTGCGATCGTCGCCGGCGCGGCGCTGCTGGCGATCGCCGGCTGCAAGGACAAGCAGGCCGGCGGCGGCGCGGGCTCGGGCAGCGCTCCGGCGCGACCGACCACGCCGGCCGAGGTCGCGCAGGCGTTCGATCGCGCCTGCGTCGGCGGTGACCTCGAGGCCTGCCGCAACCTGGGCGTGATGTACGCCGAGGGCACCGGCGTGGTCGCCGACCCGCGGCGATCGGTGGCGCTGTACGGGCAGGCGTGCGAGCGGGGCAACGCCAAGGCCTGCAACAACCTCGGCCTGGTGCTGCTGCAGGGCCACGGCGTGCCGGCCGATCCGGCCCGGGCCCGCGGCTACTTCAAGCAGGCCTGCGACGCCGGCGATCAGCTCGCCTGCCGCAACCTCGGGCTGGCCCTGGCCGGCGGCGACGGCGGCGCGCGCGATCCGGTCGGCGCCCGCGCGCTGTTCGAGGAGGCGTGCAAGCGCGACGTGGTGGTGGCGTGCACCAACCTGGCCCAGCTCCTCGCCCGCGGCGACGGAGGCCCGGCCGACGTCGACCGGGCGATCGGGCTGTACCAGCGCGGCTGCGAGGCCGGCGATCCATCGGCGTGCCGGCTGCTCGGCGTCGCCTACCTCGACGGCACCGGGGTGCCGGCCGGCGCGGCGCCGGCGCTGGTGTGGCTCGATCGCGGCTGTCAGGCCAGCGACGGGCTGGCCTGTCGGCTGGCGGCCAGCCTGGTCGCCGCCGGGCGCGGCGGGCCGGCCGATCCGGCGCGGGCGGCGACGCTCCTGGCCCGGGCCTGTCAGCTCGGCGAGGTCGCGGCGTGCCCGCCAACACCCGGCGCGAGCGACGCCGGCGTCGGCGACGCGCCGGTCGACGGCGGCGTCGGTGACGCCGGTGACGCCGGCGTCGATCACCGCTGAGATCGGCGGTGGCGGCGGCTCGCCCTTACGCGGCCGCGCTGGCGCTCCTTGTTTCTTCGGACCCTCACTTCGTTCGGGTCCTCAGGGTGCGGTCGGATCGATCGCCAGCAGATCGATCGTGGTCGCCAGCGTGCCGGGCGGCGCGTCGAGGTCGAGCAGGTTGACGCCGCGATGGATCGCGGGCGCGACCAGCTCGATCCGGGTCGGCGTGGTCGGGGTCGGCTGCCGGATCCGCTCGGCCCCGTTCCAGCGCAGCACCAGCTCGCCGCCGCCGTCGGGGTGCCAGAGCGTGAGCACGACCCGGACGCCGCCGCGCCGGTTGAGGCCGAGGAACAGGCGGGCGTGACCGCTGGGAATGACCAGCGCGCCGTCGGGGCCGCCGCCGCGCAGGCCGCGCCGCAGGATCGCGGGGAGCTGGGTGAGCTGGAGGTGATCCTCGGTGCGCGGGCGGATCGAGTTGAGCCCGGGGAACGTCTCGCCCAGCACGTGGACGCCGACGATCCGATCGTAGGCGCCGAGCTCGCGGTGGTAGCGACGGGCGAAGGCGTAGCGGGCCGGCCAGTTGGCCAGCGTCGACGCCCGGCCGACGAATCGACCGAGCCGGCCGCCGATGTCGTGGCGGAGCACCTCGGCCGCCGGGGTGCCGCCGCCGATCCGCGCGCTCGGCGACGAGTAGTGGCCGGCGACGAACAGGTTGCCGATCGCCAGCGCCAGGCAGGCGACCACCGCGGTCGCCCCGAGCGCGGCCGCCGGCAGCCGGGTCACGACGTCGAGCCACGGCCGGCGGGGCAGGCGGCCGACCGCGGCCACCGCCGGCGCCAGCAGCACGGCGAGGCCGAGCGCGACCACCACGTAGATCGAGTCGAAGCGGCGGCCGCCGAACGCGCCGCCGCCCCACCAGTCCCAGGCGGCGCCGTTGGCCCACACCTGGGCGGCGACGGCGACCAGGAGCGGCGCGAACAGCCGCGGCCAGCGGACCGCGCCGACCACCGCGCCGAGCAGGCCGACCGCGTACAGCGGCGCCCACGGCAGGAGGCCGTTGCGCGACGAGAACAGGACCTCGCTCCACGCCGGCTCGTCCCAGCGCATGAAGCCGTCGCCCTGCGGCACCACGTACAGCGCGCCGTACAGCGCCCGCCAGGTCAGGAGCTGGGGCAGGACGACGAGCGCGGTCAGGGCCGCGCCGAGCAGCCAGCGGCCGACCAGCGCCGGCCGCGGCCGCCAGCGGGCGGCGCGCAGATCGTCGACCGCGGCGAGGACCGGCAGGATCGCCCACGGCGCGAGCTGCGGCCGGGCCAGCACCGCCAGCCCGAGGACGAGGCCGAGCGCGGCCCAGGTCCGGGCGGTGCGCGGCCGCAGGTACGACGCGTCCCAGACGTCGACCAGCCAGGCGGCGAAGAAGGTGGCGAACGGGTGGGCGTAGCCGGGCTGGCGGACCGCGTAGTAGACGACCGGGCCGGCGGCGAACGCGCACAGCGCGGCGACGGTGCCGGCGCCGGGCGCGCCGAGCCGGCGGGCGGCGATCCGGATCGGGAAGATCAGCGCCGCGACCGAGGCCAGCACCGACATCCACATCACCAGCCACTGCTCCGCGGTCGAGAAGCCGTCGCGGCGCTCGCCGGTCGCGACCGCGATCGCGTGACCGGCCAGGAACGCCGGCGCGGTGATCAGCGCCGGGCCGACGCCGAACACGTTGCCCGGCCGGCCGACCTTGGTCGGCGCCAGCCGGTACCAGTTGCCGGTGATCACGTACTCGTCGCGGAGATCGAGATCGTGGTCGAGCAGCAGCGAGGGGGCGTAGGCGTAGTAGTAGGGCGCGTCGGCGTACGGGCGCGCGGTCGGTCGGCCCTGCGGATCGCGGCCGACGGTGAACGCGTAGGTCGCGCCGGCCAGGGTGAGCAAGAGGCAGAGCGCGATCGCCCACCGGCCGCGGGTGGCGCGGTCGGCGAGCGCGAGCCGCCAGCGCGCGAACGCGGCGCCCGGGGCGTCACCGGCACGGCCGGGGTCCATCGCCGCGCACGATACCGGGTCGGCGCCGCGCCCGGGGCGATCGCGCGGTCGATCCGCAGGCGCGCGGTGGCGTTCGCGCCGGGGCGGCGCGCCCGGGGGCCGTCACACTGCGAGCAGCATCGGCGGCGCCAGCCGGACCTCGACCCGGTCGTGGGCGCCGACCGGCTCGCCGGCGACCTCGAACGGCTGCGGGCGATCGACGGCGAGGGCGATCGCGGTCGCGGCGACGTCGGTGACCCGGGGGCTGAAGTAGCGGCCGGCGAAGGCGTCGGCGGCGCGGGTCACGATCTCGCCCAGGCCGGGGTCGCCGATGCGGAGGACGAAGCGATCGGCCCGGCCGTCGGCGTGGGGGAACATCGCCAGGCCGAAGCCGAACGCGCGCACCGTCGAGCAGGCGGCCAGGGTCAGCCGGCCGCGCCAGACCCGGTCGCCGGGGGTGAAGCCGGCGCCGGCCGCGCCGTCGCGATCGAGGATCGTCGCCGGGGCCAGCGCCACCGCCTCGACGATGGCGCGGCGGCCGACGGCGAAGGCGGGCAGGGAGCGGAGCGGGACCGAGACGGCGTAGGCGAGGGCGCCGCGGGCGGGCAGCCAGGTCGGCAGGCGGGCGCGGACCCGGGCCTGGTCGGCGACGATCGCGGCGTCGACGCCGAAGCCGGCGAAGGGGGCGCGGAGCCCGAGGACGGCCAGCAGCGGCCACGGCCGGCGGGCGCCGCCGGCCGCCCGGGCGAGGGTCCGGTCGAGGCCGGTCACGGTGGTGGCCTCGACGCCGACGCTGCGGGCCAGGCCGTTGCCGGTGCCCCACGGCAGCGGCACCAGCGCTGGCAGGGGCCGGCCGGCCGCGGCCTCGTCGAGCGCCGCGAGGACGCGGACGAAGGTGCCGTCGCCGCCGCCGACGAAGACGACGTCCGGCCCCGCGGCGAGCACGGCGCGGGCGGCGGCCGGGACCGCCGCCAGGTCGGCGGTGACGTGGACGCTGCGCGCGCCGAGGGTGGCGCGGAGCCGGGCGAGCAGCGCCGGCCGGTCGCGCACGGCCGCGGCGTTGACGACCGCCTGGGCTCGCATCGCCGCAGCTTGGCACGGGGGCCGCCGCCGGCCAGCCACGGCCGCGGGCGGTGTCAGCCACCGCGCGGGCGGGGCCGGCCACCCCCGCTCGCGGTGTCAGCCACCGCGCGGGCGGGGCCAGCCACCCCGATCTCCCGGTGTCAGCCACCGCGCGGGCGGGGCCGGCCACCCCGATCTCCCGGTGTCAGCCACCGCGCGGACGGGGCCAGCCACCCCCGCTCGCGGTGTCAGCCACCGCGCGGGCGGGGCCGGCCACCCCCGCTCGCGGTGTCAGCCACCGCGCGGGCGGGCCCGCCACCCCAACTCGCGGTGTCAGCCACCGCGCAGGCTGGCCCGCCACCCCCGCGCGCGGTGTCAGCCACCGCGCAGGCTGGCCCGCCACCCCGCTCGCGGTGTCAGCCACCGCGGCGGGCCGAACACCGTTCGTGCCATCGCCCACACTCCGGATCGAGGTCTGCGTCCCCCGGACGCCGTCCGGAGTGGGCCGGACACGGCCATGTGACAGCACGACACACCGCGTCGCCGCGGGCGACGATCCCGGCGTAACTCGGTGATGATGCGCTGCCCCATGGAGCGGCAACACACAGCACCAACAGGTTGTCCACAGGTGGCTACTGGAGACGCCGGTTCGGCCGCACCTACCGCGACTTAGCCCTGTGGACGCGCTGTGAATAAGTCTCCTGCACGGGGCACTTGTCAACAGGCGATCCGGAGTACCGGACAGTTCTGTCCGGCGCGCCGGACGCTCGCCGGACAGGGTCCGTCCGGGTCGTCCGGGGCCCGGACAGACGGCTGGTCGGACCGCCCACCGTGCGTCCGCGCCACGGACGAATATGTCCGGTTCCCGGACACCGCCCCGGCCCCGGTCGCCCGTGCCTCGGTCACCCAGGTGGGGTGATGTCGGGCCGCTGGCGGGCCCGCGCCAGGGCGTACAGCGTGGCGTAGGCGCTCGCCGAAGGGCCCCAGGAGCCGTCGCGGGCCATCCCGGCCGCCCGCACCGCCGCGAAGCCGGCCGGGTCGTGGGCGAACATCCGCGCCGCCCGGCCGAGCGCCCAGGCCAGCCCGGCGGCGTCGACCACCTCGAAGCGGAAGCCGGTCCCGGCGCCCGCGGCCAGCCCGGCGTCCCCCGGGTCGACCACGGTGTCGCGCAGCCCGCCGACCGCGGCCACCACCGGCACCGCGCCGTAGCGCATGGCGTAGAGCTGGGCCAGGCCACACGGCTCGAACCGGCTGGGCATGACCAGGAGGTCGGCGCCAGCGTACATCCGCCGGGCCAGCGCCGGGTCGAAGCCGATCCGCACCGCCAGCCGGTCGGGGTACCGGGCCGCCAGGTCGCGCAGCCGGGCCTCGAGCTCGGCGTCGCCGGCGCCCAGCACCGCCAGCGCCAGCGGCAGCTCACCCAGCCGCGGCACCAGGTCGGCGCACAGGTCGAGGCCCTTCTGCCACGACAGCCGCGACACCGCGACCGCCAGCGGCACGCCGGGCGCGAGGGTGAGGCCGAGCTCGGCGGCGAGCGCGGCCCGGCAGCGGGCCTTGCCGGCCAGGTCGCCCGCGCTGAAGCGGGCCGGCAGCGCCGGATCGCGCGCCGGATCCCAGGCCACGGTGTCGATGCCGTTGACCACCCCGACCACCGGCGCGACGTCGTGGCGGAGGAAGCCCTCGAGCCCGTAGCCGCAGGCGGGCGTGAGCAGCTCGGCGGCGTAGCTGGGGCTGACGGTGGTGACGACGTCGGCGTAGGCGAGGCCGGCCTTGAGCAGCGACAGCCGGCCCCAGGCCTCGAGGTGGTGCTGATCGTACGCCGACCACGGCAGGCCCAGCTCGGCCACCGCCGCGCGATCGAACTCGCCGCGGAAGGCGAGGTTGTGGATCGTGAACACGGTCGCCGCCGCGGCCCGGTCGAAGCGGGCCAGCGCCAGCGCCAGCCCGGCCTGCCAGTCGTGGCCGTGGATCAGATCGATCGGCCCGTCGAGCAGCGCCGGCCCGGCGTCGAGCGCGGCCCGGGCCAGCACCGCGAAGCGCAGGTGGTTGTCGGGGTGATCGCGGCCGCCGACGCCGTACAGGCCGTCGCGGTCGTACAGCGCCGGGCAGTCGACGAACCAGGGCCCGTCGGCGACCTCGGCCTGGCGCAGGGTCACCGCGATCCGGTGGGCGCCGAGCGCGACCGTGAGGCGAGGGCCGTCGCGCAGCCCGACGCCGGCGGCGGCCAGGCGGGCGCGGGCCTCGCGGTACAACGGCACCACCGTCGCCCAGCGGCGGGCGCCGCCGGCCGCGGCCACCGCCGGCGGCAGCGCGGCGACCACGTCGGCCAGCCCGCCGGTCGCGGCCCACGGCGCGACCTCGGACGCCACGTGCAGCACCCGGGCGGGCGCGCGGACGTCGCCAGCGCTCATCGCCGCGTCCCCGGCCCACCGCCCGAGCCACGGCGAGCGCGCGGCGGCCGCGCCGTCACCCGCGGCCGCCGCCCGGCGTACCGTCGTGGGCGGCGAACTTGAGGAAGCGCGGCCCGGCCGAGTCGTAGCTGTGGCGGCCGTGGGTGGCGACCGCGAACGTCCCCGGCCGCATCATGCCCATCAGCTCGGGCTCGTTCTCGAGCAGCTCGGCGACGTCGTTGGCCAGGATCGCCGGCCCGTGCGCCGGCACCACCGTGCCCTTGGGCATCACCGTGATCCCGCCCTCGCTGACGAACGGCAACCGCTCGCGGTCGGCGTCGGGGTCCTCGCCGATCACCACCCCCGGCTCGATCTTGCAGTTCTTGTCGAGGATGACGTTGCGCAGCCGGGCGCCGGCGCCGATGTCGCAGCCCGACAGGATCACCGACCGCTCGATCACCGCGCCGGCGTGGACGAAGCAGTCGTAGCCGAGCACGACCGCGCGCAGCTTGGCGCTGGCGACGATCGAGCCCTCGCACACCAGGCTGTCGTCGCACTCGGCGGCCGGCTGGCCCTCGCCGGCGCGGACGAAGCGGGCCGGCGGGTAGTCGCGCTGCGCCGAGCGGATCCGCCAGCGCCGGTTGTAGAGGTCGAGCGCCGGCACCCGGTCGCGCAGCTCCATGTTGGCGTCGAAGTAGCTGCTGATCGTGCCGACGTCGCGCCAGTACGGCTGGCCGGTGGTGTCGCCCGGCACCTTGCAGGCGGCGAAGTCGTAGGCGAACACCCGCGCGCCCTGGGCGAGCAGGCGGGGGATGACGTCGCGGCCGAAGTCGTGGCGGCTGGCCGGATCGGCCGCGTCGTCGACCAGCGAGCGGACCAGGACCTCGCCGCGGAAGACGTAGTTGCCCATCGACACCAGCGACCAGTCGGGCCGACCCGGCATCGCCGGCGGATCGCGCGGCTTCTCGACGAAGCGGACGATCCGGCCGCTGGCGTCGACGTCGACGCAGCCGAACTGGTGGGCCTCGGCCCGCGGCACCGCGAACGCGGCGACGGTGAGGTCGGCGTGCTGCTCGCGGTGGAACCGATCCATCTGATCGGGCGCGAACGAGTAGACGTGATCGCCGCCGAACACGGCGACGTGGGCCGGACGGGCGTCGCGGA
>Ga0075163_10005198_pt1 | contig 17397 bp, 12 predicted proteins | sample JI1023141ADNA_FD_71478 | JGI IMG/M metagenome (GOLD analysis project Ga0075163, IMG submission 71478) | Wastewater effluent complex algal communities from Wisconsin, to seasonally profile nutrient transformation and Carbon sequestration -... | ecosystem: Engineered > WWTP > Effluent > Algae...
AGCAGTCCACCGTAGTCGCGGGCGAACGGCACGCCTTGCGCCACGCACTGGTCGATGATGTTCGCGCTCACTTCCGCCAGGCGGTACACGTTGGCTTCACGGGCGCGATAGTCACCGCCCTTCACGGTGTCGTAGAACAGACGGTAGGTGCTGTCACCATCGTTCATGTAATTCTTCGCGGCGTTGATGCCGCCCTGCGCGGCGATCGAGTGCGCGCGACGTGCGCTGTCCTGGAAGCAGAAGGCCTTCACATTGTAGCCCATTTCCGCCAAGGAAGCGGCGGCCGCGCCGCCAGCGAGGCCGGTGCCCACCACGATCACGTCGATGCGGCGCTTGTTCGCTGGAGCGACGATGCGGATGTGCCCCTTGTGATCGGTCCACTTCTTATCGATGGGGCCGGGTGGGATCTTGCTGTCGAGGGTGCTCATAGATCGAAGAGGTTCAAGGGATCACCTGATCCAGCCGAGGTACATGCTCACCGGCATCGAGGCGAAGAGCGTGGAGATGACGATGCTGAAACCGGCGCCCACCAGCTTGATGATGGGCGTGTAGCGCTTGTGGTTGATACCGACGCTTTGGAAGGCGCTCTGGAAGCCGTGCAGCAGGTGCCAGAAGAGGCTGAAACATCCGAGCACATAGAGCACCACGGGGATGGGGCTCGCGAAGACCTCCACCATTTCGATGTACAGGTCGTGATGGCCCGGCATACCCTCGATCTCCTCCAGACCGGTGATGCGGCTCGGCACCCAGAAGTGCCACAGGTGCATGATCAGGAAGAGCAGCAGCAAGGTTCCGAGGATACCCATGCTGGCGCTGTACCAACTGCGGTTGGCGCCGCCTTTTTCCATGGCGTACTTCACGGGACGAGCTGCGCGGTTCTGGCTCCAGAGCATCAGGCCGTCCACGATGTGCAGGATGAGGCCCGCGAAAAGCACGAACTCCATCGTCCGGATGAGCGGGTTGGTGCCCATGAAGTGGGCCGCTTCGTTGAACGTGGCACCCCCGTCATTGAAAAAGATCATGGCGTTCACCGCGGCGTGCACCACCAGGAAGGTGATAAGGAAAAGGCCCGTGAGGGCCATCCAGTACTTCTTGACAAGGGAGGAACCGAAGAGTCCTGTGCGGGCCATGCTGATGCGTTGGGAACGGCCACAAACTTACGGGCAGGGCCGTTGACGTGGAAGCAAGAAGCCAACGCCCATCTGTTTGGAATTGTTCCAGGTGAGCTGCCGGTCGTTCCATTCCCCTGAGGTCGCGGCCTATGCCTGCGGACAAGTCTTCCGAACCGGCGCGATCGAACTTCTGAGCAGGGTCTTCAGCACGCCTGTGTCGGGGTTCTCCAGACCCTTCAGGCAATGGCAGCCCTTGGAGGTCTCGTACTTGCCCCTCTTCGTCCTCAGCACAGGTCGGTTCTCGAAGGCGCCGGCATGAAGTGGATAGTCGGGTCCGGCTCGCTCAGGCTGAAGCCGATGGGATCCGCGTCAACCTCTTGACCCCCTTGGTGCTCCCGAATTGACGAGTGCCGAAACCGATGATCGTCGGACCTGAATAGAGGGTCCTTCGTCGGTGTTGTCGCGCATCAGCTTCATCGGCGTGCGGCAGTCGTCACGGCTGCCTGACCGTAACGCGGGTACGGGGCCCATCACATACTTCTTGATGCGGGTACAGGTGCTGGCGACGGTGGCGCACGTCTTGTCGGGTTCGGGGGCCATGACGACGATCGCAGCGGCAGAACGCTGGCTAGCGTACCCGCGCGCAAAGGCGAACGCACGAGCCGCGAATGCCTGGCGTGCCTCAGGGCGTCGCCATACGGAACACGCTCCCGCGCACCCATCAACGATCATGCACCAAAGCGGGGGCCGCTACTTCTTCCTCGCCTTCATCCCTCCGATCGCCGTCCCTGTCCGTTGCCTTCCCAATGCCGCATCGGTGAAAACACGCAAGCCCAGCTCCGGTCGGTAGCCATGGATCTCTTTCACGTCGATGGCGAGCAGGAAGTTGATGATCTCCTCGTTGATGACCTGACCCGGCACCAGCACAGGGAAACCCGGCGGGTAGGGGATCACGAAGCTGGCGGAGACAAGCTCGTGCTTCATCCCGAGCATGGTGAGGGCATCGTGCAGCTTGATGTGTACACAGCGTTCCTCTTTGTAGCTGAGGAAGTAGGCCGAGCGCAAGTCGCCACCGGGCACACCGGGCTGACCTTGGAAGCTGCTGTGGAATCGTGAAAAGTCCGGTAGCGAAGGTTGCAGCAGGGGATCCGTGAGCGCCCGGATGCGCGCCACGTGCATGCGCTTGTCCGCATGTTCGAAGCCGGCGTTGCGTTCCTCCAGTTCATCAGCGATCTGCAACAGCACCTTGGTGAGGTAGGCCAACGAACCGCGCGTTGTACCGATGTTGGTCATGAACAGCACGCTGTTGCGGCTCGTCTTGTTGATCTGGATGCCGTGCTTGTCCATCAGGTACACGTTCTTGAACGTGTCGCCATCGATGCCGGTCTTCCCCGTGTACAGGTTGATCTTGGTGGGGTCCACGGCGAAATCGTCCTCCGCCCATGCGCGTTCGATGTCGTTCCACCCTTTGTCCTTGCGATAGTACCCGTCGATGCCGCTCTGGCGGTACTGGTCCGGGATGAGGTCACCGATGGTGATGATATCGAACCACTTCTTCAAGCGCTCGTTCTCGCGGATGGTGCGGCGCAACAACAGCCCCAGCTCGATGGCCTTCTCCACCAGCTCGTAGCCCTCGAACTCGACCTGTCGCCGTCCGACGTCCATGCTGGCGAGGATCTGGTAGTTGGCGCTGGTGCTCGTGTGCGTCATGTACGCCTCGTGGAAGGAGGACTCGCTCTTCTTCTTGAAGTCCTCGTCCCAGATGTGGATCATGCTGCCTTGGCGGAAGGACGTGAGCGTCTTGTGCGTGCTCTGCGTGGCGTACACGCGGATGCGGACCTTCTCCGGGTCCGGCAGGCGCGGCTCTTCGCCCTTCTTCAGGCCTTTGATGTGCGCGGCGTATTCGGCCTTGTACTCCGGCGTGCGATACTTGCGTGCTAGCTTGGCCGCTACATGCATCGCGGTACGTTGGCGCAGGATGTAGCTGAAGCCCGCGAAGGCCCACCAAGCCTCATCCCAGAGGAAGACGATGTCCGGCTTGAGCGCGAGCGTCTGCTCCATCACGCGCTCCACGTTGTACACCACGCCGTCGAACGTGGCGTTGGTGAGCAGCAGCATCTTCACGCGGTCCAGCTTCGCGCCCTTGCGCAGCAGCAACAGTTGCTCGCGGATGTGCTCCAACGGCACGGCGCCGTACATGCTGTACTTGGGCAGCGGATAGCTGTGCAGGTACACCGGATACGCGCCGCTGAGCACCATGCCGTAGTGGTGGCTCTTGTGGCAGTCGCGGTCGATGAGCACGATATCACCTGGTTCCACCAGCGCTTGCACGACGATCTTGTTGGTGGTGCTCGTGCCGTTCGTGGCGAAGAAGGTGTACTGCGACCCGAACGCGCGCGCGGCGAGCTCTTGGGCTTTCTTCAGCGGCCCCGTGGGTTGGAGCAGCGAATCCAATCCGCCGGTGGTCGCACTCGTTTCCGCGAGGAAGAGGTTGCGGCCGTAGAACTCCCCGAAGTCCTGGATCCAGCGGCTCTTGAACACGCTGTTGCCGCGCGATATGGGCATGGCATGGAAGACGCCCATCGGTCGCTTGCTGTACTCCTTCAGTGCGGTGAAGAAGGGCGTGTCGTACTTCTCCTGGATGCCGCGCATGATGGTCATGTGCAGCTCGTTCAGGTCCTCGGTACGGTAGAAGATGCGCCGGAAATTCTTCAGCGTGCTGTCCTTCAATCCCGTCACAGGGGTATCGGTCACGTAATAGCGGTCCACCTCCGGGCGGAACCACTTCATGATGCGCGCCAGCAAGGGCCCCATGTTGGCCTGGCCGCGATCGCTCAGGTCCAGGTCGTCGATCGCCCGCGTGAACTCGCGCAGGATGCCCTTGTGGTGGTCGCTTTTGTACGGCATCCCATAGCGCACCACCACCGCCTGGATGTTGTGGTTGAAGAGAAGCGCGACCAGCGCGTCCTGCACGGTGCGCACCACGATGGGGTCGTAGATGAACGGGTCGTTGCGGTCGCGGCATTGGTGCAAGCGCACTTTCAACGCTTGTTCTTCCGCCTCGTTCAGCTCGTCCACGAAGAGCGTCTCGAAGTAGTTGAGCTGCTTGGCTTCCTGTTCGTTCTCCAAGAGCACGTGCGGTGGGGCGAATGGATCCGCCAGTGCGACCGGATCGCTGCGGAACGCGCCACTGCTCAGGTTGCGCACCACATGGTTCGCGCTTTGGGTGAGGGTGTGGTACTCGCGCCCCTTGAGCATCTGCTGGAGCCGCTTCACCGTGGTGCGGCCCGGGTAGGCCCAGTACAGTTCGATGGTCAGCAGGTCTTTCAGCAGCCCTTCCACGTCCGCAGGGTCACCGCGGCCTTCGTTCAAGGACGAGGCCGCGAGCTTCAGTTGGTCCCACGTGTGGGAACGCAGGCGTGCGGCGTTGAAATGCGAGCGGGTCGGGGCGGTATCGGTGGGCATGCGGGGTAAGCCTGACCTTGCTCCGTCCCGACCTGTCGGGGCTTCGCGAAGGCGCAGTGGGAAAGATAGGATCTGTCCGAACGACTGAAGGCCCCGCTAGAGGTCAATAGAAGACAAACTCACCCTGACTAGCAAGAAAGAACCTCATCGGCAATCCACGGGTCAGGTCGACCCGCTCGACACACGGCTCCGCCCGCTCGGACACGAACACCATGCTTCCTTGTTCCAATCTATCGGGGAGGTCATCGACCATCATCGCGTCGTACTGACCCAGAAAGCGGTTCGTTCCTGAGAAGATCAAGATGCGGTTGGTCGCTCGTTTGCCCAAGCCCCAGATCCAGACGGAAGTCATCACCTTGAAGCAACGACCCCTTGTGTCGGTGACCTGACCCAACAAAGTCAGTTGCGTTTCCGTACCGCCGCTCTCGCTCCACATTCCGAAGATGAAGGTACTGTCGCTGACTCCCCTTTCGAGCACCTGTTGCCTGATCTCATGATCATTGACCTGACTTCTCCCGGTCAAATGGAGAAGGGCGAGCGCGACAACGGCTATGGCTCGGCTCATACCCGAAGAACGCTGAAAGGAACCGATCAGCGCTTCTTCGCCGCCTTCTTCACCACAGCCTTCTTCTTCGGCGTCGTCTTCCCGTCAGAGGGCCTGGTCGCGTTCTCGGCGTTCACCGCTCTGCCCACCCTCGCCGGCCCTTCATGCAGCGCCAATCGGTTCCCCTCGCTGTCGATGAACAGCGCGAAGTAGCCGGACGCATCGCTGATCAACGTCTTGGGCATGATGATGCGGCCACCTGCCAATTCGATGCGGCCGAGGATGCTGTCCATATCGTTGCCCGCGTTCAGGTAGATGAGCACACCGGAGTCGTTGGGGTAGCAGCCGGGGCCTTGGATGAGCGCACCAGCGACACCGGTTCCTGTTCCGGTCGAGGCATCCGAAGGGAAGTAGGCCATGAGGAATTCACCGTTCTGGCCGTGCTCCATCTCCATGTTGTAGATGGCGTTGTAGAACGTGGTGGCGCGGGTGATGTCGTACGCGGGGATCTCGAACCAGCTCACATAATCCTTGAGCTTGGGGTGGTGGCGGAAGGCTGCGGTGTTTCCCATGGGGCGGGTATTGGTCAGATGGAATAGGGGTCGCTGGGCGGACGGAAGGAACTGACGATGCGCTTGGGCAGTTCATTCGCCCGGGCCTCATCCTTCATCTGCAACTCGCCGAGCTCCTGTACGCGGGACGGTTTGATCAAGGGCCCGAGGCTTTCCAAGTAGGGGTGTTTCAGGCCGGGTGTGTACACATCGAACTCCACGGGGCGGTCCCGGAAGCTCTTCATCGGCTGACCGAGGCGGAGCACGCCGAGCTCACGGCTGCGGCGCACCTTTTCCAGGTTGATCTCAATGGGGATGATCTCCTCGTTCACGTCAGCCTGGTAGACCACGCGGCCTTCCGGGCCACACACGATGCTGCGTCCGCTTCCACCGGCGTCCAACCCGTTGAAGTCGAAGAAGTAGCACTGATTGGTGGCGGCGCTCGAGCGCGCGATGCTCAGTTCGATCTCGCGGTCGATGGTACCTGTGAGCGTGGGGTGCAGGATCACCTCTGCGCCCATCACCGCCAGCGTGCGCGTGGTTTCCGGGATCCACATATCGTAGCAGATGCTCACACCGAAGCGGCCCACGTCAGGAATGTCGAAGACGCAGAATTCGTTGCCGCCCGTGACGCCCACCTCGTAGGGATAGAAGGGGAACATCTTGCGGTAGCGCGTGACCACGCTGCCTTCGGGATCGATCACCGTGGCCGTGTTGTAGATATGGCCGTCCTTCAGTTCGAAGATGCTCCCGGGCAAGAGCCAGATGCCGTGCTTGGCGGCCATGGCGCACATCTCCTGCTCGAATTCACCGGGAACCGCCTGCGCATGCATCGTGAGCGGACCGAACGCGCAGAGCTCGCTGAACATCACCATGTCCACCCATGGATACATGTTCATGGTGATCTCCAGCTTGTTCTTCATGGCCTCCACGTTTGAGGCGGAAGCGCTGATGCGCATCTGGATACCGGCTATGGAGAAGGGCTTCATCTGTGCTGCAGAGTGTACGTCGTGAGGTCTATGCGTGCATCATCCCTACGACGCACAGATCCTGGCCAACTCCTCCTCCATGATGTCCAGTCCCTTGTTCAGCAGTTCATCGCTGATCACGAGCGGGCTGAGGACGCGGATGATGTTCTTTTCGGTACCGGCGTTGATCACCACCAGGTCCCGCTTGGCGCAGGCGTTCATCAGCGCGATGCAGGTGTCCGCATCGGGCTGCAAGGGGTCGCCGTTCTTCACGAACTCGATGGCCATCATCGCACCGAGGCCACGCACATCACCGACCTGCTTGTGCCTGGCTTTCATCTTTTCGAACCGCTTGCGGATCACGTTCCCGACGTGTCGGCCCTTCGCGTTGATGTCGATCTCCTCCATGTACTTCAGCGTGGCCAATGCGGCCGCACAGCTCACCGGGTTGCCGATATAGGTACCGCCGATACTGCTCGGACCCGCCTTGTCCATGATCCCCGCTTTGCCCATTACCGCAGCGATCGGCATACCGCTGCCGAGGCTCTTCGCCCAAGTGCTGATGTCCGGCGTTACTCCCAGTTGCTCGTAAGCGCTCCATGCGCCCGTGCGCCCGAAGCCGCTTTGGATCTCATCCAGTATCAGCAGGATGCCGTGCTTGTCGCAGAACGCCCGTAGGCCTTTCAAGTACGCTGCTGGCACCACGTTGAAACCGCCTTCACCCTGCACGGTCTCAATGATGACGGCCGCGAGGTTCTCCGGCGCGACGGTGTTGTGCGAAAGCTCCTCCAAGCGCTGGAGCTCGGCCTTCACGAAGTCGGACTCGCTGCGGCCCGCGCTGTAGCGGTAGAAATTGGGGAACTGCGTGCGGTACACTTCCGGGGCGAACGGACCACAATCCGGTTTGTAGCCCACTTTGCTGGTGAGCGTCATGGCCATCATCGTGCGGCCATGGAACGCGTCGGTGAAACACAGAACACCTTGCCGCTTGGTGGCTTGGCGCGCGATCTTGATCGCGTTCTCCACGGCTTCGGCACCGGTGCTCACCAAGAGGGTCTTGGTCGGTCCGCCGTGCGGAAGGAGTGCGTTCAGTTTTTCACAGAGCGCGACGTACGGCTCATAGCTCGCCACGTTGAAGCTCACGTGCAAAAACCTGGCGGCCTGTTCCTGGATGGCCTTCACCACGGGCGGTGGGCAATGCCCGGCGTTCACCACGCCGATACCACCGGCGAAGTCGATCAGCTCTCGGCCATCTGAGTCGATGATGGTGGCACCGCTCGCCGCTGTGGCGGTGGCATAGTTGAACATGCCCACCCCGTTCGGCACGGCGGCCTTGCGGCGGGCGATGAGCTCCTGGCTCTTGGTCAGTTGTTCTGTCATTCGTGTGCGCCCTGGATCGCCAGAACGTGGGCGCGAAGTTGCGGAATGCGGAGAACCGCAGAAGGGCCGAGAACGCAGAGAATGCCAACAAGCGACCGTCAGGGAGCGGGCAGTGCTCAATTGAGCTTGTGCGCCAGTACCACGGTCTGGCGGAAGCGCTCCACGTTGCCTTGCAGGTCGAACGCCTCGAACACGACCACATACGGCCCCATCCGGGCCAGGTCACCGCTTTCCATGATGCCGTTCCAGCTGACGGCGCCCGTAGTGCCGAGGAGCTCATTGTCCAGGAGCTTCACCATTTCACGGCCAGCCACATCGAACACGATCATGGTGCCGGTGAAGCCGGGCTCGTCCAGTTTGTAGCCCACCGTCAGCACGTCCTGGAAGCCATCATTGTCCGGGGAGAAAACGGCCGGGTCGATCGTGAGCTCACCGCTGGGTGCGGGGTTCACGCTGTACTGCGAGTTCAGGTAACCCGGCGTGGCGTAACCCACGGCTTCGGCCGCACTGTGCCAGTTGCTGTTGTCGCTCGCGGGCCGGTCCGGGTTCACCCGTTCAAGGCTCACACCATCCGTGCTGTTCAATAGCTCGAAGTGCAGATCATCGGTGTACGCGAAACGATCGAGCGTGTCGCCTGCCGGGTCTTGAAGCACGACAACACCTTCCCCGTTGTTGTAGCTCGGCATGTCGGCTTCCACGAAGCGGTCCGTTCGGCTCAACAGGTACTGGGTGGCGATGTTGTCCGCGCTCTCGGTGATCAGCGCGTATTCGCCGGGCATGAGCAAAAAGGCCGCGGTGGTGATCACGGTCGCATTGCCGATGATACCTCCGGTCTCGTTGGCGAGCTTCCAACCGGCAAGGCTCAGCACCTTGTTGCTCCGGTTGTAGAGCTCCACGAAGTCGCTGCCGCTGCCGAGCGGGTCGTAGAGCACTTCGTTGATCACCACATCGCCGGGAAGAGCGGATTCCGGCAGCGCGAACGTGAGTGTGTTCGAGGTGCCGATCGCGTTGCCCACGCAGTCCGTAACACCACTCACGGTAACCGTGTACAGCTGCCCCACCGTCAGTGGCGTGGCCAGATCGATCCGCACACGATCATCCCCCAAGGGCAGTACAAGGTCGTCGTTCAAGGCCGGGATGAACTGGTAGCTGCCGCCGAAAAGGCTCGATGCGCTCATCGTCTCATTGAAGAGCAGTTCGATCTGCGTGGCGCTGTTCACGAAGACACTCACGAGCGTGGGTGCGGTCACGTCCGGAATGATGGCGAACACGCTGTTCTGCTCACCGGGCGTTCCACCGAGCGCATCGTTGCTGGCGGTCCAGTTGGAAGAGCTGCTGCACGGGGTGGTGGGATCGATGCGTTCCAAGGTCCAACCTCCGGCGGCCTTCGCCGCATCGTTGTACCAATCGTCCGAGTAGGTCACGGCATCGATCGTCACCCCGATCGGATCCTTGATCGTGATCGGATCATCCGTGTTGGTGAGGGAAACACTCCCGCTCGGGGCGATCGCCGCACCGAATACCGAAAGCGCCGCGATGTTGGCCGGGCTGGTGATCATGATGTGCCCGCCCGGGGCCAGCGTTGCCGCAGGAAGCGTGGACTCATCCCCGCCATCGCTGTATGTCCAACCTGCCAGGTCGAAGGTCTTGTCCGTGGTGGTGTTGAACAGCTCCACGAATTCCGCATCGGGCAATCCGACCACGGGCGAAGGATCGGCCATGATCTCGTTGATCACCACATCGCCGGGTTCTGCGACATCAGGGATCACGTAGGTCACATCCGCTGTTTCGTTCACACAGGGGTTGCCAGCGGCATCTTCAACACCGTTCACGGTGATCGAGTAGGTGTTCCCGTTCTGCATCGCGATGGCGAGCGTCAGGTGTACCAGCGTGAAGTCCACCGCATCCCGCACCACGGCGGCCGCGCTGTTGAAGGGGATGATGCTGTAGTTGTTCTCCTCTTCCGCCGTGATCTGTTCAACGGCTTCGCTGAAAACGAGATCGATCTCCGTGTCGGAAATGACCGTTGCCGAAACGAGATCAGGCGAGTCAAGGTCCACGGGTATAGGCCCAACGGAGATGTCATCGAAGAAGTGATTGTTCACGGCGGAACCCGCGGTGCTTTGTTCGATCCGTACGCCGAAGTGCGTGGTCGTGGAGAAGGTCGCGTCGGTGATCGATCCGGCCGTGAGATAGGTGCCTGTTGCGCCATCGTCATACTGCAAGGTCCACACCCCGGCGGCGCTGCGTTCAGTGCGCAGAAGGAAAGGGTTCGACGTAGAACTGTTCACCACCCCATCCGGGCTTTGCAGGCCGGTGGAAACCGGTGTTCCGGCATCGCTACGGAAGAGTTCAATGCGGTCCGCCGTGCCGCCGAAGCGCAAGAAGTAGCCGTTCACTCCGGTGGTAAGATCAGCGGCATCACTGGCCAGGTAGAGATCCGCATAGTTCGCGCCGCTGGTGGAGAAGCGCAGGTCAACGAAGATGTCCCAGCGCGTATCGGCCATGCTGGTGTTGGGGGTGCTCAGGTAGTAGTTCGCGGCACCGGCACTGTTGCTCCGAAGGCGCTGGTTCCCGGCATCATCGGCCACGATGAAAAGCGTTCCACTACCGGACCAGGCGGGGTTCGCGGTGTAATCGCCATCGCCGAAGTCTTCGGTGAACTGTGCGGATACGAAGGCCGTAAGCAACCACGTTGTAGCGGCGGCCAGCAGGCGCGAGGGGGACATGCACATCGCCATGGGATCGTGGGAAAGGTGGCGAATTCCACCGGAACCTCTTCCCATCAACACATAGCTTCGGCCACGGTTAACATAGCACGAATGAAAGTCGCCGTAGTAGGAGCCACCGGCCTGGTCGGTGGGGTCATGTTGAAAGTGCTCGAAGAACGCGGGTTCCCGGTGGATGAACTGATCCCTGTGGCCAGCGAACGCAGCGCTGGGCTCCACATCCGTTTCAAAGGGAAGGACCACTCGGTCGTCGGCATGGAAGCGGCCATCGCCATGCGGCCGGACATCGCCCTGTTCTCCGCCGGGGGAAGCACCTCCCTGGAGTGGGCGCCGCGATTCGCGGAAGTGGGCTGCACCGTGATCGACAATAGCAGTGCTTGGCGGATGATGCCGGACAAGAAGCTGGTGGTGCCGGAGATCAATGGCCTTCTGCTCGCTCCGGAAGACCGGATCATCGCCAACCCGAACTGCAGCACGATCCAAATGGTGCTTGCATTAGCTCCGCTCCACAAAGCGTACACGGTGGAGCGCGTGGTTGTTTCCACCTATCAAAGCGTTACCGGCACCGGCCAAAAGGCCGTAGCGCAGATGGAGAACGAGCGCAAGGGCGTGAAAGGTGACATGGCCTATCCGTTCACGATCGACCGGAACGTGATCCCTCGCTGCGACGTCTTCACTGAAAACGGCTACACGAAGGAGGAGATGAAGCTGGTCCACGAAACGAAGAAGATCCTTGATCCCGCCATCCGGGTAACGGCCACCGCTGTGCGCGTGCCGGTGACGGGGGGCCACAGCGAAGCGGTGAACGTGGAGTTCGCCAAGGAGTTCGACCTGGAGCATGTGCGACGGTTACTGCGTGAAGCGCCGGGCATCAAGTTGCTCGATGAGCCATTGAAGGACGAGTACCCTATGCCGATGCTGGCGAACGGCCGTGATGAAGTGTTCGTAGGGCGCGTTCGGCGGGACGAGTCGCAACCGCGCACACTGAACATGTGGATCGTGGCGGACAACCTGCGCAAAGGCGCGGCGACGAACGCCGTTCAGATAGCCGAACTACTGGTGAGCCGTGGCCTCCTCACACCGAGGAAGGTGCTGAACTGAACGTACAAGCCATGAACACACGATCCCTGATCCTCGCATTCGTCAGTGTCTCCTGTTCCGCATCGCTCGCACAGTACGAGCCGGACACGTTGAAACCGTTACCGTTGGTCTGCGATGTGTTCCTGCTTCCCGGTGGACAGATCGAGAGCATGTACGCGATCGGGCTTGAACAATGGCGCATGTTGGCACCGAAGTCCGATCTGCTCGCGGGCAACCTCAGTGATCACAAGTATGACAACCGACGGGACGAGGACTTGTCCAGGGCCGGCCTGTTGGCCGCAGCCGTATCCTGCCGATTGGGCGGACCAGCGCGCCTGAACCGCTCCGGCGCATACGTGCGCGCGGGCTTCGCCTTTCAGAACCACGCCGGGAACGACCTCCGACTGCGCAAGGAGACGCGCACACCTTTCGACACGCTCACTTCATCGCAAACGGGCACGAGCACCTTCATCGATTCGCTCACGATCAGCACGTACGACCTGACGCACACCTACAGCCAACTCGCCTTGGACGGGTCGGTCATCTTCTTGAAAGAGTATCCGAAACGCTGGTCGATCTACGGCGGCGGCGGCGTACAGGTGGGCTTCGCCTTCGACGGTCGCGCACAGGTGTCGCACTACATCGAACGCCGGACCGATCCACGCCTCAGCCCCAGTGGATCCTCCGGAAATCCCACGGACGCGTTCGATTCCACGCGCGAGGAGTTCCGCACGAAGGACGATCTGACCTTCGCGTTGTATGCCCCGCTCGGCGTCACCTACCGATTGGGCAAGAAACGCGCGTTCTGGCGAGCGCTCAATCTGTGCTACGAAATGCGACCAACGCTCTCCTTGGGCGGTGTTCCAGAGATCGATCTCGGCGCACGTGTCGTGGTCGGTCAGTACTTCGGGCTTCGCGTGGATCTTTTGAAATAGCTCCATCCCGGCACTTCACCGCTCGGCCCGCGTCAGGAGGTCCACCCACCAGCCGGCCGCCGTCCATGGAGTCGGACGCGTACTTCCGCTTTCCCACCTGAACATTTGTACCGCATCCACCGCGTACCATCGCCTTGGTGCGTTCCATGACCCCGTTCATTCTTCTCGCAGTCGCCGCCATACTCCTTTCCGGCATCCGCATCGCGCAGGAATACGAGCGCGCCATCGTATTCCGGCTCGGCCGATTCACGGGTATCCGCGGTCCAGGTATCTATTGGATCATCCCTCTCATCGAACGCCAACAGACGGTGGATATCCGCACACGTACCGTGGACCTGGAGCAGCAGGAGACGATCACCAAGGACAGCGTGACTATCAAGGTGAACGCCGTGCTCTGGTTCAGCGTGATCGATCCGGGCGAGGCGATCCTGAAGATCGCGGACTACCGGCAGGCGGTGTACCAGTTCGCCGTCACTTCGTTGCGGAACATCATCGGGCAGCATGTGCTGGATGAGGTGTTGCGCGATCGTGAAGGCATAAACAGAACGCTCCAGCAAATGGTGGACAGCGCCACCGAGCCTTGGGGCATCCGCATCGAGATGGTGGAGATGAAGGATGTGGAGATCCCCGAAGGCATGCAGCGCGCGATGGCGCGTGAGGCGGAAGCGGTCCGTGAGAAGCGCGCGCGCATCATCAAGGCCGAGGCGGAACTGGAGGCGAGCGTGAAGCTCACACAAGGTGCCGAGATCATGGCACGATCACCGATGGCCCTGGAACTGCGCCGGATGCAGATGCTGTCCGAGATCGGCATCGACAACAACACGACCACCGTGATCATGATGCCGAGCGAGATCATGGGCATGGCCAAGAACCTCGGGCTGGTCGCCGCGAACGCGGCTTGATGATCGATCAGTGCGATGCGGTGTCCGGGTGAGCGGCATCGCGCTACGCGTCCGGAGGCATCTCCCCGGCCCGATCGCCGGTCGGTGCTGTGGCGCTGTCGATCGCCTGACCAGGTGAAGAGGGGTCGGCATCGGGCGCGGCGAGTGCGGGTCCGGGCTTGCGCTGCACCAGGATCATCAACGCCACGCCCACGCTGATCGCAGCATCAGCGACATTGAAAACGGGCCGGAAGAACTCGAAGGGCTCCCCGCCCCAGATCGGGATCCAGTCAGGGAAGCGGCCCTGCCAGAGCGGGAAGTAGAACATGTCCACCACGGCGCCATGCAGAAAAGGCGCGTACCCCCCACTGGGCGGGAAGAGCCGGGCCACGTTCAGCGTTCTCGGGTCGCTCGCCTCGAAGATCAGTCCGTAGAAGGCGCTGTCGATGATGTTGCCCAAGGCCCCGGCGAAGATCAGCGAGAGGCTCACGACCATCCAGCCATCTCTGCGATGGAGGATCATTTGTCGAAGGATGTACCCAATGACCACAACGGCCACCATGCGGAAGAGCGTGAGCATCACCTTGCCGGTCTCCCCACCGAATTCCAAGCCGAAGGCCATGCCGGGATTCTCCACGAACTGCAGGTAGCCCTTCGAGCTGTTCTTTCCGAACAGGGGTACGTACTCGCCCAAGAAGAAATGGGTCTTCACATGGACCTTGAGCGCCTGATCGGCGAGAAGGACCAGGATAATTACGGTCAGGGCGCGCTTCACACCGGTGCGGGAAGATGCGCGCGACCTAACTGCTCATCTGCTGCTTGGCCTCGATGCTCAGTGTGGCGTGCGGCACGAGGCGCAAACGCTCCTTGCTGATCAGGCGGCCGGTAACGCGGCAGATGCCATAGGTCTTGTTGCGGATGCGGAGCAGTGCATCCTCCAGGTGCTTGATGAACTTCTCCTGGCGACTGGCGAGCTGGGCGGTCTCCTCGCGGCTGAGGGTTTCACTGCCGTCCTCGATCATCTTGAACGAGGGGCTGGTATCCTCCGTGCCGTTGTTGTCGTTGTTGGCGAGGGTCTGCTTGAGCAATTCGTAGTCCTTGCGGGCTTCGTCCAGCTTGGCATTGATGATGCCTCGGAACTCCTCGAGCTCGGTGTCATTGTAACGCTCTTTGCTGGCGGCTTCCAGTGTGCTCACCTGCTTCTTCACCATTGGAGCGGACTTGTGGATGATGGGCGCGGAGGTTTGGGTAACGAGCGGCTTGGCGGCATTCGCCTTGGCTTCATCTTTTTCCTTCTTCACTTGTGCTTTCTGCGCGGCCTTTGATGCCGTTGCTGGTTTTGGAGCGGGTTTCAGTGCGGGCTCTGGCTTTGACACCACAGGCTTGGGTGCCGGGGCTGGTTTGGGCGCGGGAGCGGGTTTGGCTGGAGCGGACGCTTTCACCGGGGCTTTGGCGGGTGCCTTCGGTGCCGGTTTCGGAGCTGGCTTCGCGGGGACCTTCTTCGCTGCCGGGGCAGGTTTTTTCACCACGGGCTTGGGGGCAGCCTTCCCCGCTTTGGCGGGAGCTGAAGGCTTGGGGGCGGGCTTAGCGGCTTTCTTGGCAACGGCTTTCACCACCTTCTTCACAACCGGTTTCTTTGCCGGAGCGGCCTTCTTTACGGGCTTGGTGGCCTTCTTGGAAGCCGCTTTGGCAGCGGGTTTCGCGGCCTTCTTGGGTGCTGGTTTCTTCGCCATGGCGATACCCCTTTTTGAAATGATCCGCGAATATAGACGCTCCCCACGTCAATTGGCCCGTTTGGCCAAAGCCAGGGCACAGCTCAACCGCTCGTCCAGCTCCAGATGATGAACGGTTCCGGACGCTCCGGACAGATCAGCCACCAGCAACTGGTCTGCTGAGGTAAGCGCTAGGGTTTCCGCCAAGATGTGGGGCGCATGCGCCACTACGGCGCTCTCGAAGGAGGCATCGCCATTGCGCTGGATCCGCAGGTCGATCCGATCGGTGACCTCGAAGCCCGACTCCTTGCGGAGCGTTTGGATGCGGCTCACCAGCTCGCGCGCGATGCCTTCATGGATCAGCGCTTCGTTCATCGTGATGTCCACGGCGACCGTCAGTGCTCCGTCACTCGCCACGCTCAGCCCGGGAACGTTCTCGGCCGTGATCTCCACGTCATCGCGCAGTACTTCGACCTCCTGCCCTTCGATCGTGAGCCTCATGCTGCCGTTCGCTTCCAGCTCGGCGATCTGCGCCTGGTCGAAGCCGTTCACGGCGGCCGCCACGCTCTTCATCAACTTGCCCATGCGGGCGCCGAGCTTCTTGAAGTCGGGCTTGATCTTCTTGGTGAGCTTGCTCTCGCTGGCATCGAGGATCACCAGCTCCTTCACGTTCACCTCGCTCAACACCAGATCGCGGATGGCTTCCAGGCGGGTGCGCATGGTGGCGTCGGTCACCGGCACCATCATCTTCTGCAAGGGCTGGCGCACGCGGTGGCCTTCCTTCTTGCGGACGCTCAGCACAAGCGAGGTGAGCTTCTGTGCGAGGGCCGTGCGTGCCTCAAGCTCGCTGTCGATGAGGCGTTCATCGTGTTTCGGCCAATCGCTCAGGTGAACGCTGCTGCCCGTGAGGTCGCGGTACAGGCGGTCGCTGAAGAAGGGCGCGATCGGGGCGCTCAGCATCGCCACCACTTCAAGGCAGCGCTGCAGCGTCTGGAAGGCGGCGTTCTTGTCCGCGCCCAGGTCCCCTTTCCAGAAACGACGGCGGTTCAGGCGCACATACCAGTTGCTCAGGTCCTCCACCACGAAGTCCTGGATGGCACGCGCCGCGATCGTGGGCTCATAATCGGCGTAGTTCGTGTCGGCCAGTTTCATCACGCTGTTGAGGCGCGAGAGGATCCACCGGTCCGATTCCGTGAGCACCGATCCACCATTCCCGTCGAAGCCGTCTATGTTGGCGTAGAGCGCGAAGAAGTTGTAGGTGTTGAAGAGCGCACGGAAGAACTTGCGCTGCACCTCGGTGATGCCCTCCGCGTCGAACTTCAGGTTGTCCCACGGCGAGGCGTTGCTGATCATGTACCAGCGTACCGCATCGGCCCCGTAGGCGTCCAGCGTCTTGAAGGGGTCCACGGCATTACCTAGACGCTTGCTCATCTTCTGGCCCACCTTGTCCAGCACCAGGCCATTGCTCACCACGGCCTTGTAGGCGACGGAATCCTGGGTGAGCGTGGCGATGGCGTGCAAGGTGTAGAACCAACCGCGGGTCTGGTCCACGCCTTCCGCGATGAAGTCGGCCGGAAAGGTCTCCGTGAAGGTCGCTTCGTTCTCGAACGGATAGTGCCACTGTGCGTAAGGCATGGCTCCGCTATCGAACCATACGTCGATCAGGTCGGTCTCTCGCTTCATCGGTTTGCCACCGGGGCTCACCAGCACGATGTTATCGGCGTACGGACGGTGCAGGTCGACGCGGTCGTAGTTCGCATCGCTCATGTCCGCAGGATCGAACGAGGCATAAGGGTCGGAGGTCATCAAACCGGCTTTCACGGCGCGGGCGATCTCCTCCTTCAGCTGTTTCAGTGAACCGATGCACAGCTCCTCATCACCGTCCTCGGTGCGCCAGATCGGGAGCGGGATGCCCCAGTAGCGCGAACGCGAAAGGTTCCAGTCCTGCAGGTTCTCCAGCCAGTTGCCGAAGCGGCCCGTGCCCGTGCTCTCGGGCTTCCAGTTGATGGTCTTGTTCAACGCGATCAGCCGGTCCTTCTT
>Ga0075163_10005199_pt1 | contig 17395 bp, 14 predicted proteins | sample JI1023141ADNA_FD_71478 | JGI IMG/M metagenome (GOLD analysis project Ga0075163, IMG submission 71478) | Wastewater effluent complex algal communities from Wisconsin, to seasonally profile nutrient transformation and Carbon sequestration -... | ecosystem: Engineered > WWTP > Effluent > Algae...
GCAACAGGTGAGTGTATACCATTCCAATCCTGTAAAAGTTTCAAAATCAGATATTTCTCCTACTCCCTCTCTTAGATTTACCATTGGGAAACAGTGGCCGATATACCCAACTTTATACTTTGGTGTGGAAACAGGTGTCCAGTATATCCATCAGAAAATAAGCATAAACCCAACCGCCTTTACCCGGTATTCTTACGGAGCCGATAGCCTCACCATCAATGCGATAACCGAATTTCAATCGGGCGAAACCAGATACCGGAATTCGTTGATTTATAGCCTTAACATCCGTTTTCAATGGATGCCGGAATGGACGAAAATTGGACTACAAGGCAGAATTCGTTCTATAGAGGTAAGGCATATTTGGACAAACTACGAACAGCCGACTTTCAATTTCAATTCTCTATCTTCCGGTATCCTGAATAATGCAGAAGCAGGCTTTTTCATAAAATACGGAAAAAACAGGCAGTTGAGTGTAGATTTTCAACGGTTGTATTTTGATAAAAACAGTTTACCTCTTCCAGAATTGACGAAAGGCAATAACTGGATCATTTCAGTAGGATATAGCCAAAAATGGTGATGTACTTCTTGTATCTGGAAAAAACTAAAGCATAAGATAGGCCACACCAAAATAAACAGCCAGACCCAGCAGATCGTTGGCAGTTGTAATAAATGGGCCACTGGCTATGGCCGGGTTCACATCGTACCGGTGGAGAACAAATGGAGTGATGGTACCCATTACCGAGGCCAGCACAGTAACGGAGAAAATGGCCGCTGCCACGGTAGAAGCCAGATGAGGGTCTTCTCCCAAAACAATGGTTAAAAAAAGGACGGTAAGAGATATCACACTGCCATTAACCAGGGCGATCAAAACAGTTTTTCCCAATTTCTGCATAAATGATAGCGAATTGTAAGACCGATTGCCCAGGCTCTGAATCATTACAGTAGATGCCTGTATCCCTACGTTGCCACCGGTTGCGGTTATCAGCGGAATAAAAAAGGCCATAGCGGGTAGTAAACGGATCTGCCACTCAAACAAGCCTGCAAATTTTGCACCGAGCAAGCCCCCCACCATTCCAATGAGTAGCCAGGGCAAACGGGATTTGGCCGAAAGCCACACAGATTCATCTTCCTCAACCGTTTCTGAGATACCCGACATCAGGTTGATATCTTCTTCTGCCTGCTCGGTAATTACATCTACGACATCATCTATCGTGATCCGGCCTAACAGTTTACCCTGCACATTTACAACCGGTACCGACTCAAGATCGTATCGTTGCATAATTTCGGCGACCTCATTCTGATCCCGGTACGACTCAATAAAAACAATTTCGGGTTCAAAAATATCGCTGATAAGGGTTTGGCCTTTGGTAATGATAATTTTCTTAAGAGAAACCCTACCCAGGAGAATATCCTCATCATCAACCACATAAACAGAATAAATTTTCTCTACATTTTCTGCCTGTCGCCGAATTTCCTCAATGGTGCGCACCACAGTCCAATTGATGTTGGCCTTAATAAGCTCCTTTGCCATTAGGCCGCCGGCACAATCTTCTTCGTACCGCAAAAGTTCGATCAGGTAGTTGGCCATCTCCCTGTCGGTAAGCCTGGCCAGCACCTCTTCCCGAAACCGGACGGGTTGCTCGTTCAGTATATCTGCCGCATCGTCAGAGTCCATAAGCGGTATAAAAACCACAAACTCATCGGAAGAATATTGCTTTAGAAATTTTTTACGGGTATCGGGATCCAGATTGGTAATAATCTCAGCACCAACATCGTATGGAAGCAGGGATATCACGAATTTTGAAGATTCGCCATCAAAATCGTAAAGTAGATTGGTGATATCGGCGGGGTGCAACTGGCCAATAGATTCGAGAATACCGGCACTGTCGCCTGCCTCTACCTTTGCTTGTAGTGCAACCAGTGCCTCCCTCGTTATTTCACCAGAATCCAGCATTACGGATTAGATTTTAATATGCCCTCATGTTCGTACGCAGCGGTAAGGCGCTCAAAATCTGCAACCGAAAGTTGCTCGGCTCTCAAATCCCAAAACGTAGCCACGCCTTCAGAAACAGGCATTCCAAGGCCTTTCATGGCATTCCGCATGGTTTTGCGCCGCATATTAAACGCCTGTTTTACAACTTTTTGTAGATTCTTGAAATGACAAGGCAGGATTTTGTCTTCGACCAATTCCAGCCGGATCACGCCCGATTTCACCTTTGGTGGTGGTTGAAACACATGTTCATCTACAGTAAAAGCATACTTAATTTTATAGCGGCTTTGTAGCAAAACCGAGAGTATCCCATACTCTTTAGATCCCGGCCCGGAGGCAATGCGTTGCGCCACCTCCTTCTGTAGCATACAAACCACCTCTGTCACCGTAGCGGGCATTTCCAGGATCTTAAAAAAAATCTGAGAAGAAATATTGTAGGGAAAGTTGCCAATCACACCTATCCGGCTGAGTTGTAGGTCTGTTGGTTTTAAGCCCAGAAAATCCTGATGCCGGAACTTATCCTGATGAAACGGATATTGATCTTTAAGATAGTCAATGGATTCGAGGTCTACGTCGGCCGCCAAAAACTGATAAGGGCGGGGCGACAACAGATGTTTTGTGAGAACGCCGGTTCCCGGACCTATTTCAATCAACAATTCTGGCTCACCGTGTCCGGTAAAGAGCTCCACAATATCAAGGGCAATTTGTTCATCCCTCAAAAAGTGTTGTCCCAGGTTTTTCTTCGGTTTTACCACAGCTATCTTTGGCGCACTTTGCGTTGCAAGTATACGTCTGTTTTCGGGCCTGAATCATACCCTCATTTTCTATTTCCATGGCTATTTCTATCGCTGGCATTTCTCTTTTAAAAGAGGTTGATTTTCAAAAAATAAACATCTGGTTGTTGGGCCATCCATCAGACTGGCCTGTTGAGGTATTAGGTCCAGCACCGGTTTGGATTTCAAATGCCAAGACCGATGTGGCAGAAGTGCTCCAAACCACCCAACGAGGTATGCAGGAGCTGGTTGTACTGGTGAATAACCAATCGGTCGAGGCATGTAGAAAGGCGGGCGCAAAAGCATACAACCAGCTGAAATTGTGTGGAATAGCCGATGCCTCGGTTTGGTCTAATGTGAACAGCACCGACCATGCCATTGCATTTGCAGAAGGGTACCTGCTTGGGAGTTACAGGTTTGAAAAGTATAAAAGCGAGTCCCGAAGCATTCCTTGCTCTCTATCAATATGGCATCCGTTTCTGGAAAACGAAGATATTAACGCCATAAACATTATGGCTTCGGCCGTTGCCCTTACCCGAAATCTGGTAAACGAGCCTGCCAGCCACCTTACTGCAAAACAACTATCGGAAGCTTTCGAGAAAGTGGGCAAGGATTCTGGCTTTGAGGTGGAAGTATTGGGAAAAAATAAAATTGAAAGCCTTAAAATGGGTGGCCTCCTGGGTGTGAATCAGGGCTCAGACCTCCCTCCTACTTTTAATATTCTGGAATACAAGCCCAGGCAGCCAAAAAACAGCAAGCCACTGGTTTTGGTAGGTAAAGGTGTTGTATACGATACGGGCGGCCATAGCCTCAAAACTTCTGCAGGGATGGAGGCAATGAAATGCGACATGGCAGGTTCGGCCACTGTGCTCGGGATTTTCAAAGCCATTTCCGAATTGGCATTACCCGTCCATATAATCGGGTTGGTTCCCGCCACCGACAACCGGATATCTGCTGCCGCCCTTTCTCCGGGTGATGTGATTACCATGTCGAACGGGAAAACAGTTGAGGTATTAAACACCGATGCAGAAGGACGGTTGATATTGGCCGATGCGCTCGTTTTTGCCCAAAAATATAACCCTGCATTGGTGATAGACTTTGCCACCCTAACCGGTGCCGCTGCAAGAGCCATTGGCAAGGAAGGATTTGTGTATATGGGAACCGCAGAGCCACCGGTAAAAAAACTACTGGTCGAGGCAGGTACAGCGGTTTATGAAAGAGGTGTTGAGTTTCCGCTATGGGACGAATACAGCGAATATTTAAAATCGGATATTGCTGACTTAAAAAATATTGGCGGCGCAGAGGCAGGGGCCATAACCGCAGGCAAGTTTTTGCAGGAATTTGTGAATTACCCCTGGCTTCACCTGGATATTGCCGGCACTGCATTTCTAGAAGGCGGTGCTGTTGGCTACATTCCCAAAGGAGGCACTGGAACCGGTGTACGGCTAATGGTGACTTTTATACGCAACTGGCTGGAAGCGCAGCCATAACACCTTTGCAATCAGGCAATTGAGAGGCCATTTAACAAATGACCCATTTTGTCTCTTTTGGTTTCCAGGTACCGCTTATTGTGCGGATTGGGCGAAATCTCAATGGGAATGGTTTCTGTTATTTCAAGCCCATAACCCATCAGGCCTGCACGTTTTACCGGGTTATTAGATATCAGTTTTATTTTCCGGATGCCAAGGTCACGGATGATCTGTGCCCCTACTCCATAGTTCCGCTCATCCATTTTAAATCCCAGCCTTTCGTTTGCCTGAACCGTATCCAAACCTTCTTCTTGTAACTTGTAGGCTTTCAGCTTATTAATTAAGCCTATTCCACGGCCCTCCTGGTTTATGTACAGGACAAGTCCCTTTCCAAGGCTATTTACCATTTCCATAGCATTGTGCAGCTGAGGGCCACAATCGCAACGGCAGGAGCCAAAAATGTCGCCTGTCATGCAAGAGCTATGTACCCGCACCGGCACCGATTCTTCTTCTGTCCACGACCCTTTAATCAAGGCAAGGTGGTGCTCACCAGTATTCTTTTGTCTATATGCAATTAATTCAAAATCACCCCATTGTGTGGGCATGTTTACGCCTATTTCTCTTTCAATCAGAGACTCTGTCCGCAACCGGTACTCCACCAGATCTGCAATCGACACAAGCTTCATGTTAAACTTATCTGCCAGCTGCCGGAGTCTGGGTAAGCGGGCCATTTCTCCATCATCGTCCAGGATTTCGATCATTACACCAGATGGCGAAAAACCAGCCAGCTTTGCAAAATCCATAGAAGCTTCGGTATGACCAATTCGTTTTAAAACACCACCAGTCTGTGCCTTAAGGGGGAAAATATGACCGGGTCGGCCCAGTTCTTCAGGCCTGGTGTCGGGATTGCTGAGAGCCTTTATGGTTCGGTACCGGTCTGAGGCCGAAATACCGGTGGTATTGCCATATCCAAGCAGGTCTACCGAAATCGTGAATGCCGTTTCGTGGGTGGCCGTATTTTTATCAACCATCATATCCAGGCCCAAAGCCGCACAGCGCTCTTCGGTAAGCGATTGGCAGATCAAACCTCTACCCTCTTTAGTCATAAAATTGATGATTTCCGGCGTAACCATTTCGGCAGCACAAATCATATCTCCCTCATTCTCACGATCTTCATCGTCTACTACAATAATTACCTCCCCTTTACGGATAGCCATGATGGCATCTTCGATCCGGTCCAATGGTATTTTGCTATCGCTCATCCTGATTTTTATTCAATTTTGTAGCTCCTCTGCCTTACCCGGCATGGAAAGCAATCGGTTTCTTACTCACAAATTTACGGCCAAATTCTGATGCACTTTTTCCTTTTTGATGATATCCGGTTGAGCGAACAGCTTAAGCCCTTTACTTTCACCAGACCGGTGGCCCATATCCGGGTTGGAATTTTTACCAGTGAAGAAAGATGGAAACGGCTGTTAAACAAAAATTTACAAATTGTGGCACGCCCAAGTCTGCAGGAGATTTGGCCAGCAACAGACCAAAACGCCGGGATCTGGATTAATGCCGCCTGGGTACCTACAGAAGCCGAGGCCAGTATCATTGTAAATCTTCCACCAGAGGCTGCTTTGGTAAAAGGAGGTATCCTGCTGGCCTATCATTCGCCCGATGGCATTGGGGCACCAACGAACGGAAATTACGATTTAGCCACGCTTGGCCACTGCCATAATTTAGGTGATGCTGAAGTAATTACCCGTCCATGGGAAATTTTCTCACTGAATGGAAAAATAATCAGATCAGATTTTGAATGGGTTTCTAAACGGAACAAAACTGCGTTGGTAACCGATCCTTTTACTCGGGTTTATGGAAAAGAAAATGTTTTTGTAGAAGAAGGAGCCGACATAAAAGCAGCCATTATCAATGCTGAAGAAGGCCCTGTTTATATTGGAAAGAATGCACAAATCCAGGAAGGCAGCATTTTGAAAGGGCCCATTGCACTCCTGGAAAGTTCGGTTGTGAATATGGGTGCCAAAATACGACCCGACACCACCATTGGGCCATTTTGCAAGGTTGGCGGAGAGATCAACAATTGTGTATTTTTTGGCTACAGCAACAAAGCCCACGATGGTTTTCTGGGAAATTCAGTTATTGGCGAATGGTGCAACCTGGGAGCCGATACCAACAACAGCAACCTGAAAAACAACTACAGTTCCGTTAAGGTGTATGGGTATGCAGAAGAAGAAATGATCGATACAGGGTTGCAATTCTGCGGTTTACTCATGGGCGATCATTCCAAAACCGGCATTAATTCTATGCTCAATACGGGTACAGTAATCGGCATTGCCAGCAATATTTTTGATGGTGGTTTTCCTCCCAAGCATATTTTAAGCTTTAGCTGGGGAGGCGCAAGAGATGGTTTTGAGCTGTTTCGGTTTGATAAATTTCTGGAAGCGGAAGCCAGGGTATATGCCCGTCGGAAAAAGGAAATTGATCCGGCATATATTCGTTTGCTCCAAACTATTTATGAAGATACAAAGCCACATCACCTTCCATAAATGAACTAATTACGGAATATTCATGTAGATTTGCCCCCGTTCGTGATTGGTTTTGTTTTTACAGGCTCAATGCAACCTATCCGAATTCCCTGATAATAAGGCACATACCCGACGTTTTTGCGCCTTCACTTAAATTCTCAAACAGATAATTTTTTCAGGCCGTTTGCTGGGTTTCAGCAAAATCAGCGTCGAAAAACCTGAGCCTGATGATGTATTTTTTTATTTTTAATGAATTTTGAAGACCTCAATCTGATTGAGCCGATAAAACGAGCTCTGAAAGATCTGAATTATGTAACACCTACACCCATTCAGGAACAATCCATCCCATCGCTACTGGCAGAAAAAGACCTACTGGGGTGCGCACAAACCGGAACAGGAAAAACAGCAGCTTTTGCAATTCCGATACTCCAACTGCTAAACAGCCGCCGGTCATTAGAACGTGGACCTAAGCATATAAAAGCACTTATTCTTACCCCAACCCGGGAACTGGCCATCCAAATAGAAGAAAGCTTTAGAGAATATGGCCATTACCTGCCGATCAAAAGCCTGGTAATCTTTGGTGGCGTATCGCAACATGCTCAAACAGAGGCACTTAAAAAAGGAGTTGATATCCTGGTGGCGACGCCCGGAAGGTTATTAGACCTTATGGATCAGAAGTTTGTGCACCTGCACCATCTCGAAATTTTTGTCCTGGACGAGGCAGACCGAATGCTAGACATGGGATTTGTCCACGATGTAAAAAAAGTAATTGCACGGTTGCCACAGCACAGGCAGAGTTTGTTTTTCTCTGCCACCATGCCCCCAGATATTGTAGCCCTTGCCAATACTATACTACAAAACCCTGTAAAAGTAGAAGTTACGCCAGTTTCTTCAACTGCCGATACCATTGAGCAATGTGTTTACATTGTAGACAAGGGCGACAAGAAAAGCCTTTTAAACCATGTGCTTAAAGATAAAGAAATAAAGCGGGTATTGGTTTTTACCAGAACCAAACACGGTGCAGACAAGGTGGTGAAAGACCTGCAAAAGATCGGTATTACGGCCGCTGCCATTCACGGCAACAAATCGCAAAATGCAAGGCAAAAGGCACTTAGCGATTTCAAATCGAGCCAGATCAGGGTGCTGGTAGCCACAGATATTGCAGCCAGGGGCATCGATGTAGACAATCTAACCCACGTAATCAACTACGAGTTGCCCAACATACCCGAAAGCTATGTGCACCGAATCGGAAGAACAGGGCGTGCCGGAGCCAGTGGAAGAGCCATTGCATTTTGCGATGAAGAAGAAAAAGAATTCCTCAGGGACATTCAGAAACTGATTGGTAAAAAAGTTCCGGTTGTTTCCAATCATCCTTATATGTTGGAGAATCAGGAAGTTGAAAAGCCTCAGCCTAAGGCAAGGGTGGCTCAGCCTAAACCATTTCAGGAAATGCCGTCCAGCAGCCAACAAAAACCAAAACAGCCTCGGCGCTGGTTCCAACCAAAACGGAAACTGGCCTAGTAGAAGGCTAAGTTCGGTTAGGTGGTTCGTTTTCGGATTGCCATGAGCCCGCTAAAGATTTGCTTCACGGGCAGCATGTGCCATCCCGATAATTTCCACCAGAACCAATGCTGGAGTTTATCTTGTTTGATCAGGCAAATTTTTTGATAAAAGAAATTTGCCTGCTCTTCCATCTGCATCAATGCTGTGATTTTGAGGTGGTAATTCAGAAAGGAAAATGCCGCCCGGGGATCGGTTTCCGGCCATTCCCAAACCCGCTCCAAAATTTGAATGGTAGAATCGATGTGCCTATGATTTCGTTTTGTCAGAATAGAGGCCGACATAGAATCGGCGTGTTTTCTATACCAGATCACTGGCAATGCATACCGACAAACCCGAAACCTCCGGGCCAGGCGAAGCCATACGTCCCAATCTTCGTAGGCCAGAGTTTCGTCGTAGCCTCCAATCGCTTCCAAAGCAGCTTTGCGGAACAACACCGCCGGGGGACAAATAAATGCCGGGGTAAAAAGCGCATTTAAAATTAAACCTTCTGGAAAATTCTGATTTTTAAGCGTTTGGGAATGTAAATATGGTTTTGCGATACCAGACCCAAAGGTCCAGGCATCTGCATAACAAAAGGCGGCATCGGGGTTTTGGCCGAGGTATGAAACCCACCCGGAAATGTTGTCCTTAACGAGCATGTCGTCGGTTGCAAAATCTATTATGTATTCACCTGTTGCCAGCGCCAGCAAGTCATTGAATGTTTTACAGTTGCCTTCATTGGTATGCTTGAGCAAGAATTTCCAGCCTGGTTGTTTGTTTTTCCACGTATTGAGAATATTCGGGGATCCATCTGTGCTGGCATCGTCGGCAACCAAAACCTCCAGATTTGGATATTCCAGATTGGCAATGGATTGCAGTGCATCTTCCAGAAATGAAGCATGATTATAGCAAAGGGCCAGAATGCTGAGTTTAGGCGGTTTACTCATACCAGCACACTTCTAAACCGGGCAAACAGGACCAGCCAGTAAAGGCCATACCGAATGGCGTGCGCCAGGAAAACACCTTCCATTCCCATCCAGCCGGAAAGCGAAAGCGTAAGGCATACAAAAAGGGCTACACTGCTGATTTCGAGCCAGAAGAAGAATCTTGTGGCACCTGTAGCCAGGCTTAGGACTGCAATCAAAAAGGCATTACTCCGAAAAAAATCGCCCAGCACCTGCCAACTGACCCAGGAAGAATTAGCCACAAAATCTGCAGAAAAAAGCATTTGCATAACCCATGGATACAGGGCAAACAAAATTCCGAATCCTATAAAAGTGAGGGCAAATCCCTGTCTGAAAACCGGCCGGATTATTTCACGCAATGCTTTGATATTGTGCAAATTGGCGGAAAGAAGAGGAAGCAGAATGCCGTTTGATATTGCCAGAACCGGAATATTTACCGAATCTGCCAAACGGTTCATCGCTACCCAGATCCCTACTGGCTCTGCTCCATGAATACGAATGGCCCAGCCCACAATGCCATAATCTGCAATTTTGGCCAACAAGGCAGACGAAGCAACGGCCATCGTAAAACCTGCCATCTTCCTGGCGATCACCGAATTCCATTTAAAAAAAATGAAAATGGACCTGATATGGTGCGAATGCCATAAAATCCAGGCTGTTCCTACCAGGATCTGACCCAGAGTCAGGAAAACAAAACAGGTTAAAACAGAGGCGCCAAAGGCTGTAGCCGCAATCAACCCCAGCAATGCCCCTACCGAAATTGAGGTAACGGCCATGGCCTGCAGATTGGTTTGGCCTCGAATGAGAAACAGACTTGAGCAAAAAAAAGTAGCGGCAAGGGCAGAAAAACCGGGAATGATAAACCACCAAATGGGCGCTCCATAAAAAGGTTCCAGCCATGGGGTACTCTGAGCCAATCCGAATAGAACCACAGCCTGCAGCCCAAATATGAAAAACATGAGTATACAGGCCGAAGATATCGTTTCCGACAATCGACCTTCATCACCAACTGCATAAAAATGAGCCCCTTCCTTTACCATAGCCCGAGCAAGGCCATCGTTGGCTACTACTGTATATGCACCGAAGAGATTTATAAACTGGCCAAAAAGTGCGGTGCCTGCCGGACCAAAAAAAACAGCTACCCATTTGCTCATCGCTACCGAACATAATGCCCGTATCGCCACTGCCATGAGCGAATGCCTGAGAAAAGGAAGATTTTTTGGAGCAGAAAAAATGTGCTTCCAGCGTGAAAAGTTCATCTTGCGGCCTCAAAATTGGACCTAAAAATCCGGATTCACCTTTGCAACCGCAAAAGTTCACTGTCTCACATGCAGGTAAGCAACATGCTTACCACCTGGCCAATGCCTTACTGCAACTTCAGAAACTGGAAGGATTTTATACCAGCAGCTATGTAGAAGCACAGTGGCTCCAAAAAATCATTACCAAATCCGGGAATCAGTTTTTTACCCGACGATTTATAGAAGGATTAGCTGCACCGTATGTGCATAGTCATTGGGCATTCGAAATCAAAGAAATGTGGATGCGCCGCACGCAGGGAAAATCGCTGGCCGTACAAAATCAGGTTTACCAACGTGATACTGATTTCGACAATATGATGGCCAGGAAAATCGGCAAAATTTCCAGCTCTCATTTCTGGGGATTTCAAGGGTCGTGCAGGGCAACCCTGGCAGCTGCAAAGTCTGCAGGAAAAAAAACGATTTGTGAGCTGGCTACGGCTCATGTGGTTCAGGCGAGAAAAATTCTGGCCGAGGAGGCAAAACTGCAACCCGAGTGGGCCGACTCTATCGACAATCTGTATTTTCCACCTGCCTACGAGAAAAGACTTGAAGAGGAGCCATTTGTGGCCGATTGGGTTGTGGCAGCATCGGGCTTTACCCAAAAAACCCTGATAGATTCGGGTGTAGATGCCCAAAAAATAAAAGTATTGCAACTTGGGTTTGAGGCCAATAAAATTCCTTTTTCTGTAAAGCACAACGACCTAAAGAACAGACCTTTACGCTTGCTTTTTGCAGGTACAATTACCCAAAGAAAAGGTATTTCCTATCTGCTCGATGCCATGGATGTACTGAAGGAAATATCGGTAGAACTCCATATGGTTGGCGGTATACAAGGCAGCGGAAAGGCATTTGAAAAATACAAAAGTAAGTGCCACTACTACCCGCCTTTATCGCAATATGAAATGTTCAGTAAGTATCACGAGTTTGATGCACTTGTGCTTCCCACCGTTTTTGAAGGTTTTGGATTGGTGATTGTAGAAGCTATGGCGGCCGGCCTGCCCGTGATTACGACACCACATAGTATGGGGCCCGATGTAGTAACCGATGGAGAAAATGGGTGGATTGTTCCTATCCGGGATTCGCAATCCATAGCAGAAAAAATAGTTCAGCTACGGACCAAGACAAATGAAGAATATGAGCAAATGCGGGTGAAGGCCAGAGCTGCGGCTTTGCAATTTACCTGGGATAAGTACCGGATTGCGCTGGCGAACCTTTGCGGAGAGATTTAGGTAATCAATCCTTGAAGATATTGATAGTCGATATTTTATTCTGAAATGCCTTTACCAGCTCAAAACTCCCGTCTTTACCCGGAACCTGGCTAATCTCTACAGGCTGGCTGCTTTCTATTGCCGAAGCGTTTAGCGGCTGGCCTGCTTCCGAATACAGAATACATCGGTTTGATTTCAAATCGGTTACTGCATAAATTTTGTTGCTGGCTCCGAAATGAAAATGCTGAACCACCACTTCCGGGCTGGAAATTGCACACTCAAAAATAGGGCGGTAACCCTGGTCGAAAACAGTAACAGACTTATCTGAAACTCTGGCTACTGCAAAGGTTTTCTGCCGCTGGTCTATACAGAATTGGAATCTGGTTTCCTTTCCGGGACGGAAAAGCTGTATCCTCGAAACCGAACTGCCTTCGAAATTGATTTTCTCTACCAGGCCAAGTTCCGAGAGCGTGTATACGTATGAAGTGCGCAAATCCAATCCAGGCTCAATGTAGACAGGCTGGTTGGTTCGCCCGGCCAGTTGAAATGGAAAGCCCTCCTGCATTTCGCCTTTTCGGTTTACCATCAATAGCTTGCCGCCCTTATCCAGCATAAAAATGAGGTCTTTGTCTGCAATCCGAACATGCAATGGAGCCATGCTCATAGGCGTTTCATGCGGGTATGGATTCCATCCGAGAAGCAATTTTCCAGAAATATCCGTCATATACGCTTCTCCATACCGGCCTGCAATTGCAATTCTGTATTGATTTGCCTGGTCGTAATCCAGTACCCGTACATGGTCAATGGTGGAGGCGGAATCGGGTATCAGAATCGGGCTTTCTGGCAGCTCATTTCCTTTAACATCCAGTAACCGTAACGACTTAGCTGTAGAAAACAGGAATGTAACTTTCTTTTTATCAACACTTTCCAACAACTGCGGTTTACCAATCCATGGGCCGTACATGGGGTAGCTGAACATCGGCTTCAGGTCTGCATTGAGGACATGAACCCTATTTTTTAAATCCTGGCATAGCCAGAAAACCTTTCGCTGGCTTTTCCACTCCAGCCGCACAGGCGAACTGATGATGGTAGAATCCAAAAACTGCTTGTACGTTTCTGCACCTGCATCCACACCCGAAGAAGGTACCTTAAACTTTGCTTTACATGTAATCGATGGATTCTCAGACTCGCCATTATCTGCAACTTCCAGACTTTCAATTCCCTTCAGCACAGGCACCCATTCGGGAAAGTTTTTCCTAAAAATTCCGGAGGCACTCTCCATCAGAAGAGGCAAACTCCTGGATCCGTTGGCCTTCCAGGTAAAAAATGAAGAGCCTATGTTTTTGTTAATCAGCGGAATCTGATTTTGCTTGAGTGCCCTTCTCAAGGTTTCCACGTCATCGGAAACCAGAAAAAACCGACCGTCGAATACATAAAAAAGAGGTACCCAATCCGACATTAGTGCGCCACCGAGCAAACTTCCCAGGTTCGGATTGCCGTGTTGGGTAATTTCAAGTTCACCAAACCTTTCCCGGTACAGGGTGCCTTCTCCTTTTGGTTTAAGTTCACTTTGCTGAAGCCATTCTTTCAGCTTCTCCTGATCTTTCACCTTAGCTATCAATAGTTTATCGTACTTTTTTAAAGATTCGCCCTCCAACCAAGTAAACAAAACCTCGCTTTCGAGTGCCTGGGGGAGCAAATCGGCCGGATTTGAAGAGGCCTTTTCAGGAAAAGTATGCCAAAGCTCTCCTAATGAAAACTGAAACGTAATAGCCTCTCCAGCAGGTACAAACTTCCTGAAATCGGCACTTAGCTGGTGCTCGTGTTTACCCTTTTCGCTGGGATCCGGATTAAGTAAATATCCTTCCGAAATCCATTCGAGGCCATTTGGCCGGTCGAAACCTAATACAAGGCCTTCTCCCAGATTTTTGACCAAACGCAAGCCCTGCATGGTAGAAGCCAGATATTGATAAAAAAATTCTGCACTTCTGGAAAGATGGAGATAAAAGCGGACTGGTTTGCCAGAAATTCCGGTGTACCGATGATCCCTCTTAAGCTTTTCAACAAAGTTTGGGCTGAAAATTAATCCCGATTTGCGAACGACCTCCTCAACCAGAAAACCAGAAAATGAGCCAAACACTGCCCCTTCAGTACTTGCAAGTGAAAACGAGGTGCCATCCTTCTTCCAGGTAATTTCGGCAATTCGCCGTTTCATATACTGGCGTTCGGTATATTTATATTCCGGAGATTTGGAATAATACTGTTTCAGTAAGCTGAAAAGCTGATCTTGGCTGGTATTATTTACCGCACAATAAAAGAGATATCCGGCTTCTTTACCAGTTAAAACATGGGCAGAGATTCCAAGGGTGGACTTCTGCAAAAAGTCCATAATGGTGGGTTCATGGTTAAGCAACTCCTGCACCTTTTTCAGTTCTTCCTGCCATTCTGCAAAAACGGTAAGGCCAGGATCCGAATAAAGTCGAATCCCCTTTTGAACATTTTTTAATACTTCCAGTGGGTGGTCTACCTCCAGAAACCAACTGGCATGGTCTGGCACAAGTGTGGCAATGGTTTGCTTAGGTTTTAATACCAGCATCCAACCCAGCAAGCCCAACAAAATGGTCGAAAAGACAATTGCCAGTATCCTGCGTCGGGTGAAAAAAGAAGATGGTGCTATCAAAATTCTGAAGTAGGGTCTGGTTTTCGCTCGGCCGGCTTTTTCTTGTCTTCGGCAGCCTTATCATAAACTATTTTACCTTTCTCGTCGTACTCAATCAGCGTGTATGGCTTGAAACCTTCCTCTGTCCAGGTTTTTTGATACTGAAGTTGCCGTTTTATTTTTCTTTTGTTGTTATCAAAATAGTCTGTCCATTTTCCTACCTTAATTCCATATTCATAGGCACCCTCAGCGAGTAAATTACCATCTTTACTAAACTTATAGTAATCGCCATCTTTCTCTCCATTTTTGATGGGAACTACCTCTTTGATCTTTGTTTTATCGACATCGAAATATGAAAAATTGGATTCTTTCGGAAAACCTTTATAGTATTTTTCCTTTTCAACCAAAATCATTTCTTCACCTTGAAGCTTCTCATACATCCACCTACCGTGCTTGGCTCCAAAATAAAATATTCCTTCTTCTTCAATCTTGCCGTCTACCAACTTTTTGTATGGGCCATGTAAAATAACAGCAAAAGGCTCATCTTTCTTGTTGATAACACCCACAAAAATTTTCTTCTTCTGCCGGTGGTACCAATAAATTTCTTTTACAAAGGGTTGAATGTCCTGCTTCTTTTTAAGAAAATAAAACTGCTCTACCGTTACTTTTCGGCCGGCCTCCTTTTTAATAAAGGCCTTGCGGGTCATTACCCCAAAGAACATCCGTTTAGGAATTTTCTTTTTGCGAATTTCTCTCTTGTCTGAAGCCGCAGAATCTACAAAAATCAGCGGTCGTGCGTCCTCTCCGTCGTCTAGTGTTCGGCTTTTGATCCGCTCTTCCAGTTTGTCTTTGCCGCCAAGGACTCCGCCCTGATCGGGTTTCTTCTGAAACCAGTTTTTCCAGAACTGTGCATAAGTGGGTAGAGGTGTGGCTAAACTTACCACCCCCAAAATAGTCAGAAGCCCAATCTGTCTTCGGACAAACTGAGCTCCTGCATTATTTAAAGTATTTTTTAAGAGGCTGACCAGCAATAGTTAATTTCTATTTAAAGACATTTGCGCCTGCACCTTCCCGCATATTTGTCGGGCTAAAACTCTCAACTGCCTCACCTTCCAGATAAATCCTAAAGCTCGGTGTATTAATATCGGAGGAAGAAATATTAACCTCTTCTTTGAAAGGCCCCTTCTGCTTGGGAGAAATGGTAACTTCCAGTACACCGGTTTCGCCCGCCTTTATAGAGCCTTTGTTCATATTGAAGGTTGTACAGCCACAACCACTTGATACATTGTCGATTTCAAGCGGGTCTATCCCCTTGTTCTGAACCACGATTTTGGCTGTGCCTTTTTGGTTCAACTCGAGTTTGCCTACTTTAAAGGTGCTCTTTTCAATTACCAGTTTCGCTGAGTTTTTCCGTTGTTCTTCTGAGTAAACTTTATCCTCTTTTTTAACTACAGTTCCCTTGATATGCAACACTTTAGCCGCACCACCGGCATTAGAACTAATGGTAAGCGACTTATTAAACTGGCCAGGCCGACCCTGAGAATTGTAGGTAGCTTTAATTTTTCCGCTCTTTCCTGGCATAATTGGCTCTTTGGTCCAAAATGGTGAAGTGCACCCACATGAAGCCTGTACGTTGTTGATGATCAAGGGCTGATTACCGTTATTGGTTACATCGAATTCGTAACTCGCCATCTTGCCTTCTATCACTTCCCCGAAGTCGTGGGTTTCTTCGTTTACCTTCATTGCGGGTTGCGCCATTGCGAATCCGCCAAGGAAAAGCAAGGCAAGGAGAGAACATAAGAGGTTTTTCATTTTGATTTTTCAATTTTGAATCGCAAAAATATGGTTATTCAGGCAGTTAAACGTTACGGCACAATGTCAAGAAACGAAAACAGATGTAAAAAAATCTTAATAGGAGGTTGGAACCAAAGCCGAAAGGCATTTTTTGGTCTGGTTGGTGTTGCCCTACAGGCTTTTTTGTACCGCCAGGTATTGGCCCAAAAAATTACCATAACCGAAGCTACACACACCTTTACGAGCCAATGCATTCTTGGCGAAGGCGCTTTTTGGGATAGTAACCGGCAAAAGCTCTGGTTGGTAGATATTGAAGGAAAGCGCTTCCGGTTGTTTGGCCCCGAAACCAAGTCAGACATCAGCTTTGCTACATCTACCCGTGTGGGAACCTTGGTACCTGCCTATCCCGAAAATAAAGTTGTGCTGGGGCTGGAAGATGGTGTTTATGAATATGATCTTGAAAAACAAACCTCTACAAAGTTGGGCACCAACAAAAAGCTGATACCTGGCCTACGGTTGAACGATGGTAAATGTGATCCATCGGGGCAACTTTGGGTTGGAAGTATGGCGCTGAACGAAAAACGGAAAGCTGGCCAATTATTCAGATGCGATAAAAATGGAAAAATGACAGTTATGCTCGATTCAGTTTCTATCAGCAATGGCATAGCCTGGACCCGAAATGGCAAAACCATGTACTACATAGATACGCCAACCCGTAAGGTGCAAGCCTTTGATTATGAGGATAGTACCGGAAAAATCAGAAACAGAAGGGTTGCATTCAGTATCCCCGACAGCCTCGGTTTTCCAGACGGAATGACCATCGACCAAAACGACAATTTGTGGATCGCCATGTGGGGTGGCGGATGTGTTACACAATGGAATCCAACATCGGGCAAACTTTTGGGGATGGTAAAAGTACCTGTACCAAATGTAACCTCCTGTACTTTTGGCGGCAGCCGGATGGATATCTTATACATTACAACCGCCAGAAAAGGCCTGAAGGATAAAGACCTGCTGAAATACCCCCAAAGCGGAGACATATTTGAGGCAACACCCGGCGTTCGGGGCTTTCAGCAACCGTATTACAAACTAAAGATGTAGGGTTTTATCCCACCGATTTCTCCATCCACTTGCCCCGATCGGAGGCTGGCATGGCCCATGGGGCA
>Ga0075163_10005202_pt1 | contig 17392 bp, 14 predicted proteins | sample JI1023141ADNA_FD_71478 | JGI IMG/M metagenome (GOLD analysis project Ga0075163, IMG submission 71478) | Wastewater effluent complex algal communities from Wisconsin, to seasonally profile nutrient transformation and Carbon sequestration -... | ecosystem: Engineered > WWTP > Effluent > Algae...
TTGACCGGCCATTTCCGCCGGACCAGCGCCTCCGCTCAGGATGAGCGACATGCGTGAACTGAGGCGTGGACTTCCCCGGCGGCGGGAGGTGACCCATGTTCGTCGCAGACATCCTTCGTCGCAAAGGCCCAGCGGTTCATTCCATCTCGCCGGATGCCACTGTCCTTGAAGCCGTGCAGGCGATGAACGAGCATCGCGTCGGCTGCCTCGTCGTCACGCAAGGCGGCGGCATGCGGGGCATCCTCACCGAGCGTGACCTCCTCACGCGCGTCCTCGCCGTCGAACTCGACCCGCGCGAGACGCTCGTCCGCGACGTGATGACGCGCGAGATCGTGGTCTGCACGCCCGATACGAGCATCGACGACCTTGCCTCCGCGATGCACGACAAGCGCATCCGCCACGTCCCCGTCAAGGACGAAACCGGCACGCTCTGCGGCCTCGTCTCCATCGGCGACGTCAACGCTCTGCACACCGATGAACTCGCGGCCACTGTCGAGTCACTTGAGATGTACATCGCGCGAGGCTGACTCTCTCCAGCCTTGTCAGAGGCCCGGGCGCAAGCCCGGGCGTCGCAGCGACCAGCCAAACGACAACGCTCTCGAACGTGGCGCACTCCCGCCAACGAACAAGGGCGAGCCGTTTGGCTCGCCCTTGTGTTAACCTCAGCGGAAAACACTTAGTCCGTGCGATTGCGTTGCAAACGGATCAAGATCGGCGCGATCAGCAGGATCAGCACTCCAGCAGCGATCGACGAGAACACGAAGAGGAGGAAGAAGTCCGCTTGGCCTCCAAACTTCCACGGGAGCGAGACCTTGCCCTCGATGATCGGATCCACGAGCGACCCGACCTTGCCCGCAGCCAATCCCGCGACAAACGAAGAGATGAACCAGATCCCCATGAGACTGGACACGTACTTCTTGGGCGCAGTCTTGGACACATAGGACAGCCCCGTGGGTGAAAGAATGATCTCGCCCACGGTGTGCAGGAAGTAGCAGCCGCAGATGTAAAACATGCCGACCTTCGAGACGCCCGTGTTCAGTTTCTGAGCCGCGAAGAACATCACCACGTAGCCCAAGCCCACGAAAATCAACCCGGTGCCGATTTTGAATGGCTGCCCAAACGACTTCTTCTTTCTCACCAGCGACGCCCAGAAGAGTCCCGCAATCGGCGCGAAGATGATGATGAGCAGCGGATTCACCGACTGGAACTGCGGCGTGGGCACCTTGTCCCAGATGAAGCCCAGACGCCGATCGGTCAGCTCTTCTGTAAACGTCGTCAGCGAAGAACCCGCCTGCTCAAAGGACAACCAGAAGATCGCGTTGAACAACATGTAGACGAAGATGGTTGCAACAGGTCCACGATCCCCAGGTTCTTGTTTCCAAATGAAGTGCGCCGCGTAAGCGATCGACCCGACGATCAATGTGCCGAACACGAGTGGATTGCCAACCAACTTGTCAACCTGACCCAGAATGCCTAGTTGATAGAGATATGCGACGCCCGCCGCAAGCACCAACCCGACCGGCAGAAACATCCACGCCTTGTTCCGATGGGGTGAGTTCGTTTCGCCGATCCCAGCAAGGAACATCGGGCGGCAGAGCACATAAAACACCAACCCCAGGATCATACCGACGGCCGCCGCTCCAAAGCCATAGTGCCAGCCGTACGCAACCGCCAATCCGCCACACACAAGGTTGCAGAGGAACGAACCCAGGTTGATGCCCATGTAGAAGATGCTGAATGCCGACTCGCGCCGCGGATCGCCCGGCGGGTACAACTGCCCCACCATCACCGACACACTCGGCTTGAAATGCCCAGTGCCAATGGTGATTGTCGCTAGCCCGAACACGAACACCGTCATGCCGCTCGCGTCGAGCGCCATCTTCCCAAAGCCCGAAATGCTCAGGGCGATGTGGCCCAAGGTAATCAGCAATGCCCCGACAATCATTGATCGGTGCGTGCCAATGAGCTTGTCCGCGAGCAGCCCGCCCAGGATTGGCAGGAGGTACGCCATCCCCGTGTACCAGCCATAGAGCGTGTTCGCGTCCTTCTTCGTCCACGAACGCCCGCTATCGACGCGATTGACGTCAATGGTGATTTCGTACGGATCATCTGCTTGATCGCGGACAGCCTCGGGAGTGATCTTGGTGGAGACCACGCTGGTGCCATCATTCACCTTGAAATAAATCTTGTAGTTCGGATCGTCCGCCTCGCGCACGGCCGTTTCGACAGCCGCCATGTCGACGGGCTTGCCATCGTTCTTCGACTGTGCTTCAGCCTCAGTCTTCGCATCCTCAAGCCTCTTGGCCTGCTCTTCGGCGGTATAAGGCCGCAAGAGTTTGAGACCGAGCGCCACCTTTCGATCCGAGTTGTTGGTCACCCGGAAATGCAGTGGATCACCGTCAGGTCGCTCGCCATGCTTCACCGCAAACGTCGGAGCCGCGAGCCCGCCTTGCGCTGGCTCCCAGATGAACTTTCCCGGACGCTTCGGATCGGGCTGCTTCGCCAGTCGCGTAAACGTGAGCATTCCCTGTTTGGTATCCACATCAACAACTGACGGCGGGATTGCACCATCTCCGACCACGACCCTCAGGGGAACGTCGATGACCGTCTTGGGCATCTCGACCTTCTTCTCTTCTTCCTCCTTGGTGGGTACATGGCTCTGCGTGATGCGCAACGTGTTCTCGTACGTGCTCCGCTCGACCTGGTGGGCGGCGAGCGCGCCCGTGAGGTAAAGCACTAACAGCCCGCGCATCCCGTAGTAACTGAATCGCTCCCACATCTCAACGAGGAATAGCAGCGACAGACCCACCGGATGTCCCAAGAACGTTTTCTGGCTCAGCATTGGGTCCTGCACAGGGGCTGAGTTGTCGGACGGAAAAGAGTTCGCCATGAATCCTCCAAAGGTCCGTCGGCCTAAAGCACCGCCGGGCCCCCAGCATAATCGATCCTTCGCCCCTCCGCGCTGGATTCTTCTCCCGTCCAAACCCCATCCCTACCCTCCTCCCATGCCCGCCCGCATCATCGATGGCGTCCAACTCGCCCAAAACTTCCGCATTCAGATTGCCCAGCGCGTGAAGGCCGCCAACGCCAAGGGTCGCCCCGTCCGCCTCGACGCGGTCCTCGTGGGCGACACCGACAACGCCGCCCGCGTGTACGCCACAAACCAGGCAAAGACCTGCGAAGCGATGGGCATCGAGTACCGCCTCCACGAACTCCACGCGGGCGCGTCCTACGACGACATCGCAGGCCGCGTCCTCCTTCTCAACACCGAGGACAAAGTCACCGCGATCATGGTCCACCTCCCCATGCCCGAAGGTGTGGATCCCTATCGCATCCAGCGCCTTATCGCGCCCGAGAAGGACGTCGAGGGCGTCAACCCCGCGAACATCGGCAACGTCGTCTATGGCCGCAGCAGCCTCGCGCCATGCACGGGCCTCGCCGTCGTCAAGATGGTCGAGTCGATCATGCCCGAGTTCGATCCGGAATGGAAATCGCCAGCCCCCATGCTCCGCGGCAAGGTCTGCGTCGTCGTCGGCGCGGGCGACACCGTCGGCAAGCCCATCGCCGTCCTCCTCATGCGCCAAGAAGGCACGATCATTTCGTGCAATAAGTTCACGCCGAATCTCATCGAACTCACCCGCAGAGCCGACATCCTCGTCGCTGCGGCGGGCGTTCCGAACCTCATCACCGCCGACATGGTCAAGCCCGGTGCCGCCGTCATCGACGTCGGCGTCAACCGCGTCAAAGACGCGACCGGCAAGAACAAGACCGTCGGCGACGTCGCCTTCGACGAAGTCTCCAAGATCGCAGGCTGGCTCAGCCCCGTTCCCGGCGGCGTCGGCCCCGTCACCGTCTCCATGCTCCTGCTCAACGTCGTCGAAGCGGCGGAGCGGTAGTCCCACCCGACATCAACCGACACTCCTCTCAAGCCTCTCCTCGATGCCTCGATGCCGCATCCCCCGTGCCTTCTTCCGCATCACCTCCGCTTCCCATCCCCGCCCCCTCTTCCCTATCCTCCCGCCCTTCCAGAAACCCGCACATTCACGCTCGGAGCCCGTCCATGCCCGCCAAGGTCACCCTCGCCGCCGACACCAACCAAGCCCTCGGCATCGCCCAGTTCGCCATCGACTTCATGTCCGACGGCTCCAACGGCGGCAAGCCCGACGCTTCCGTCCTCGAACGCGCCAACCAGTTCCACACCGACGCCGTCCTCTGCGGCATCTCCGCCATCTCCCTCGGCTGCAACGCTCCCAACCTCCTCCGCCGCGAAGCCCTCGAATACGCCACGCCCACCAGCGGATTTGGTTCCATGGGCGGCGTCTCATGGGCCAAGGGCGCAGTCCGCAGCGGCGTCCCCATCTTCGGCAGCAGCGTCAACGTTCAGGTCGAGAAGGCCATCGTCGCCAACGCCTCCGCCGTCCGCGAGTGGGACAGCAACGGCACGAACTTCGGTTACTCCGAAGAACGCTCCCACCATCGCGCGGGCGAGTTCGGGCACAACGACTTCTGCTCCGTCGCCACCGCCGCCGCACAACTCCGCGGCCGCGACGGCATGTTCGCCCTCAAGGGCATGATCCTCTTGGACGAAATCCGCGGCCGCCTCGCCGAGGTCTTCTCCTTGAAGTCATACAAGATCGACCACGTCGTCCACGGCGCGATCGGTTCCGCAGCGACCTTCGGCGCGATGATGGGCGCGACCGCCGAACAGATCGAATCCGCGATCGGCATGGTCGTCGCGCACTACATCCCTTTCCGCGCCATCCGCGCCGGCAAGCAACTTTCCGACAGCAAGGGCGCCTCCGCCGCGATCAGCACCGAGGTCGCGATCCTCTCCGTCAAGCGTTCCATGGCCGGCTTCATGGGGCCGCGCGACATCTTCCGCAATCCCGAAGCGATCTTCCGCCTCTTCGAAGGCCCGGGCCAACTCTTCAAGAAAACCCACTCGATGGGCACCGGCATCCCGGAAACCAAGGGCGATAGCAAGGCCTACGCCAGCCCCTTCGATCTCGTTCTCACGCGTGAGGGCTCTGACTTCACGATCATGGGCATGCACTTCAAACTGGGCCTGTACGAGCACCAGTCTGCCGGCGCTCTGCAGGGCCTCATCAACATCGTGAGCCGCCATCCGCACCTGCTCGATGATCAGTCGGGCGACAACATCGCCGCGATCAAAGTCCGCGCGTACGAGCCCGCCTTCGGCATCATCGGCGACCCCGCCAAGCGCGATCCCAAGACGCGCCAGTCCGCCGACCACTCCATGCTCTTCCTCGCCTGCACAATGCTCCGCAAGGCCCTCGAACTCCACGCCGCCAAGAAGGGCGCGAAACTCGGCTGGAAGGAACTCATGCTCCTCCCCCACGACTTCGACGCCAAGGCCCTCCACGATCCGCTCACCCGCGCCCTCATGGAGAAGATGTCCTTCGAGCACGGCGGGGCCGAGTACGACGCCAAGTACCCCGACGGTATTCCCACCTCCATTATCTTCACCGATGATCAAGGCCAGTCCTTCGACAGCGGCCTCGTCATGTACCCCGGCGGCCACGCCCGCAACGACCGAGGCCCCGACAAGGTCAATCTCCAGGACATCCTCGATCACAAGTGGCAGTCGCTCGGTGCTCTTGCCTCCGAGAATCCGAAAGCCATTCTCAAGCAGATCGGCGCGCTCGAGAAGAAGTCTGCCACGGATGTCGCGAGCCTCTACGACTTCGCCATGAAGCCCGCCACCGGCGCGTTCGATTGAGATCGTCGCGCTTGAGAATTCGATTCGAATAGGAAGCCCCACAACCTCTGCATGACTTCAACACCCACTCCGCCACTGCGCCTCAAGATGAGGCGTGAACTTCTCCAACCCCTGCATGCGCCGATCGACGCCAAGGCGCGAAGAGTGCGAGATCAGGACGCAGAATGCCTCGCTCGCCTTATGCTCGACGCGTATCGCGGCACCGTCGACGATGGTGGCGAGGGGCCGGACGAAGCGTTGTCAGAGGTCCGCAAGCTCCTCCAGGGCGGCTACGGCGATTTCAATCCCTCGGCGTCCGAACTGATCGAGCAAGACGGCGCGGTCGTTGCAACCACGCTCGTCACCCAGTACCAGGGTGCGCCCCTCATCGCATTCTCGCTCACCCACCCCAAGTACCAGCGGCGCGGCCTCGCACGCGGTGGACTCCTTCGCGCGCTCGAAGCCCTGCGACAATCCGGACACACTCAGGCGTATCTGGCAGTCACCTCCACGAATCTACCCGCGTTGACTCTCTACGAATCACTCGGTTTTCAACGCGTCTGACGAGGTTGTATTCGCCAAGGCCTGCGAGGATCGCAGCAAGGTCCTTCCCTACCCTCCCCTCGTGCAACGACCCCTCCCTCGCCAGCAACCTCCCGCCAACACGCCCCAACCCCCCGCCGCTCCTCCAAAGGACCCCGCCCGCCACGCCGCGTTCTCGCGCCTGGCCCATCTCGCCACGCACTATCCGAGCATGCCCATCGGCCAGCCCGACACGCGCCGCATGTCGGAACTCGACGCCGCATTCGTCCACGCGATCGTTGACGCGAGCATCGCCCGCTGGCTCACCATCGAAGCGATTCTCAAAAAGTGCACGGACAAACCCTTCGCCGAGTTTGAACCGGGCTTGAAGGGCGTCCTGATCGGCGCCGCCGCCCAACTCCTCTTTCTCGACCGCGTCCCGGCCCACGCCATCCTCGACACCGCCGTCGACTGGGCGAAGACCAACGTGCGCGTTGGCGCCGCGGGACTCGTGAACGCCCTCCTTCGCAACCTCACCGAAGCAGTGGATGCCAAGTCGGACCAGCCCTGGGATGGCTCCACAACTTCCATCCCCATCGCCACCGGCGGAAGCGTCCGCTTCAAGCGCCCGGTCCTCGCAGAAGACGAGACCATGCGTCTCGCCGAGGCCACCAGTTGCCCCCTCTGGCTCATCAACCGCTGGAATACCGCGTTCGGCGCGAAAGAAACCAAGCGTCTCGCGCTCCATGGGCTGGTCGATCCACCCACCATCCTCAATACCACCTACACCAAGGGCGAGGAGATCATCGCCCCCGACCTCACGATCACGCCGCACGACTCGCCCATGCACTGGATCATCTCGGGCCCCAAGGCCGCGATGGCATCGCTCTTCGCCAAGCGTGCCGACATCTGGGTGCAGGACCCCGCATCGACCGCGTCACTGCTTGGAATCGGCGACCTCGCAAAGAAAGAGAAGTTCGCGCCGCGACTCATCATCGATCTCTGCGCCGGGCAGGGCACCAAGACCAAGCAACTCCTCGCCGAGTTTCCCACCGCTCGCCTTGTCGCGACCGACACCGATCCGCGCCGCCTCGAGACGCTCGCCGAGACGTTCAAGAATGAGCCCCGCGTCCGAGTCACGCCGATGGCCAACATCGCCCGCGACCATGGCGAAACCGCCGACGCCGTCCTCCTCGACGTCCCGTGCAGCAACAGCGGGGTCCTCGCCCGTCGACTCGAGGCCCGCTACCGCTTCGAGCCTGAGCAACTCGCCCGCCTCGTCGCACTTCAGAAGGAAATCCTGGGCAACTCGCTCCGCCTCCTCAAGAGAAACGGCGACGCCTGGATCATCTATTCCACGTGCAGCATTGAAGCCGAAGAAGACGAAAAGCAGGTTGATGCGCTCAAATCCGCGGGCTTTCGGACCTTGCGGATGGAGCGTGTGATGCCCCAGACTGTCCCGGGCGATCCTGCCAGCCGATACACCGATGGGTCCTTCGCCGCGATCCTCCGCCGGAAGTAGCCGCGCCATCCGCGCCCCGGCCATCCGACATCGCAAGGGACCCCTCGGAGGTGCCCATGTCGATTGCCCACGCCCACCCCATCGCGCCCTCCACCCCACTCTCGCAGGCGTACACTGGCTCCTCGCGATCGGGCACTCCCGATCGGTCCCCACTCCGCCCCGCCTCGGGAACGTGCATGAACCTGCTGGACATCATCACCGTCGATTGCATCAAGGCTCCGCTCGTCGCGCGTGACAAGAAGGGCGTCATCGACGAACTCGTTGACCTCCTCGTCAGCGCGTCACGCGTCTCCGATGGGCAAGCCTTGAAGGACGCCGTCTGGACCCGCGAGCAAACTCGCACGACCGGCATCGGTCACGGCCTCGCCATCCCCCACGGCAAGTGCGGCGGGATGGGTTCACTCGCAATGGCGATCGGCAAGCCCGCCGAGCCCATGAACTTCGAAGCCATCGATGGCAAGCCCGTTCGCCTGATCGTCCTCCTCGCGAGCCCCCCAGATAAGACCAGCGATCACATCCAGGCCCTCGCCCGCATCAGCCGCCTCATGACCATGGACCGCTTCCGCGAGCAGATCTACGCCGCCGAGTCTTCCCAGCAGATCTTCGACCTCCTCAAGAGCCAGGAAAAACCGGCCTGAGTGCCGTGGCACAGGCTTCCAGCCTGCGCGAAAACCAGTGGCCGCAACGAACATGTCCCACAGCACAGACCCGTTCGCGCCACTCCCTTCCATCGAATCACATCTCGATCGCATCTCCCGCACGCCCGGCGCACCCCCCGCGCTTTCGAGCGCCATCCGCTACGCCCTCCTCCAAGGCGGCAAACGCTTGCGCCCCATTCTCGCGTGGCACGCTGCCGTCGCTTGTGGCTCTTCCGGTGAACGCTCCCTCGACACCGGCGCGGCCGTCGAACTCGTCCACGCCTTCAGCCTCGTGCATGACGATCTCCCCGCGATCGACAACGACGATCTCCGCCGCGGCAAACCCACGCTCCACAAACACGCCGGCGAATCCATGGCCATCCTCGCGGGCGACGCCATGCTCTCGGGCGCGTTCGAACTGCTCGCCTCCTCTTCGCTCTCAATCAATCCCGCGATCGGCCTCGCGCTCCTACGCGAACTCTCCGCCGCTACCACTGCGATGATCCACGGCCAGGTCTGGGACACGCTGGGCGGCGTTGATGGCTCACTCTCCCCCATCGACCAACTCCGCACCATCCACAGCCACAAGACCGGTGCCCTCATACGCGCTTCCTGCCGCATGGGCGCGATCGTCGCCCTCGGCCACGCCGATGAGAAGCATCCCACCCTCGCGGCCATCACCGCCTACGCCGACGCCATCGGCCTGATGTTCCAAGTCGTCGACGACCTCATCGATGTCGAGCAACCCGCCGAGCACGTCGGCAAGAAAACGGGCAAGGACGCCGACGCGGGCAAACTGACCTACCCAAGCGTCTTTGGCTTGGATGGCACAAGGTCCGAGATTTCGCGCCTCTTGAAAGCCTCCCAAATCGCTTTACAGCCTTTGGGCGCAAACGCGCGATCCTTGGGGGCTCTGGCTGAGTACTTGGCCCGCCGGACCCGCTGAGCTCGCCCAATCGATCCCCGCCCAGATCCAAAGAAGCCCACTTCGCGAGCCCCAGCCCCAAGGATTGGCCCGGCCCCAGTTTTCAGCATATACTGAAAACTACATGGAAGGACTCATGCCCACACCCCTCCTCGACACCATCGAGACACCCGCCGACCTCCGCTCGCTCGAAGTCGCGCAGTTGCCCCAACTGGCCCAGGAAATCCGCCAGACGATCATCGGGCAAGTCATGAAGGGTGGCGGGCACCTCGCACCAAACCTCGGCGTCGTCGAACTCACGATCGCGATGCACTACGTCTTTGATTTCGCTTACGACCGCCTCCTCTTCGACGTCGGGCACCAGTGCTATCCGCACAAACTGCTCACCGGCCGTCTCCCCCTCTTCAACCAACTCCGCACGCGTGAGGGCATGGCGGGCTTCCCGGAACCGCGCGAGAGCCACTACGACCTCTTCAGCGTCGGACACGCGGGCACCGGCATCTCCACCGCCGTCGGCATGGCACGCGGCGACACGCTCAACAAAGACGCCTTCGATCCCAAGACCAATCCCAATGGCCGCCGCGTCGTCTCCCTCATCGGCGACGCCTCGATCGTCAATGGCGTCGCGATGGAAGGCCTCAACAACGCCGGCACGCTGAAGCGCCAGTTCCTCGTCATCCTCAACGACAACGGCATGTCGATCAGCAAGCCGCAGGGCGCCGTCTCGCACTATTTCGACCGCCTCCGCGTTTCGCACATCTACAGCGATTTCAAGAAGCAGGCGCGTGACGTCCTCAGCCACATGCCCGGCGGCGAAACGATGCGCGAGGCCTATCACAAACTCGGCGAAGCCATGAAAGCCGTCGCCAATGAGGGAGCGTGGTTCGAGCACTTCGGCCTCGTCACCGTCGGCCCGATCGACGGGCACAACCTTCCCGAACTCATCCGCTTCCTCCGCGAAGCACGCGACTTCCCGCGCCCGCTCGTCCTGCACGTCAAGACCATCAAGGGCAAGGGCTTCCAGTTCAGCGAGCAGGACGCGAGCAAGTTCCACTCGCCGCCAGCGTTCAAGGTCGAAGGCGAACTGGATGAAGAAGGCTGCCGCGTCGAACTCAAGAGCGAAGGACGCAGTTTCACCACCGCCTTCGCCGACGCCCTCATCGACGTGATGGAGCGCGACCCCAAGGTCGTCACGTGCACAGCCGCCATGCCCGAAGGCACAGGCCTCCACAAGGTCATGCCCCGCTTCCCCGAGCGCACGTGGGACGTCGGCATTTGCGAAAGCCACGGCCTGGACATGATGGCTGGCCTCGCGAAAACTGGTTGGAAGCCCTTCTTCGCCGTCTACTCCACTTTCCTCCAGCGAGCCTTTGACCAAGCCTTCCAGGAGAGCGCGCTGCAAGGGCTGCCCGTGCGCCTCTGCCTCGATCGCGCCGGGCTCGTCGGTGGTGATGGCGCAGTGCACCACGGCTTCTGCGACGTCGCACTCCTCCGCACGCTCCCCAACGCCGCACTCACCGCGGCGATCGACGAGCCGAGCCTACGTGCCGCACTCGAGTTCATGCGAAACTACGACGCGGGGCTCTCGTCGGTCCGCTACCCGCGCGACACCGTCAGCGAGCGACTTATCGCCGACGCGTGCCCGCCCTTCCAACTCGGCAAAGCCCGCTGCCTCACGCCCGCGCTCGACGTGCAGTCAAACAGCGCCAAGACTCCCGACCTCGCGATCCTCGCCTTCGGCACGCCAGCACTCACCGCCCTTGACGCCGCCAGCGACCTCGCGCCCGAAATGAGCATCGCGGTCTACGACGCCCGCTTTGCCAAACCCGTCGATGCCGCCCTCATCAAGTCACTCGTGAATGCTGGCGTCCCGATCCTCACGATCGAAGACCACTCAATCGTCGGCGGTTTCGGCTCCGCCGTCATCGACTCCGTGCAAGCCCAGAACCTGCACGCGGCTCGCGTCACGCGACTGGGCCTGCCCGATTCCTGGATCTACCAGGATTCCCGCGGCAAGCAACTCGCCGAGGTTGGCCTCGATCGGGCCGGAATCGTTCGCGCCTGCCGTCAGGCCGTCCTCGCCACACCCCTGCCGACCTCAGCCTCGCCTCAGGTTGGCTTGACGCGTTAGTCCCCACCGAGTCCGACTGACCCGCTTTGAGCGCGAGATCGTCCAGAGTGACCTGCGGCGCGCGCATTCTGCCGCCAAGTTGAGCAAACTTGCTGGGCGAGTGCCCAACCCCTCGGTACGCTGCTTCGTACACCATCACGGGGATCAATATGCAACACGCCTTAATCTGCCTTTTGCTTGCCACGATGTTCTCGCTCAGCGGCTGCGGCTCCTCGTCAACTCCCAAGCCCCAGGAGCGGCAGGAGTGGCGCCTGGATCAATCCGCGCCCGCGACAGATCCAAACGCGAAGCGATCTCCCAAGGTCGAGATGCGCTTGCCCGACCCTCCGAGCGGCCCGTCCACGCCGCCCTCCGACCCAGCCCCTCCCGCTGCTCCGCGGTCCCCAGCCGCTCCCACCGTCGCGACTTCGCCTTCTGCGCCTTCGACTCCAAACGCACCGACAGCGCCCTCAACTCCGCCTTTCGAGTTCCACGTCCAGTTCTCCGTGCAGGAGCACCTTCCCACCGCGCGCGGGCTCAAGGGGACCATCCGCCTGCCGCAGGGCCTACCCATCTTCGAGAATCGAGTCCTCATCGTCTATGAGTGGCGCCCCGAAGATGGCAAAGAGAAACGCATCAATCCACGCACGGGCCAGCCCTACGGCCCGATCTGGCGGCCGACACTCGCCGAGCAGATGCAACCCGAGCACCTCGCACGCCACCTCGCGACGATGGAGCAGTGGCTCGTCACGTGGGTGCCACGCTCGTTCGATGGCGTTGTCTGCCTCGACGTGGAAGCGTGGCCCCTCAAGGGCGACGAGTTCCACCTTGGCAGGGCGTACCAAGATGACCTCGCACGCAGGGCTCCGGGCAAGAAGCAATCAGAACTCATGGCCGAGTTCATCCGCGTGACCCAAGCCCGCGCCCGTGAACTGCGCCCCAACGTCAAGGCATGGGGCTGGTGGGGCATGGGCATCATGCACCCAGCGTGGCCCGTCTGGAAGCCCGAGCAGTACGCCGCCTGGAAGAGCGGCGGCCTCGAGGTCGACGCACTGGCCCTGCAGAACATCCAGGCTCCCATGCCCGTTTTCTACTACCCGACGCAGTTCACTGATGCCAAAGAACGTGCCGAGGCCTGGGAGCGCATCAAGCAGAACTGGATTGCGATGTATGGCCGCGAGCGTCTGAGCCGCGATGGTTACGCCTACCTCAACGCGCGGCACGACGACGGCCCAAGGAAGAACGAAGCCTTGACGCGAGAGGAGTTCCGCGAGTGCCTCGAACAGGCCCGCTCTTTGGGCATGCGTCGCTTCATCATCTGGGACTCGGTAGACACCCCCCAGCGGCGCGACACGATTCAGAAGTTCCTGGACACGGCCGTGAGACCAGAAGTCGAGGCGCTGCTGGCGCGCGAACCCGCAGACGGACGAACGCCAGCGGAAGCAGCACCGGCGCAACCGACGCCCACTCCCGCCACCCGCCCGTCGTCACGCGATTGAGCCTTGTACAGTCCCGGCGTGACGATCCCCCACTGCACGCCACCAAAGTACCTGCCCTTTGTGACCAACGCGCCACTCGCGTCGCGCATCGCGCTCGACAGCCCCGCGGGCTGTCAGGTCGCGATCCTCGGCCTCGCCGACGATCTGGGCGTACGACTCAACCGCGGACGCCCCGGAGCGGCCCAAGGTCCCAGGGCATTCCGCGAGGCCTTCTCGAGGTACGGCGTGGCCGAGCCCTTCGGCTGGGAATGGCCACGCATCTTCGATGCTGGCGACATCATTCCGGTAACGGGCGATGACGAAACCGCTTTGCGAGCCACGCACGACCGCGTGACCGAGGCCGTGAAGGCCATTCTCGATCTTGGCATGTTCCCCATTGGCATTGGCGGCGGGCATGATCTGACGCTGCCATTCGTGCGAGGCGTGATTGAGTGGCACGCGGCGCGGGCCACCGGCAAGAAGGGCGCGAAGTCTGCCGCATTCCACGGCCGTTACTTCGATGCGCACCTCGACGTCCGCGAAACCGTCGGCAGCGGGATGCCCTTTCGCGAACTGATCGAAGAGTGCGGCGTTGAATCGCTCACCATCCACGGCTTCAACCCCTTCGCGAACACGCGCGAGCACGTCGAGTGGTTCCTCGAGAATGGCGGATCGTTCGGTGAGGATGCCCCGGCCACGCTGCGGTCGTTCGAGGCGCCAACCTTCGTTTCTTTCGACATGGACGTCCTCGACGCATCGGCCGCACCCGGCGTCAGCGCACTCAACCCTGCGGGCTGGACACCGATCGTGGCCGAAGAGTGGCTCGATGACCTCGGGGCCGACCCGAACGTGAAGTGCTTCGACATCATGGAGTTCAATCCGGCGATGGACGTTGATGGCCGCACGGCTCGGGTTGCGGTGCACCTGTTCCTGTCTTTCTTGCATGGATTCGCTAGAAGGCAGGCCGCAGCGAGCAAACAGCCCAGCGGCAAGAACGCACAATCGCCTCGCACGCGCGGAGGGAAGCGATGACCCTCCTCATCAAGAACGCGCGAGTGCTGACGATGGGCGGCCCGGGCGTGAAGCGCGGGAAGGCGATGGGTGATCTCGGCGTGCTTGCGCACACGGATGTGCTGATCGACTCGGGACGAGTGTCCAAAGTTGCGCCACACAATGGCTCTGCGAACACGGCAGTTTCGGAAGACACAACGACTCTTCATGCGGACGGCCGTGTGCTGATGCCCGCTTTCGTCGATTGCCACACACACACATGCTTCGCAGGCGATCGCCTCAACGAATGGGAGATGAAACTCAAGGGCGCCGCGTACCTCGACATCCTGAAGGCTGGCGGCGGGATCATGTCCACAGTGCGAGCCGTCAGGCAAGCCAGCGAACAAAGCCTCCGACATGGGGTCATTCACCAAACGAGCGGCATGGCCACTGGCGGCACGCTCGCCATTGAGATCAAGAGCGGGTATGGCCTGTCAACCGCCGACGAGCTCAAGATGCTGCGCGTAGTTCGCGAAGTTGCAGAGTTTTCTCAAATGCACCTTGCGCCCACCGCCCTCCTCGGGCACGCAATCGATCCTGACGTGCCTGACTTCGTCGATCGCACGATCAATGAGACGTTGCCCGCCGTTCATGCGGAGTTTCCCGGGATCGCGATCGATGCGTTCTGCGAGAAGGGCGCGTGGTCCCTCGCGGACTGTGTGCGGCTGTTCGACAAAGCCAAGAACCTTGGGCATCCGATCCGCGTCCACGCCGACCAGTTCACATCAATGGGCATGGTGAAGGAAGCGGTGCGACTCGGCGCGCTGAGCGTCGATCACCTTGAAGCGACGACTATTGAGGATGCAGAGTTGCTCGCGCAGTCCGAGACGTTCGCGGTCGGTCTGCCCTGCACAGGATTGCACCTTTCCAAGCCCACCGGCGGCGAATACGCGAATCTGCGCCGGCTGGTTGATTTCGGGGCGAAAGTCGCGATCGCGACTAACTTCAATCCGGGGTCATCGCCCACGATGTCGATGCCCCTCGCGATCGCCGCGGCGGTGCGTTTCTGCGGCCTCACGCCTCACGAAGCGATCGCGGCGTGCACGATCAACGCCGCCGCACTGCTTGGGCTGAACGATCGAGGCTTTATCGCTCCCGGTGCGCGGGCGGACCTCATCCTGCTCAAGCACACCGATGAACGGATGCTCGCGTACGAGATGGGCGGGAATCCGGTTGACGAGGTCATTCGCAGCGGAATCGGCTGGCCGCGGTGAGACGGATTGGCTTGGGTCCTGTTGGAGGGAATCACGATGAACAAACTCTGCGTCGTCCTGTGTGGCGGTCTCCTCGCCGCCTTCCAATCGGCGTGCTCACCCGCCCCGCAGAACGAACCGGCAAAGCCGCAGAGCACGAAGGCCGAGCCCGCCGTCGCTGCTTCCCAGCCCGCGACATCGGCGACGTCAGCGCCGGCCGCCCGACCTTCGGAGTCGTCACCCGCGCGCGAGGCCCCCGCCGCGATCGACTTCAAGATCCCCGCCTCCAAGCGCGGCGTCTTCATCTTCAGCAAGACCGCAGGTTTCCGGCATGATTCGATTCCCGTCGGCATCGCGTGCCTCAAGCGGATCTGCCGCGAAGAGGGCTTCGACCCTGATGCAACCGAAGACGCCGCCCTCTTCACCGACGAAATCCTGAAGGCCTACGACGTGGTCGTGTTTCTCAACACGACCGGCGATGTTCTGAACGACGAGCAGCAGGGCGCGATGGAGCGTTTCATCAAGCGTGGCGGCGGCTTTGTGGGTGTGCACGCCGCGTCGGACACCGAGTATGACTGGGCGTGGTATGGCGGGCTCGTCGGCGCGTACTTCAAGTGCCACCCGGCGATCCAACCTGCACAACTGAATGTCATTGATCGCGACCATCCCGCCACGAGGAGCCTGACCAAGGTCTGGTATCGCACCGACGAATGGTACGACTTCCGCGCCCCGCCCGTCAGCGTTCGCCGCCTCATCGAGATCGACGAATCCACGTACAAGGGCGCGACCATGGGCAAGGACCACCCCATGTCCTGGTGCCATGAATACGACGGCGGGCGGGCGTTCTACACGGCCCTCGGGCACACCAAGGGAAGTTACGGCGAGCCTGATTTTGTCGAGCACCTGCGCGGGGCGATCCTGTGGGCGGCGAAGCGGGATCAACCTGGGAAATAGCAGTTTCGGAGTTCGCCAGCGCCGCGGGCGCGCAGCAGCCGTTCCGCGTAGGATTCACCACGATGTCCCTGACGTTTCCCACTCGTTCCAAACTCTCCAATGCCGACGCTGGCCTTGCGCTTGATGCGGCCCAGAAGGTCGTCGAGACGCACCGCCGCCTGTCGAAGTTCCTTGCGAAGGGACAGACTCTCGCACAGGTGGACGCATTCGTCGCCAAGACGCTGGCGGACCTCTCGTGCAAGTCGTGCTTCCTGGGGTATCGCCAGCGCCCCAGCGATCCGAAGTTCCCGTCCTTCGCGTGCCTTTCGCTCAATGAGTGCGTCGTGCATGGCACCGCCGGTTACACGACCGTGCCCCTCAAGAAGGGCGACCTCCTCAAGATCGACATTGGCGTCAGTTACCGCGGGTGGATCGGTGACGCGGCGTGGACGTACTCAATCGGAGAGCCGACGAAAGAGATCAAGCGCCTCATGGAGTGCGGCAAGGAGTGCCTGCGCCTGGGCATCAAGACCCTCCGCCCCGAGAACACCTATCTCGAATGGGCCAAGGCGGTGCAGGGACACGTTGAAGAGAAATGCGGCTTTCATCTGATTCGCGGCCTCGGCGGGCATGGGTACGGCAAGACGCTGCATGCCGTGCCCTATGTGTCGAACGTGGTGCCGCGGCATCCGTCGGACTGGCCCGATGCGATCAAGCGTTGCGAGGTGGGGACGCTGCTGGCGGTGGAGCCCATGATCGCGATCGGCACGGGCGAGATCAAGCAGAAGCGCGGCGAGTGGCCCATCATGACCGCCGACGGCTCGATGAGCGTGCACTACGAGCACGATGTGCAGATCACGGAGAGCGGGCCCAAAGTCCTGACCGAGGGGCTTGATGATCTTGTGGACGTGATCGAAGCGTAAATCGAATCGGCGTGGTCATGACGTCGGAGTCTGATCCGTTTTCGCCTTTGGAGGCTTGGGATCTTGCGCATCGATCACGCCCGCGACGAGCATCGCCGCCCCGATCGAGAAGAATGCGACCAGGGTTGCGATCGTCGGCCATCGGCGGAGAGACGGGCCATTTCCTTCGGCGCGTTCAAAGAGCCGCGAGCCCAGGAATGTCCCGCCGCAGGCGGAGATGGCAATGGCGGCGACGAGCACTGCCCGGAAGGGCCAGGCACCGAGTTTGTCCACGATGGTCGGCTGCGAAGGAATGGACTTGCCCACGTAGCCGTAGTTCGCGCCCGTGTATCCCAGTTTGTCGAGCAGGATGTTGACAAGGAACACGGTCACGATCCAC
>Ga0075163_10005203_pt1 | contig 17391 bp, 8 predicted proteins | sample JI1023141ADNA_FD_71478 | JGI IMG/M metagenome (GOLD analysis project Ga0075163, IMG submission 71478) | Wastewater effluent complex algal communities from Wisconsin, to seasonally profile nutrient transformation and Carbon sequestration -... | ecosystem: Engineered > WWTP > Effluent > Algae...
CGTGCTCGACATTGATGAGAACAATGCTCTCCTCCGGCACAATTACCGAGGGTAATTCGAGGATCGCTGCAACGCCTTCGCGATACCAAGCGGAACCAAGCGCCACTGACGGCTGGCCATACGGAATCGCGTCCCAGCCTCCCGGCAACGCGTCGACTTGAACGCGCTTTCGGGCGTCCCAAACCTTATCGGGAACCTCAATCTCGATCACATACCTGTTCAAGGGCAAGCCGCCGTCATCGATGTGCGCGGCTGTCTCCAGTACGGCCATCGCCAAGGTCGGCGCGGCATAGACGACGCGCTCGCCAACTCGGTTCCACCGGCCCGGCGACATCGCCGCACCGGCACCGCTCAGGTCCTCCGGCGCCCATCCCAGCCCGGTTGAGCCGATCCGCAACAGCTTCACTGATAGGCACCGCTCTGGATCGCCCCGAGCACGCGCATCACCGACTCGCGACCGCTCGGGGTGTCCATCAGGTCCGCAGGCGCCATACCACCCAGCGCTGGCTGTGGTCGCTGAATCCACTGACCGACCCATTTTTCCACGTCGAATCCTGCCTGCGCATCACCTGGCTCTGCCAGCAGCATGTCTTCCACCTTGTTGATCAACTCCAGCAAGCCGACCACCGACTGCCCGGAAGTCCCAGAGAACAAGGCCTTTTCTTTCATCTTCTTGGTGAAGGTGGCCTTGGGCATGCGCACGTAACGCTGGAAATCGACGCTGCTGACACCGATGCCTGCAATGAGGCCCTGCACTACCTGAAACGGCACACCGTCACGCTCGATGGCCACGCGCTCGGCCAGCGGTGCATTGCGCAGCAGCGCACGGAAGGCCTGCACCTTCACGGGCGTCCTGATCTTGCTCGCCGTTCCCACCGCGCCGCGATCAGCCACCGTCTTGCCTGGTTCGGTTGCGTGCGCCGTGGTCGTCCGCTTGCTGCCTACGAGTGGCTGAATCCGGGGCCGGATAGGCATAGCGCGCTCCTGTGTCTATATATAGCCACATCGTAGAGCAGATTTGCTCGCCATACCATGCACTATCGCACTCTCCGACGTTTGGGGGAGGGCCCATCCAGACTTGGCGCGCGCTTCGGCGCCTCACTCGCGCAAACACCTTGCAAAAAAGTCCTCAGTCAGCCGGTAGCGATGCAGGGCGTCTTTCTTCTGCAGTCCGTGCTTTGCGCCGGGGTAGGTCATCAGTTCGAAGGCGTGGCCGCGTTGCTGCAGGGCGGACATCAGACGGGTGCTGTTGGAGAACAGCACGTTGTCATCGGCCATGCCGTGCAGCAGGAGAAGCGGCTTGGTCAATCCATCCAGATGGGTGAACACCGAGGCCCGGCGGTAGCCTTCGGGATTGCTTTTCGGCAGGCCCATGTAGCGTTCGGTGTAGTGGGTGTCGTACAGCGCCCAGTCGGTGACCGGCGCACCGGCGGCGGCACAGGCATAGTCGTCGCCATTTCTCGCCAGCAACATCAGGCTCATGTAGCCGCCATTCGACCAGCCGTAGACGCCGATACGCTCGGCGTCTACCCACGGCTGCGCACGCAGGAAGGCGATCCCCGCGTGCTGGTCTTCCACTTCCACCGTGCCCTGTCGGCCATACAGCGCACCGCCAAAGGCCGCGCCGCGTCGTGGCGTGCCGCGGTTGTCGAGCGAGAACACCACGTAGCCCTGCTGGGCGAGGTATTGGTTGAAGTCGGGTGCCCACACCCGTTTGACGGTCTGCGCGGCGGGGCCGCCATACACCAGCACGATCACGGGATAGCGCTTGGTGGGATCGAAGTCGGCGGGTTTCAGCACGCTGTAATGCAGGGCGGTGACGCCATCCGCAGCTTTCAGGCTGCCGAATTCGATGGGGCGATGCGCCGCACGAAAGGCCGCGTAAGGATGCGTGGGATCGTCGAGATCGTTCTGCAACAGCACGGCGAGGCGCTCGCCATTGACCCGATACAGTTCCAGTTGCGGCGGCGTCTGCGGATTCGACCAGGCATCGACGTAGATGCTGGCATTGTCGGCAAAACGCACGTCATGCCAGCCGGCGGGCTGGGTCAAGCGGCGCGGATCGCCACCCGCCAGCGATACCGCGTAGGCGTGTCGTTCCAGCGCAGAATCACGCGTCGCGCTGAAGTACACGACACCCGCGTCCTCATCGACGCCGAGCAAGTCTTCAACCATCCACTCGCCTGCGGTCAGCGCGGTCAGACCCGGCTGATCAAAGCGCCCCAGATACAGATGCGCAAAGCCGCTGCGCTCCGAGGTCCACAAGAAGCGCTGCCCATCGGCGAAGACGTGCAGGTTGTTGTGCAAGGGCACCCAGGTCGCGCTGGTTTCGCTGAGCACGGTTTCCGACGTCAAGCTGCCTAGATCAGTACGGCGAAGATCCAGCCGCTGCTGGTCGCGCGACTGGATCTGAAAGCTCAGCGTGTCAGCGTCGATCCAGTCCACGCGAGCCAGATAGATGTCGGTCTCGGTGCCGAGATCGATGGATTTATGCGCCTTGGCCTGTGGCGAGACCACATGCAACCCGACCCGCACATTCGGCTCGCCGGCCGCCGGATACCGCTGCGCGATCACGGCCGTGCGGTCAGCATAGATCTCGAAGCGCTCGCGCACTGGCACGGGTGATTCATCAATCCGCGCATAGGCTATCGCGCTGTCGTCCGGCGCCCACCAATAGCCGGTGTGACGGTCCATTTCCTCATCGGCGACGAACTCCGCCACACCATTGCCGACGGTGTCACTGCCATCCTCGGTCAGCGCCGTCTGCTCGCCGGTGGTGAGATCGATCACCCACAGATTGCGATCCCGCACAAAACTGACGAAGCCACCTTTCGGCGACACCTTCGGATCGGTGGCGAAGCCTTCGCCATGGGTCAGTTGACGCACCGCGTCTGAGGGCTCGGCCTCGATGTCGTAGAGATACAACTCGCCACCCAGCGGGAACAGCAAACGCCGTCCATCCGGTGCCCAGTGGTACTCGACAATGCCCGACATCGCCGCGATGCGCTGACGCTCGCGACGCGCCTTTTCCTCGTCTGACAGCACTTCATCGGGCAACAAGCGTTTGGAGTCCACCAACAATCGCGTTTGACCGGATTCGACGTGGAATTCCCACAGGTCCATCTGGTAGCGATCGTCATCGCGTCCACGCAGAAAGGTCACCCGCCGCCCATCCGGCGCGATCTTCGGCTGCATCAGGGACGGACCAGACAGGGCTTGATCGCCGGTCAGCGCTTCAAGCGTCAGACCACCAGGCGTGGCGGCAAATACGTTGGACATCATCAGACAAATCACCAGAGCAAAGCGGGACATGGAAGGCTTCCGTAGCGAGCAGCCTCGCTATGGTGCCGCAGAAGCCCGCCGCCAGCGACTGGCGGGAGTCCACGGCGTCTCGGGTTATATCCACTACGCCATCCCGGAGTTCCCCCATGTTCCGCCGTTGCCGCCTGGCCTTTCTGTCTTTTCTCGCTGCCCTATGGGTGTCACCCACACAGGCGGTCACCCTGCGGTATCAGGGCGAACTGCTGGATCGTGGGCTGCCCGCCAATGGCCACTACGATCTTCAACTCACCGCTTTTGTTGACGCACTGACGCCGCAGCGCCTGAGTGAGCCGGTGGTCTACGAAAACGTGTTGGTCGAGGACGGCCTGTTCGTGCTCGAACCCGATTTCGGCAACCACCTGGTGGGCATCGACGATGCATGGATCGCGTTGGGTGTTCGTGATGGCGACAGCACGGCGGTTTTTTCGCGCTTGCCCGACCGACAGAAAGCCAGTCTCGCAGGGTCTGCCGGGCAGTGCTGGAGCACCAGTGGCGACAGTGGCATCAACCCCACTCTCAACTACCTTGGCACTAACGATGGTGCTGCATTGGTGCTGCGTTCGACCGACGGTGTCGGCATCAACACGAGCGCACCACGCGATGCGTTGACGGTGCGCGGTCCGGACGACTTCGACAACGGCCCGACCCTGCATTTTGCAGGCGAAGTCGCCGATCAAGTGGAGTCCGGACGTATCCGTTTTGTCGAAACCGCTACCACCAATACCGCACGCGGCGGCTACATCCGATTTGATGGCCAAAGCAATCGACTCGCCCTCGGTGGACATTCGGCAACGTCCAATTCGGCAGCCGACGACAGTGATCATCTGATCATTCTGCGCGACGCGCCCTCGCGCGTTGGCGTGGGGATGATTCCCAGCGAAGCGCTCGATGTCAGCGGTGACATCCGCAGCAGCGGTCGTATCAAGTTCAGTGGCCGCACCATCCATGAAATAACCCTGCCTGGCGGTGGCTTCAGTGAGACCAAGGACAACAATTGCCTTGCCACGACAGCGGGCATTCGCAAGAACGACAACTTCGGCGCGGGCACCTGCGTCGCGCATCACACAGTGCAAATTTCCGACAACGCCAACATCGTTGGATTGGAGATCATCGCGACCAATACGGACACACAAATCTGTCGTGCCAAGTTGTTCTATGGTCCGGGTCTGTCACCACCGACGTTTGAGCTGGTCAACGTCAATGCGCGTACCGACACCACCAATCTGGCCAGCCGAACCACCACCATTGGCGCCGAAGATCTGCTCACTGGCAGTGCCGTACTGGTGCGCGTCGAGGTAGCCTCCACCGAATGCACGATTGCCAAGGTCAGGGTCCGCTACACCTTGCCCGAGGGATTCATCCCATGAATCGATCATCTGCCGTTGCGCGCTCGGCGGCCTGCTCGTGCTGGATCTGGCTCACGCCGGGCAGTCAGATCGTTTTGCCCTGCGGCATACCGACATACAAACGAATCAGCGCAGCGATAACCAACGCTTCAGCGTGCGCGCGACGGGCAGTCTGCGCCCCATGCCGGATGAGCAAGCGCGCTTCCAGTTGAAAGCTGCACTGGTGGATTGCGCAGTCGCCGAATCACTCTTCGCCAATGGGTTTGAGAGCTCTACGCCATGAGCTGACACGTCGAACGCACTGCAGCTCGTCGCCATGGTTTCGTTGACATGCACACTACCCCGCAAGACGCGCCTGCAATCCCCCGACACGACTGATCCGCCGCTGCAGGGAAGCCTCCAGCACCGCGTCACTGGCATACAGATGGATCGAGTGGCGTGCACGCGAGAGGGCGGTGTAGAGCAGTTGGCGTGACAGGATGCGGTGCTCGGGATCGGGCGGCAGCACGACGTGGACGTGCGGGTATTCCGAGCCCTGACTTTTGTGGATGCTGATGGCAAACGCGCTTTCGCAATGCGGCAGATCAAGCGGCGCAAAGCGCCGCGGCGCTTTCTCGGCGGCACCCGCAAACCAGACGCCCAGCCGACCGTCGGCCTCACGCACACAGATGCCGATGTCACCATTGAACAATCCGAGCTCATAGTCGTTCTGATGCACGATGACGGCGCGTCCACCGAACCAGTCGCCGGCGCCGTCGACCCGCCAGGCCTGACGCAGAACGGCTTCGATGTGCGCATTGAGCGCCGCACTGCCCCACGGTCCTTCGCGCAAAGCACACAGCCATTGCTGCTGTCCGAGGGCGTGCAGCGCCTCGCGAGCGACCTGTGCCGGTAGCGAGGCGGCACTGGCTGCCGCTCGCAGCGACGGATCGACGGCCATCCGCTCGGCACTGCGACGGATCGCGGGCAGCAAGTCGCTGGCGCGCTGTGTCGGCTGCCAGTCGATATGCGCTGGGTCGGCTTTCAGGGCCTGTCGGGTCGCCAGCCAATCGCCGGATTGCACGGCCACGTTCAGTGTCGACAGACAACCTTGGGCGCGGAAACTGTGCTGCAGGCGAACGCAATGCGGATCGCGCTGGCGCTCCAGCACCTCGACCAGATCGCTGAACACCGACCCGGCACCGACCGAGGTGAGTTGGTCGGCATCGCCTAGCAGGATCAGCCGTGCGCTCAGCGGTACGGCGTCGAGCAGCGCGCGCCATTGCGCCAGGTCGAGCATCGAGGCCTCGTCCACCACCACCAGATCGACCGGCAGCGGGCGACGCGCATCGTGGCGGAAGCGCCGTTCGCGTGGTGACCAAGCCAGCAACCGATGCACGGTTTCGGCCTGCAGGTCGCGCAGTGACGCCAGCGCGTCCTGCCAGCTGGGGTCCAGATCCCGTAGTTGCTGCAGGCCATCCTGCAGCGATTGGCGCAGGCGCTGTGCCGCCTTGCCGGTGGGTGCCGCAAGACGGATACGCAAGGGGCCGTTGGCCTGACGCAGACACATCAACAGCATGCGCAGCACGGTGCGCGTCTTGCCGGTTCCGGGGCCACCGGTCAGCACGAAAGCAGGTTGGCTGAGGACGCGACCTGCCGCCAGACGTTGCGCATGATCGGGCCGCGCAGGCGACGCACTCTCTTCGCCGAACAGGGCATCCAGATCGCCATCGAGGGCGCCGGCCGCGGCTGAGAAAACCTCGTGGAGGCGAGCGTGCCAAGCCCCCGCGATGCGCTGCTCGTGACGATAGTTGCGGCGCAGGTAGAAGCGGTCGGCACTGTCCAACACGAAGGGCGTGTCACCCCGATCTTCGGCCCGCAGATCGCTGAGCAAGGACTCGCCGCGCAGCGCTTGGCGTTGTTCGTCCGACAAGACCACCGACACCGCGCTGTCACCCTGCGCTTCAGCAGCGACGGCACGCACGGCCAGACCCGCCAGCAAGGCACTGCCGCCATGCACGCGCACCCAGCGCGAAATTGCACGCTGCAAAGACGCCTGCGGCTCTGCAGCGGGGTGTTGCTGACTTGATGACGTCGGATCACTCATGGTGATACTCCCACCACGCTGAGTGCATTGGTACGCGCAAAGACCTGGTCGACCGCGCGCAGGAAATCCGCGTCGAAACGGCGGTGCCAGATGCCCAGCGTCGGCTCCTTGCCATCCAGCCCGACCGCACGCAGGAACAGATAGATCGCCTCGCCCAACACCCACGATCCGCCACGCTGACGCAGATAGCGCTGCAAGGCCAAGCTGTAGAGCAGCGCCTGGAATCCGTAGTGCGAGGCATCCATCGCGGCCTGCAATGCGGGCGCGCGGTAGTCCTCGCGTCGATCCGTGCCTAGCCGATTGGTCTTGTAGTCGAGTACGTGGACCTGCGCATCGTGTGCAAACACCAGATCCATCGAACCGGTCATCAGGCCGCGCAAAGCCGCCTCAGGCAGCGTCGCAGGCAACAGGCGGGACTCGCCATGTTCGGCACAGACCGCGCGCAAACGACCCATCTGAGCCCCCTCCAGCACGAAGTGAAAATCCATTTCGCGGCGCTGCGCGCTGGCGGACAACTCGGCCAAACAGATGCTGCCGGGCGACGGCCACAATGGGGCACGGAGACAGTCGTCCAAACGTGCCGCCAAACGCTCGATGGCGCGTTCCGCCTGATCGTCGTCGGTCACGCCGTACGAATGCAGGCAGGACTGCAGCAGATCCATCGATTGCGAGGCCATCGTGCCGGCGGGCAGTTGCTGAAGGAAGCTGTGCACCGCATTGCCGAAGCCGGTGCCGCGCCAATGACTGAGCGCACGCAGGACGGAATCGGTTTCCTCCTCGCCGCGCTCGGCCAGCGCATCCAGCGGGTTGGGCACGCTCAGGACTTCATCCTCGGCAGGCGCCTCGAGATCTGCCGTCTGCTCGCCCTGATGCAGACGCGAAAAACTCCAAACCCGGTGCGCTGGCGCCGGCGGCGGTTCGATCCGATGCGGCTGGACTTCGCAGGTCGCTTGCACCACTGGCAGGTTCGCTTCCGGCCATGCCCAGCCTTCGGTGTGGATGCCCACGGCTGGACAGAGGTGCTGCAGGGCCTCCCAGGGCGACATGCCGGCACGCAACGCGCTGGCACGCGTGAGCGCGGCGTCCAGACTGGCATCCCAAGCAGAGCGATTCGGGTCCGTTTCGGCCTGCGTGGAACGCCCGTCCTTGCGACGGCCTGGCGGCATCGCGTAGACATGGCAGGCCGTACGCGCACGGGTCAGGGCGACGTAGAGCACGCGAAAACGCTCGTCCTGCGCTTCTTGCGCTGCACGCGCTTGCGCCTCGTCATCCCAGCCCACCTGCAGGCGCTCGCGACCTTTGGCATGCCAGAGCACCAGCTTTTCGGAACGCTGCCGATGTGCCCACATCAGGGGCAGTAGCACGACCTGGAACTCCAGTCCCTTGCTGGTGTGCAGAGTCATCAGACGGACCCGGTGTGCGTCGGATTCCAAGCGCAATTCACGCTCGCCTGCCGCCTCCGGATCGCTGCCCGCCTCGCCGCTACGCTGCGCATCCAGCCATTGCAGCAATTGCGTCTCGCCCGGTGTCCGTTCGCTGAATTGCTGCAACAGCTCACCGAGTTGGCGCAGGTCGGTGGCGGCGCGCTCGGCCTGTGCCGCAGAACCCAGCTGCGGCACGGACTCGCGCAGGACCGCATCGACCAGCGCCAACACGCCACGCTGGCGCCACAACTGACGCCAGTGCGCGAAACGCTGTTCCAGCTCGCGCTGGCGGTCTTCCTGATCAGCCAGGGCACACAATGCGGACCAGTCGTAGCCCAGCAGCCGCGTTGCCAGTGCCGCGGCGCGCGCGCGCCGCTCGCGTGGGCGATGCAGGGCATGCAGCAGAAGCTGCAGCTCGCTCGCCCATTCACTCTGAAACACGCTTTGCCGACCTGCCCCGACGCAGGGCACGCCGCGTTCGATCAGCAGTGCGCGCAACTGCTCGATGTGGCTGTTCTGCGGCAGCAGCACGGCGATGTCGCCCGGCGCGATCTTCTGCGCCACATCACTCAACAAGGCGACGATGTGGCGCGCGCAGGCACGCAGCGCATGGCTCACCCGACTGTCGCTGTTGGGTTCGGGCGCCGTCCAGACATGCACGTGCAACGCGGGCGACGCATGCCCAGCAGTGCTGGCATCGGCACTCGATGCCGCGCGCACCGGGCGATAGTGGATCGAATGCCCGGGGTCGCAACTCAGCGCCAAACCACAGGCGGCATACCACTGATTGCAGGCCTCGACGTAGGCCGGCGTGGAGCGCCGATTGACCACCAGACTGAGCCGTGCATCGGCGCTGGTCGTGCTGGCGGCGCGCAGATAGGTCTGCACATCGCCACCGCGGAAACGGTAGATCGCCTGCTTGGGATCGCCGATCATCACAAGGCGTCCGCGCGGCTCGCCGTCCGCGGCACGATAGAGCCGGTCCAGAATGCCGTACTGCAGGCCATCGGTGTCCTGGAACTCGTCCACCATCGCCACTGGCCAGCGCTGAAACAGCAGATCGGACAAGACGCTGTCGGGCGCGAGCAGGGCCGCATGAACGACTTGCAACTGGGCGTCGAAACTCAGCACATGACGCGTCTCCATCGCCGCGTGGCGCCGTTCGCGCAAGTGCGCGATCCAGCGCCGCAGCGCATCCTGCGCCAGCCATTCACGCCACCGCGTGAGCCACTCCAGCACCGTCTGCAAGACGAGGACATCCGCATCCTGCTCAAAGGCCTTGGTGATCTGCCCCGAAAGCGGCTTCTGCAGGTTTTCAGCCTCGTCATCCGTCAGCGTCAGCAAGCCGTCCTCGCGCGCCAGCAGTTCGATCAGGCGCGGCAAAGCGCGCGCCAGCGTCGAGTTGGCCCTGAACAAGCCCGGCCTGTCGAGGCAGGCCTGCAAGGATGCCTGTCCTTCGCGTGTTGCCAGCAAGCGCGGTCGCGGCGGTTCCAGGCACGGCGCCAGCGGTTCGACATCCGGGCGCAACAGGATCTGACTTTCGCGGCGCAGGGTGTCGCGTCCGCGTTGATACAACCATTGCTCGTGGACGGCGAGCGGCGCTTCGCGTTGCAGGAGTTCGCGCCAGTAGTCATCGATCAGGTCGTCGAGCAACTCGCCTTCATCGATCAGTTCGGCGCCCGACAGGCGTCGTCCAGTCTCGAACGGATGTTCCCGCAGGATGCGTGCACAGACGCCATGCAAGGTGCTCATCGGCGCGAGATCAAGCTCTGCGCGCGCCAGACGCAACTGCAACAAATCCTGCTGCCGTTGCGTGGCGTCCAGCCAGCGTTGGTCCAGCCATTGCAGCACGCTGTCCTCACCCGCATCGGCTGGCCCGAAACTGGCGTGGTATTCGGCCTGCAGCACGCGCTGGCGGATGCGCTCGCGGAGTTCACTGGCGGCGGCATCGGTGAAGGTGGCGACCAGAATCTGGCGTGGCGTGCAGCCCTGTTCCAGCAGCAAGCGCAGGTAGAGCGCAGCCATGGTCCAGGTTTTGCCAGTCCCGGCACTGGCCTCGATCAGACTGCGTCCACCGGCCTGCAAGGGCAGGCCGCGCCAGTCCGCCGGCGGCGAGGTGATGGGCGTATCGACGGCACTCATCGCGCCACCTCCTGTGCGATCGGGTGCACGGCAGCGGGATCGACCATGAGCCAGTGCGCGAGGTCGCGAGCGAGATCGATCAGTGCGTCGGTCTCGGTCGGCGCCTCGCCCAGCTCGACATCGCGACTCCACAGCGCCGCATAGCCGCCGTCCACAAATCGCTCGCCCAGCTTTCCGTCCCATTGATTCAGCCACTTGCCATCCGGGTCCAGCGCCGCCTGCCAACTGGTGCGCGGGAAGTACCAGCGTCGGCCCTGCTGTGCCTCGGTGTAGAGCCGCAGCAGGCCGTCAAGTCGCGTCAGCAGGTCGCGGCGCAGTGCAGCGATGCGCGCTGCATCCTGCTGCTGCCATGCGCTCACCCAAGCCTGATTGAAAGCGTCGAGACGACCCGTCCAACCATCACCCGCATCTTGCTGCAGCAGACAGACGCGAATCGGCTGCAGAGGCGCCTGCAGTTGTTGCAGCAACCACTGCAGAAAGACCGGCACGCGCTGACCAAAGTGCGCGATGCGCCCGCCCCGCTCGATCGCCAGCACGCCGCCACTCTGCTTGATCTTGGGGGCCACGACGATCAACAGCCAGTCGGTCTCACCGCAGCGATACAGCGGGCCAATGTTGCCGTGTAGTTGCCAGGCGTCACAGGTGAAATCCAGCGCGACGAACTGCGCGGACGGCAAGCCGTTGGCGAACAATGGATGGCCTTGCGCGATGTCGCGCAAGGCCTCGATGGCAAAGCGCTCGCGCTGCCAGGTGGCTTCGCCCGCACGTCCCAATGGCAGACGTCCCGCCAGACTCAATGCCGGTGGTGCGTGCTCCGGCAGAAGCGACGCCGGATCACGCGCCGCCTGCAGAAACAGCTCGCGTGCCACGCTGTCAAGGCCGCTCAGCCGATCGTGCATCGGCTCCACCCGCGGCAGGGCGTCAGACTGCAGCGCACTCAGACTGAGCTGGTCATTCAACACGGTCTCTGCCGGTCGGCGGAAGTAGCGCGCTACGGCTTCAATCCGCAGCCGCGTCGGCACGGCGCAGGCAGCGGTTGACGCGCTTGGTTGCTCGGCAAAGAACGGCCTGACTTGCGCCGTCGCCGGCGGCAGCGTCAGCGGCGGTCGGAAGCTGAAAAGACGTGGATCGCGCGCCTCGTAGTACCGCGGATCGAAGGCTTGCAGCGGATGCGCAACCCACCACGGACCATGCCCGTCGGTTGGCGCCATCCCGGCCTCGCGATCCAGCACGTCGAGCAGGTCGGCGACAGGCTCGGCAGGGTTGCGCGACTTGCCATCGCGCACGTTCTGACCAATGTAGCTGAGATGCAGGCGCTCGCGCGCCGACATCAGGATTTGCAGGAACAACCATCGGTCATCACTTCGAACGTCACGGTCGCCCAGACGCGGATGCTCGGCCATCAGATCCAGATGGCTGGCGCTTACCTGCCGCGGGAAGGCACCTTCTTCCAGACCCAGCACGGCGATAACCCGAAACGGCACGGCACGCTGCGGCACCATGCCGCAGACCGTCATGCCACCACGCAGGAAACGCACTCCGGGCGGAACCGCCTGCAAGCGTTGCTCCACCAATTCGCTGATTGTGTCCAGACCCAATATGGGATCGCTGCCGACCACCTGCGCCTCGCTCAGCAGAGCGCTGATGTTGGCGCGCAGTGCATCGAATGCGCGCGTATCGTCGGCGTCGGCAGGATCGGCTAACAGGCGTTCGCTCATCATCTGCAGGAGGCAGGTGACCCACGCACTGAGCGGATGCGCGTGCGCGGCAAAGACTTGCCAGTCGCTTAACGCACGCAACAGGGCATCCCACTGCCCGAGCACGGGCGCGAAGCTCGGATCGATGCCCTGCAATGGCACCACGCCACCGCTGTCTGCCAGTACCACTTGCGCTTGGTCCTGTTCGTCCGCCTCACCGAGCACATAACCCGCCAATGCGCGATCCAGACCCCAGGCGTGGCTGTGCACTGCCTGAGCGGGCGCACCGGCACGCTGCTTCGCTTCGGCATCCAGTCCCCAGATCACGTGCGCTTGCTCCAGCAAGGCACGACAGGCCTCAATGTCGGCCTCGTCCAGATCGGCGCGACGCCGTACCGGTGGCAAGGACCACCAGTCCAGCAACGCACTGGCATGGCAGCGACTGCGCGCCATCCCCAACCATTGACTGAGCGCCTGCCAAGCGGGATGGCGGGCCTGGGGACTGACATCGGCAAACTGCCATGGCAAGGCGCCCTGACTGCGGCCCGGCTCGCCGAACACTGCTGGAAACAGTGCGGCATAGGCAGTGATGTCCGGTGCCATCACCACGATATCCGCCGGTGTCAGCTCGGGCTGTGCAACGCGCGCGTCCAGCAAGGCATCGCGCAGGACTTCCAACTCACGCAAGCGGGTGTGGCAGGAATGAATGCGGAGCGACGAATCGTTCATTGCGGCCTGCCAGGCCTGGACCGACGGATCGACCGGATCTTCCGGGCCAGCGTCCTGCGGCGGACGACGCAGCGCACGGCGCAGCAGGTCAGTCTGATGACGACGAATGCTCTCCTGCAGGCGATGCAGGGTCGTCACCGGCGCAGTGCGCGGATCGCTGTCTTCCCAGTGGCGCTCATCGACCTCCAACGCACTGCCCTCCAACTGGCAGAGAAAGTGCTGACCGATGCGCCCCCAGCGCGCCAGCAAGGGATGCCCAAGATCTTCGGGCTCGGCCGTCAGACCGCTTTGCAGGGCACTTTGCAGCAACCCTTGCCAATGCGCACGCGGACTCTGCAAACCACCCCAAAACTCGCGACACGGGTCCGGTACGTAGAGCACCACCGGTCGTGTTTCAGCCACCGTCTGCAGCACCTGCCAATCCATCGGCGGCAGATGGGTCAAGCCGAACACGTGCAGTGGCTCGGTCACCGCCGGTGCCCTTCGCAGGGCCTTGCGCAAGGCGGGCCAGAGTTCGCTCCGCAAGGGCTGACCAACGCGCGCGCGCGCCGCCTGCCACAAGGCGGCGATGGCGACGTCACCCGCGAGCGCTGACCGCCCCTCGGACCAATGCTGCAACCAGTCCGGTCGATAGACCCGGAACTGTGCCAGTCGCTGCGCCAGATGCTGAGCCAGTTGATAGCGCCGCAATCCGCCCTCGTCGTCACGCAGGTAGTGCTGCCACTGCGGATCCGTCGACGCCTGCAGCAGATCGAACAACACCCAGCGCAAGGACTCGGTGGCATAGGCCGTGGTCACCGTGGCGGCGCGGTCTGGCAAACACTCGCGCTGGCGCTGTTCGATCCAACTGGCGGGCAGAACGATATCGAGATTGGCCACCACGCCGGCAGGCCCGCGCGCCCTGGCCAGCGCCATCTGCAACCACTGCCGTACGCCAGGGTGCGCCGCAATGATCGTCTGCGGGGCCAGCACCGCGCGCGGCGTCGTGGCGTCGAGCAAGGTGATCAAGGGGTGCAGCAGGGCTTCAATCCGACTGGCGCGGTAAAGCACCAGCCCAGAGCTCGGACGCGGATCATTCACAGCGGATTTCCGAAATGTGGGGATTGTCCAGCGGGGACGGGTCGTCGTGGGTCAGTGCTACAGGGTCGGCCGTAGTGAATCAGCATAGGGTCTCAGTATTGGAGACAGCACGTGCAGGCAGGCGGCAAAAGTAACCGAAAGATAAATATCGTTTGTTTGTAGAAACATAATTTGTCTATGCATTTATTGCCCGCCATTGATGGCGGAACTTCTATATCCACCTGTTTTTATTGGTAAATAATTTCACCGTGCGGTTGGCACAACTCTTGTTAGAGCAGTCGACGTCCCAGCGCAAGCGCGGGCCCAGCGACAACCCCATCGAACAGGAGGAGACCGTGGCCATGGTGGAAACCTTTTACGAGGTCATGCGACGGCAGGGCATTACCCGCCGCAGCTTTCTCAAATACTGCAGCCTGACCGCCGCCTCGCTGGGTCTTGGGCCCTCCTTCGTGCCGAAGATCGCGCATGCCATGGAAACCAAGCCGCGCACGCCGGTGCTGTGGCTGCATGGCCTGGAATGCACTTGCTGCTCGGAATCGTTCATCCGTTCCGGCCATCCGCTGGCCAAGGACGCGGTGCTGTCGATGATCTCGCTGGATTACGACGACACCATCATGACCGCGGCCGGCCATCAGGCCGAGGCCATCCTCGAAGAAGTGATGACCAAGTACAAAGGCAACTACATCCTCGCAGTGGAGGGCAATCCGCCGCTGAATCAGGAGGGCATGTCCTGCATCATCGGTGGACGACCCTTCCTCGACCAGCTGCGCCATGTAGCCAAGGACTGCAAAGCAATTATCTCTTGGGGCTCCTGCGCCTCTTGGGGTTGCGTGCAAGCCGCCAAGCCCAATCCGACGCAGGCCACGCCGGTGCACAAGGTGATCTTCGACAAACCGATCATCAAGGTGCCGGGTTGCCCGCCGATTGCCGAAGTGATGACCGGCGTCATCACCTACATGCTGACCTTCGACCGCCTCCCCGAACTGGATCGTCAGGGGCGCCCGAAGATGTTCTACGGCCAGCGCATCCACGACAAATGCTATCGCCGTCCGCACTTCGATGCCGGCCAGTTTGCCGAAGCCTGGGATGACGAAGGCTCACGCAAGGGCTACTGCCTTTACAAGATGGGCTGCAAGGGTCCCACCACCTACAACGCCTGCTCGACGGTGCGCTGGAACGGCGGCGTGTCCTTCCCGATCCAGTCCGGTCACGGTTGCATCGGCTGTTCGGAAGACGGCTTCTGGGACAAGGGCTCGTTCTACGACCGCGTCACCGACATCCACCAGTTCGGCGTCGAAAGTAATGCCGATGAGGTCGGTGGCGCCGTGGTCGGTGTGGTCGGTGCGGCGGTCGCTGCCCATGCAGCGGTCAGCGCCATCAAACAACTCAAGACCAAAAACCAAGAGAGCTGAGGACCGACCATGAGTGCGTACGAAACCCAAGGGTTCAAGCTCGACAACTCCGGCAAGCGCGTTGTCGTCGATCCGGTTACCCGCATCGAAGGACACATGCGCGTCGAGGTCAATCTCGACGAGAACAACGTGATCCGCAACGCGGTATCCACTGGCACCATGTGGCGCGGTCTGGAGGTCATCCTCAAGGGTCGCGATCCCCGCGATGCGTGGGCATTCACCGAGAGGATTTGCGGCGTCTGCACCGGCACGCACGCCCTGACGTCGGTGCGTGCGGTGGAAGACGCGCTCGCCATCCAGATTCCCGAGAACGCCAACAGCATCCGCAACATCATGCAGCTGTGTCTGCAGGTCCACGACCATCTGGTGCACTTCTATCACCTGCATGCGCTGGATTGGGTCGATGTGGTCAGCGCGCTGAGCGCTGATCCGAAAAAGACCTCGGAGCTGGCACAGAGCATTTCCTCGTGGCCGCTATCCTCGCCGGGGTACTTCCGCGACATCCAGAATCGACTGAAGAAATTCGTCGAATCGGGACAACTCGGTCCGTTCATGAATGGCTATTGGGGCAATCCGGCCTACAAGCTGCCGCCCGAAGCCAATCTGATGGCAGTGACGCACTATCTGGAAGCACTCGATTTCCAGAAGGAAATCGTCAAGATCCATACCATCTACGGCGGCAAGAACCCGCATCCGAACTGGCTGGTCGGCGGCGTGCCGTGCGCCATCAACGTGCACGACACCGGTGCGGTCGGCGCGATCAACATGGAGCGGCTGAATCTGATCTCCAGCATCATCGATCGCAGCATCGACTTCATCGACAATGTCTACATCCCGGATCTGCTGGCGATCGCCTCGTTCTACAAGGATTGGAACTATGGCGGCGGCCTGTCCTCGCAGAGCATCCTGTCCTACGGCGACATTCCAGATCGCGCCAACGACTACTCCGCATCGAACCTGATGCTGCCACGCGGTGCGATCATCAATGGTGATCTGTCAAAGATTCACGAGGTGGATCTGCGCGACCCCGATCAAGTGCAGGAATTCGTCGATCACTCGTGGTTCAAATACGACCAGCCCGGCAAGGGGCTGCATCCGTGGGATGGTGTCACTGAGGCGCATTACGAACTCGGCAAGAACGCCAAAGGCACCTCGACGCGGATCGAACAGATTGACGAAGGCGGCAAGTACTCGTGGATCAAGGCGCCGCGCTGGAAAGGCCATGCGATGGAAGTGGGGCCGCTGTCGCGCTACGTGATTGGCTATGTGCAAAACAATCCAGAGTTCAAAGAGCCTGTCGACATGGTGCTGCGCACCTTGGGCGTGCCCTTGACGGCGCTGTTCTCCACACTGGGGCGCACCGCAGCGCGCGGCCTTGAGGCCTCTTGGGCCGCACACAAAATGCGTTACTTCCAAGACAAACTGGTCGCCAACCTCAAGGCCGGTGATTCCTCGACTGCCAACATCGAAAAATGGGATCCCTCAACGTGGCCAAAGGAAGCCAAAGGCGTCGGCTTCACCGAAGCTCCGCGTGGTGCACTGGGTCATTGGATTCGCATCAAGGACGGCCGCATCGACAACTACCAATGTGTCGTTCCGACCACCTGGAATGGCAGTCCACGCGATTCCAAGGGGCAGATCGGCGCGTTCGAAGCCAGTCTGATGAACACCCCGGTGGCGGTGGCCGATCAGCCGCTGGAAATCCTGCGCACTTTGCACAGCTTCGATCCTTGCCTGGCCTGCTCGACGCATGTGATGTCGCCCGACGGTCAGGAAATGTCGCGGGTTCGGGTGCGTTGACGACATGAATCCGGCGGCGCACTGCCGCCGGATTCACCCACGGTAGCGGTTGTTCAGTCAGGTCGATTTGCGCGCAAGCGACGTGACTCTTGAGGAGACATCCATGCTCTCAAATCAGGACATGCAGGAGGCCGCCGCACACGGCCGATCTGTCAAAGCCATCTATGTATACGAAGTACCGGTGCGGCTGTGGCATTGGGTCAACGCACTGGCCATCACCGTACTGGCGATCAGCGGTTGGTTCATCGCCAGTCCACTGCCAAGCATGCCCGGCGAAGCCAGTGACAGTTTCGTCATGGGCTATATCCGTTTTGCCCATTTCGCGGCAGGTTACGTCCTGTTGATTGGATTGGC
>Ga0075163_10005204_pt1 | contig 17391 bp, 13 predicted proteins | sample JI1023141ADNA_FD_71478 | JGI IMG/M metagenome (GOLD analysis project Ga0075163, IMG submission 71478) | Wastewater effluent complex algal communities from Wisconsin, to seasonally profile nutrient transformation and Carbon sequestration -... | ecosystem: Engineered > WWTP > Effluent > Algae...
GGCTGGCCGCGGCGACCGAAGATCCCGGCCCATCGTGCTCGCTCGACATCGATCGGTTCTGCGAAGAAGAGTGTCCCGCGCCGGCCGATCAATTGCAGGCGGTGGGGCGATGACCATACGTCAGGCTCCGCCGGGCGTCACCACCGGCCGCCGTTGTGGCATGATGGCGGCTGTCAGGGGGGGCGAGGGATGGGTGCACAGCCGACGCTCGAGGCGACCGATCACGCGCAGCGATCCGCGAAGACCGAGGCGGAGCGCGGCGAGGCCCCGCGCCGCGAGCCGCTCGCGCCGCTCGCCGGCACGTCCGCGCGGACGCTCGCCGGGCGCCTGCGCGGCCTGTCCCCGGGCCAGGTCCTCGATCTCCACGGCGTCCTCGGCAACCGCGCGGTGGCCTCGCGGCGCGCGAGCCCGCCGCAGGGCGGTCTGCTCGCGAATGTCCACACCGACGTCGCCGCCCGCGTCCGCCACGCGTTCCCGGCCAGCGCCCCGCACGTCGCGCTGCGCAGCGGCTTCGCCGGCATGGGCGCGGTCCAGGGATCGCTCGGCGACACCGGTCTGCTCGGCGCCAGCCGCGGCGCCGACGTCGCCCTCGCGCCGGCGCTGCACCGCGAGCTGCAGACCGCGAACCCGAGCCCGCTCGCCGAGAAGACGCTCTACCACGAGCTCGCCCACACCCGGCAGCGCGCCCCCACGCCGCCCGGCGCCGGCGCGGCGCCGCAGCTGCTCCACGACCCGCGCAACGAGGCCGAGGCCGACGCGACGGCCGAGCGGGCGTATCGCGGTCACCGCGTCGAGTCGCCGCACGCCGCGTTCACCGGCGGCCCGCGGCGCACGCAGCGGTCGATGACGGCCGAGCGCCGCGCGGCCGAGAGCCGCCGCAATTACGCCGAGGCGGCGAAGCTCTACGAGCTGCACATCGGCGCCGTCCTGCGCGAGGACCCGGAGTCGCACGCGGCCGCCGATCTGCTGCTGACCGAGCTCCAGCCGATCACCACCGCGTGGGCCCAGTCGACCGGACAGGCGCTCGATCGGGTGCTCGAGGCTTCGTACGGCTGGTCCGGCGGCGACCGCTATTACGGCGCGTTCCGGATGACGGCCCGCAACATCAACCACGTGTTCCAGCAGGCGGCCACCCGCCCGCTGCGCGAGAAGCTCAAGATCGGCTACAACGCGATCCGCAACAACAACCTCGCCAAGTGGCTGAAGGTCGCGGCGCAGCAGCTGTTCATGCAGATCAACATGCCGCTGGCGCCGCGTGACATCAGCGTCGAGAACGTCGACGACACCACCACGGAGAACGTCGACGCCAACTTCGCCGCCAATTCGGGCCTGGCCCTCAAGATGATCGCCGACCCGCAACACTACCTCGAGGCCTTCAACGCGGCGGTGCTCGACGAGCCGAACCTGGGCGTCCCGGTCCACCGCACCGGCAAGCACAAGTTCAGCAGGGCGCTCGCGTGGAGCCCGCAGGTCCAGTTCTACAACTTCGACCGCGTCGGCGGCATGAACCGCGGCCGCGACCCGCTGCGCATGTCGCCGCTGAAGATGAAGGACATCGAGCTCACCGACTTCGAGATCGAGCAGATCGGCATCAACCAGAAGCTGCTAAGGCCCGACGAGCACGACGCGAACCGCCTGCGCGCGTTCCACAAGTCGTTTCGCTCGCAGAACGCCCGCGGCAACCGCCCGCTCCCGTGGGAGAAGGGGACAGGCTACTACGACGTCCTGATCGGCTCCCAGACCGAGCAGCTCGCCAGCACGGTCGGCGCCCGCCTGCTCGCCGGCGTGTCCGGCTCGACCGACCTGATGCTGCACGCCGCGCAGCACCTCGGCTTCCCCGTCGCGGACCAGTACCGCATGCGCCTGGCGATGCTCGGCTGGATGCTCGAGACCGAGGACCACAGCTTCTTCGAGATCCTCGAGGCCGGGCTCCCGTACAACCTCACCTTCGAGCGCGGCGCCCGGCCCGGCGAGATGTACGAGCAGGACGACAATTTCAGGCCCAAGGACGCCGCCGACTTTCGCATCAGCTTCCGCCCGCAGATCGCCGACGCGCCCGATGAGCCGTCGTACCCGAGCGCGCTGCTCGACCCGACCTACATCGACGAGATCAAGCTCAAGGACCCGAACGTCAGCCTCCCGGCCTACCGCAAGAAGTACGGCGACCTCGGCGTGCCCGCGGCGATCCTGCGGGCGTTCACCGCGACGGACATGGCCGACGTCGAGCAGGTCGACCTGGCGATCCAGAAGGCCCCGCTCAAGCGCGGCGCCGGCAAGAACCAGCAGCCGCACAACTTCCAGGTCCGCCGCGGCCTGCGCGGCACGCGGGCCTTCATCGACCTCGTCCACCGCCACCCGCTCCACGCCGAGCTGATCCTCGACCATTTGATCGCGATCCGCTTCGGCGAGCACGCCCTCGGCGGCTACGAGACCACGATGCTCGCCTCCGCCGAGCACCTGCCGGACGCCGGCGCCGACGTCGCGGAGCGCCGCCAGGCGCTGATCGACGCCGGCGTGCCCGCGGCGATCGTCGATGGCATGCAGCAGGTCGACCGCGACATCGCCGTCCAGCTGCGGGCGTTTGTCCGCAGCCTCGGCCTCGACGCCGCCGACGACCGCGACGCGCCGGCGCGCCGCGCCAACTCCGTGAAGCTGCGCCGCCTGCGACAGATGCGCCCGTACACGACCCTCGCGGGCCGCATCGGCGCCATCCTCGACGTGCTGCTCGCCGCGTTCCTGGCCGAGCTGTCGCCGAGCCTGCGCACCGAGGGCCTGAGCCTCGCCAACACGGCGCCGGAGCAGCAGGCGCTGCTCGACCTCGGCGTGCCCGAGGCGATCGCCGTGACCCTCGACCCCGCGAACGTCGGGCTGGCCAAACGCCTCGCCGGCCGCGCGCGCACGCAGGCGAACCGGCCCGGCACGATCACCGCGCGCTACAACGAGCTGTGGGCCCTCGCGGCCGACGCCACGTTCGCCGGCCTCAGCGCCGCGATCGGCGTGCACAATGTCCGTATCATCATCTTCAGCGCGGCCCGCGTCGCCGGCCTCGACCTCGCCGCCGTCGCCACCGCCGCGACCAAAAAGAAGACGCTGCCGGGCTTCACCTACGCGACCCTCGGCGAGGTGCTGCAGTCGAGCTCCGTGGTCCTCGACCAGGCCGGGCGCGACGCCGTCAAGGCGCAGGCGCTCGCGCGCAACTTCCCCGGACCGATGCGCAACACCGGCCTCCGCGAGCTGGACGAGACCCGGCAGCGCATGCAGGACAACCTCGACGACGTCGTCACGGGGGCGCGCTACACCGACGTGCAAAAGCAGGGATACCTCGGCCTCGACCCGATCGAGGTCTTCGGCATCAATCAGTACACCCAGCACTACGGAATGGGCGTATGGCAGGGGATGCTCGCCGGCCGCGACGCGGCGACCCCGTGGACCGGCGTCGGCGAGAAGTCGCCGCAGGAGCAGGCGTGGGTGATGAAGGCGGCCGTCTCCGGGCTCAATCGCCTCCCGCCGTTCTCGGGCACCGTCTACAACGGTCAGCCGCTGCCGCTGATCGCCCTCGGCCCGGGCGGCACCTACCTGCTCGACCAGGTCCAGGCCTACGCCAACATCAACTACTTCCCCGGGCGCCAGATCCGGCAGGACACCTTCTTTAGCACCGCGCGATCGATCGGCGCGTCGTTCATCTCGAAGGCGACCCACAACCTCGCCTGGGTGATCGAGAGCGTGCGCACCGGCCGGGACATCCAGCCGATATCCGACAAGCCCGGCGAGGAAGAGGTGCTGTTCCCGCCCGGCGCGCGGTTCATGGTCCAGTGGGTCGACACGTCGAAGATCAACCTCACCGGCGGCGACCCGCTGGCGGGCAAGCTCGTCGTCCACCTGATCGAGATCTAGGCGCGGTCACGGCCAGGAGAAGCGGCCCTGGCGGTCGAACCACCAATACAGCGCGCAGAACACCATCGCGTTGAGCACGGACACGCCGAGCTGGGCCCGCAGCTCGGCCGGGCTGCACAATACGACCTCGATGTCCTCGCCCTCGTCGAACTCGGTGTCCGCGGTGCGGCGGCAGCCCTCGGCGAGCACGGTGTAGCAGCGGTTGGCCTGGAACGCCGCGTTGGGGGCGACCTCGCCGAGGCGAGTGATGCGCTCGGCGGTGTAGCCGGTCTCCTCCCGCAGCTCGCGCGCGGCCGCCTGCTCGGGTGTCTCGTCGGGCTCGATCACGCCGGCCGGCAGCTCGAGCTCGAAGCGCCGCGTGCCGTGCCGCCACTGACGCACGAGCACGAGCTCGCCCGTCGGGGTCTCGGCGACGATGTTCACCCAGTCCGGCGACTCGAGCGCGACGTACGGGCGCACGCTGCCGGTCCGCGGGTGCTCGGCCTGGTCCTCGCGCACGGTGAAGATCGCCGTGCGCACGAGCTCGCGGCTCGCGCCGTAGCGGAAGGGCTTGAGGTCGGTCATGGCCGCATCATCGCACGGGCGCGGCGCGCAGGAGGCCGGCGATCGTGCGCAGCTGGGCGATGACGTCGTCGATGACGGCCGCCTGCTCGCGCCCGACGAGCAGCTCGAGAGAGAGCATCACGCCCTCGTCGAAGTCGTGCAGGACGCGCTTCTGCTCGGCGGCCCAGGCCTGCAGGCGCTCGCGCACGAGCTTGGCCTGGCCGAAGTTCCACTCGAAGGATAACCACAGGGGGCCGGTCTCGTACTGCTTCCAGCGCAGCAGGTCGACGCCGATCCACGCGACCGGGCCGCGCTCGCCGGCGAACTGGATCTTCTGGCCGAGCGCGAACCAGTAGAAGCTGGTGCCGCGGCTGACCCCGCGAAACACGCCATCGCAGCCCTTGCCGACGACGCCGCGGACGATGTTGACGTACTGGATCACGCGCGCGGGCACCTGCGGGTCCGACAGCTCCTCGCGCAGCAGCGGGCGCGCCTCGTCCTCGTCGCCGGTGCGGCACAGGCCGGCGAGCTGCTCGACGTTCATCCGCGCGTCGTCATCCCCGGCGCCGGCGCGCAGCGTCCGCAGGACCGCGGCCCAGTCGGTGATATGGAGGCGCTGGACGTGCGCCCGCCCGACGATCTCGAGGGTCTGCGGGTCGAGCTCGCGATGCGCGACGTGGGCCGCCTTGAGCCGCTCCAGCAGCTCGCGCCAGAGGTGGACCCGGCGCCACTCGGGGACGATGAACAGCAGCAGCGTCGGCGCCGGCTCGGCCGCGAGGAGCTCGAGGTACACGAGCGGCTGCGCGTCGGTCAGCGCCGCGCCGAACTTGGCCTCGACGAACACGCGGGTCGCCTCGCCGTGGCGCCCGCACATGTCCGGGCGCCCGGCCGCGAGCGACTCCTGGGTGGTGAAGCGCAGGTCCTCGGGCAGCTCGGGCAGGGCGGCCCGCAGCAGCGCGACGAAGCGCTGGCGCAGCGGCGCGTGGCGGTCGAGGAGGAACGCGAGCCCCTCGGTCGCGGCGTCCTCGTAGCGACGTCGGAGCCCCCAGCCGACCAGATGTCCGAGGATCGTCTCGTGCTCACTCATGCCATCTCCCCCAATGCATCATCCCGCCGACCGGCGCGCGAGGAAAGGCGCAGGATGGCGCGTGCGACCGCGTCCGCGCGGATTGGCGGGTCCGCTGGGAATGCGTCCCGGCGCGCGTTAGGCTCGGCCCCGTGATCCACCTTCGCCCGTTCGCGCTCATGCTCGTCGTCGCCGTCGCCTGCGGCGACGCGGCCTCCTCATCGACCGACAGCGCGGGCTCCGACAGCGGGAGCAGCGGCGAGCCCGCGACCACCGTCGAACCGACGACCTCGACCACGACGATATCAAGCACCGGCGCGAGCGACGGCACCGCCGACGCGACCGGCTCGAGCGGGGGCGACGACGACACCGCGAGCGAGCCCACGAGCGGCGGCGACACCGGGGGCGACACGACCGGCGCCCCGGTCGGCTCGCGCGGCTGCGGGCAGGCGGCGCCCGACGCGGCCGGCGGCGTGAATGTGATGATCGACGCCGGCCCCGACGGCGACGGCGCGCGAAGGTTCTATTTGAGCCGCTCCGCCGACTACGATCCTTCGGTCCCGCACCGGCTCGTGTTCGGCTTCCCCGGGACCAACTGGGTCGGCGAGATGATCGCGCCGTATCTCGGCCTCGAGGGCGACGCGGTCGAGCCCATGCCCGACGAGATCTTCGTCTACCCCGATCCGCTGTGGCGCGACTTCGAGGGCTGGGGCAACCTCGGCGGCTGGCTGCTCGGACCCCACGCCGCGCCGGCCGACGGCGACGCCGACCTCGTGTTCGTGGCGGCCGTGATCGCGTACATGGAGTCCAATTATTGCATCGACGGCGAGCGCATCTTCGCCACCGGCCACAGCTGGGGCGGCGACATGGCCCAGGTCGTCAGCTGCTTCATGGGCGACCGGTTCCGGGCGACGGTGCCGGTCGCCGCGAACTCTCCGTACTGGTTCGAGGACGGCGGGCAGTTCATCGACTGCGTCGGTGACGCGGCCGTGTGGACGATGTTCGGCCAGGCCGACGAGCACTTCATGAGCCAGGACCCGGGCCTCGAGTGCCGCGATTTCTGGCTCGACGAGCGCGGCTGCAGCGGCGTCGACCAGGCGGTCGCGCTCGACCTCGGCGACGCCCCCGACGAGTGCGTCGAATATCAGGGCTGCTCGGCGACGACGCGGTTTTGCCTGTACGGCGCGCAATACGGCCACCAGATCCCCGCGGATTACTTCGCGGCGGCGACGATGGCGTTCTTCCGGTCGTTTTGAGCGGTCGCCGGCCGCGGGCGGCGGTGCCGGGGGCGTGGGCGGCCGCTTGCTCCGGCCCGCGGTCCTGGGCTACCCTGTCGGCGCCCATGAGCGCGTCTACCCACCTACCGGCAGCATTCTTGAGTTATCCCAGCGAGGCGGACGAGGACGGCGAAGTCACGTGGCTGCGCGAGCGGCTGGAGAAGGAGGTCCGCCTGCAGACCGGACAGCGGGACTTTCAGATCTTCCAGGACCGGCGCGACCTGCAGTGGGGAGATTCGTGGCGCGATCGCATCGAGGAGGCGATCGACGGGTCGACGTATCTGCTGCCGCTGATCCAGCCGCTGTTCTTCACCAGCGACGAGTGCTGTCGCGAGCTCCAGCGCTTCGCGGAGCGCGAGGCCCAGCTCGGCCGCAACGACCTGATCCTACCCATTTATTATATCAGCGTCCCCAATATGACCGAGCGTTCGGACGAGCCGCTCAAGGCCCTGGTCGCCCGCCGACAATATGCAGACTGGCGTAAGCTCCGCAACGAGGACGCGCCGGCCCGCCTGCGCGCCGTCCGCGGCCTCGCCGAGCGCCTGGTCCAGGCGATCAGCCGGGCCCCGCGGGCGAAGACGGCGACACCGACTGGAGGTTCGGCCAAGACGCAGACCGCACCGCTGGTCGTCGCGCGGCCGGTGGCGCCCACGTCGGCGGCAGCGAGCACGAACAAGGCGGCGCGGCTGGACGAGCTCATCCAGCTGCTGCTCTCGCTGTTCTCGAGCGAGGAGTTCACCCGGTTCCTGCGCTTCCACGCGGACACCGCGGACCTGTGCGCCGAGCTGCCGGGCGGCACGGTGTCGCCGGCCCAGCTGTTCCACGAGGCCGGCGTCGGCCTGGAGCGCCGCGACCTGCTCACCGAAGATTTCTTCGCGCGCCTGCTCGCGGAGCGTCCGCGGCGCGCCCGCGAGATCGAGCGCGTCCAGGCGTTGTTCAACGACGGTGCGTGAGCGCTACTCGTCGCGACACTTCTCGTCGCCGACCCCGTCGGCCGCGGGCGCGACGACGGGCTGGTCCGGCGGGGGCTTGCAGGTCGCGCGCAGCAGGGCGAAGGTGGGTTTTTCCAAATTGTCGGTGTGGCCGCGCGGGACGATGAGCGCGGCCGCGGCTCCGGGGCGGGTGAGGAGATGGGGCTCGAGGCCGCCGGGGCCGTCCGTGCAGGCGCCGGCGAGGGAGGTCGGCGGCGCCGGGTCGCCGGAAGTAGGAAGAAAGCCGCCGACGGCCTCGGCCTGCCACGCGCTGGTCAGGACGCCGGCGCCGACCTCGGCGGGGTCGAAGTCGTCGCCGACGTTGATCCACGCCAGCCCGTCGGCGAGCGGGGCGGCGTGCAGCGAGCGGTGGATCGCGCCGGGCAGCTCGCGCGGCGTGCCGGCGTTGCCGTGCGGTCCGATGAGCGCGACGGACCAGCGGGCCTCCTCGGCGACGGCGAGCACGACGGCGCCGTCGGCCTGGAACAGGCGGATGTCGTCGATCGGTCGCTTGCTGTCCCATGGGACAGGTACGGACGGCGCGGTCGGGCGGCCGTCGCGGTCGAGCACGCGCAGGCGGACGCCGCCGCGGGCCAGCCAGGCGACGAGGATCTGGTCGCCGTGGCGGGCGATGTGGGGGTCGCCGCGCCACTCGGTCGCGAGCTGCTCCTGCTCGCGGGTGCCGTCGGGCAGCACGCGGAGGACGACGATCTGGTGCGCCGGCTCGGCCCCCGGCGCGTGGTCGACGGCGACGACGGAGCAGCTGTCGGCGCCGCAGAAGGTGGATCGCGGGCGGAACGTCGGCGCGAGCGGGTGCGGCGGGGCGACGGCGGTGCGCGTGGTGGTGTCGAGGAGGACGAGGTCGAGCCCGTCGGGCCCGCCGACGAGCGCCAGGGCGCGGCTGCGGCCGACGGCGAGGGCCAGCGGGCGATCGACCCGGGCGCCGGTGGTGACCGGGTCGACCGTGCCGACGACGGGCCGCTCGGGGTCGGTGATATCGACCGAGAGCCAGCGCGGGGAAGGACCGGCGGCGAACAGATGGATGCGCCCGTCCGCGATGGTGCCGGCCTCGGCGTTTTCAAGCGGCACGGGGGTGAGCACGAGCCGGTCGTCGGCGCCGAGGTGGGCCAGCACCGGGTTGCCGGCGGATTGACCGTACAGCCAGGTGACGCCGCCGTGGTCGCCGAGCGCGACGCGCGGGTCGAGGTCGACGGCGACCGGCGTCGCGGTCGTGGGGCACGAGCGGACCGCGGGGCGCGGCGCGGGGATCGATTCGACGGCCGGCGGCGGCGGAGCGGGGACCCTCGCCGGCCCGAACAGGTCGCAGGCGGCGAGCATGAGCGGCATGAGCGGAATAGATCGCAGGAGCGTGAGCGGGGGGCGGACGGGATTCATGGTGGTCTTGCGCTCCTGTGCGTCGAGCTCGCGGGCCTGGCACTACCGCGGCCGGCGCGTTCGTATGCCCACGACTTGTGAAGTCGCGTGCTGGACATCGGGACAGTATACCCCGATCGCCGACGCGTCCGGGTCAGCCCGGGGGGACCACGACGTCGTTGATCGCGCGGAACGACGCGCCCGCCGGGTAGGCGTAGGAGACCGCGAGCGACTGGTACGGGAAGGTCACGTCGGTGCCCCAGCCCCACACGGTCACGCCGAAGGGGTTGGCGCTGTGCATCTCGTGGCGGCCGTTCGAGCACGCGCCCTGGTCCTCGAAGTTGCCCTTGACGAGGTCGATGCGGGTCCACTCCTGGTCGTCGCCGAGCGCGTTCCAGCCGCCGAGCTCGCCGGCGCAGTCGAGGTCGACGGGGGCGAAGGCGCCGTCCTTGCGGTTGCGGACGACGACCAGCGAGGTGTCCGGGTAGGTCGGGTCGGTGAACAGGACATAACGGTCGAGGAATTGCGCGGTCGGGATCACGTTGACCCACTCGGGGTCGCCGAACTGCTCATATTCCTGGCCGCCGGTCATGTAGGCGCCGAGATAGAACGGGTGCTCGCCGTCCTGGCTGCGGACGAGGAAGGGGCCGGGGCTGGTGAATTCGGCGAGCTCGCCGAGGTCGAGGACGTCGGGGGCGCCGGGCGGCTTGGCCGGGACATAGCTGAGCTGGGTGCCGTCGACGGCGCCGATGAGGCGCCAGGGCACCTCCTCCTCGAGGGTCTCGATGCGGTTGCGGTAGCGGACCGCCGCGTAGGCGCTGCCGAGCGCCTTGATCGGCGGGATCTGCTGGTGGGCGCCGTCGCAGGAGATGTGGTCGACGGGGATGTTCATGCAGCTGTTGCCGCCGAACACGGCGACCGGTCGGCTCGAGGTCAGGGTCGAGCCGGTCAGCTCCTCCGGCTGCGCGATCTGCAGGGCCTGGCCGGCGTCCAGCGTGTACTCGATCGGCACGCCGGCCGGGCCGCCGTCGACGAAGTCGCCGCCGACGACGGCGACCTTCGGATCGAGGATGACCTTGGTGTCGTCCTCGCGGGCGACGACGCTGAACAGCGGCGACGAGCCCGGGGCCGCCTCGCTCAGCGCATACGCGTTGGCGATGATATAGTTGGTGTCCCACACGGCGGTCGGCAACATCAGCGTCGCCGAGGTGACCGCGACCGAGCCGCCGCCGTATGGCAGCACCTGATAGGCCGCGACGGGCCCGTCGCTGGTGATGCGAAACGCCTGGCCGCGCCCGGTCCCGAGGATGTGGACCTCCTGGTCGATCGCCGGCGGCGCGGGGCAGTCCGGGAAGTCGCCGGGCCCGCGCGCGAGCGACAGGATCGCCACCTCGTCGACGCCGAGGCCGAGGTCGGCGTCGTACGGCAGGTACATGATCGCCTTGCCCTGGCCCTGGGGCACCCGCGTGAACGCGGCGACGTCGAGCGCCTGGCCGTCGTACTCGACGGCGAGCTTCACCGGCTGGGCGCTGGTGTTGGCGACGAAGGCCGCGAAGCAGGCGCCCCCGGCCTCGACGATGAGCTGGCTCTTGAGCGCGAAGAACTCGCAGCCCTCGGAGGTCTTGAACAGCGCGGCGGCCTGGCACGGCGTCAGCGTGGCGCAGGCCCCGTCGACGCAGTAGCTGCCCTCGCCGCAGGTCTCGAGCACGGCCTCGCCGCACATCACCGACTTGAGGTCGTCGGAGCAGGCGCCGAAGCAGCCGGGGTCGGTCGTGCCGCCGATGCCGGTCGCGTCGTCGGTCGTGCCCGTGGTGGCGGACCCGGAGGTCGCGGTGGCGGACGAAGGATCGGTGGTGGGATCGCCGACCGAGCCGGCGCCGCTGGTCGGCGCGCCCGGATCGGTGGTGGTCGGTACACCGCCGCCGGTGGCCGTCGTGGTGGCCGCGGTCGCCGAGCCCGACCCGGTCGCCGAGCCGTCCACGCCGCCGCCGCCGCAGGCACACGCGAAAACGAGCACGGCGAGGCGTGAGCACAGGAGGCGGGCGCGGGGCGTCATGCCGCGCATCATACGCGGATCCGAGCGGGGCGGAAGTGGGCGCGCGTCCGGCCCGCCCGGTTTCCCGTGCGGACGCGAAGGGCCGTCGATGCGATCGAGTATATCCCCGCTGAACAGACGACGAGGCGTCCCGAGACCCATCAATGGCAGTACGCGCGGCAGATTGCTTCAATTGATCCTTCAACCGAATAACCTGCCATTCCCATACTTCCCGATGTTGCCCGTCCGGATCGAGATGAACGACGTTTGGGAAATTTCCGTGCTCGGTGCATTTCGATCGTCGAATTCGGGTTGCCCGGGCCTGGCCGTCGGCCATGCTGTTGCGCGGAGGTGATGCAATGATTTCCAACCTCAAGAAATTCGTCGCTGTCTCGATGCTCGCGCTCTCGACGGGCGTCGGCGCCTGCGATGCCCCGGAGGACGACGTGGCCTCGCAGGACCAGTACGACCTCGCCGATGAGGATGCGCTGGTCGCCGACACGCCCGAGGCGCATCGTCTCGCCGGCGAGGTGTTCACGGCGCCGGTCGATGACGACATCTCATTCGAGCTCCCGCCCGGGATGGTGAAGGTGGTCAATCTGTGCGAGAGCCTCTCGCTGTACCAGTACAACCCCGCGTATCACGGCACCGATGGCAACCCCAGGGTCGAGGTGGGCATGGAGAAGAAGCTCACCTGGCAGACGCTCGCCGGCACCCCCAACGGCTGGGCCACGGTGCTCAGCGCGGGCCAGGAGTACTGGGGCTGGCGCTACGCGCGGGTCGAGTGCCTGGGCGGCGAGTGGTAGCGATCAGTAGAAAGACGGAGGATAAAGCCATGAAGTACCACAGCAAGAAACTGGTGACCCTGCTCGGCGGCGCGCTCGTCGGCGTCGGCGCCTTCCTGGTCGCGCCGGAAGGCGCCCTGGCGGTTCGGTCGGCCGATACCACCGGCACCTACGAGATCTGCGCCGAGACCCTCTACCTGCGAGCCTGGGCCAGCGGACCGGCGATCGATACGCTCAAGGGCGGCACGCACTTCGAGGTGACTTCGCACGCCGGCGAGGGGTGGGTGAAGGGGTACTCGTACTGGGCGCAGCAGTCTGGATGGGTGCAAAACGGGTGGTTCTGCTGACGAGCCGCCTCCGGCGGCGCGGTCGACCGATACAGCTCGAGGTGCGCGAGCGCCTCGGGCCATTCGCGCCGGTGACGCTGCAGGTGCCCGCGGGGCATATCTACGTGCGAGGCGACAATCGCGGCGATTCCCACGACAGCCACTCGTTCGGCCCGGTCGCGGTCGACCAGGTGCTCGGCCGCGCGCGCGCGATCTTCCTGCCGCTGGAGCGCTTCGGCCCGCTCGAGTGAGCGTGGGCGAGCGTCGGGCGCCGGAGCGGCGCCCGACGGCGCGGGCCTGTGCGCCGCGATCGCTGAATCATCGCCTGTCCAAAAAGACAGGATACATGGCCTTTGGGACAGGTCGTTACGACCACGTCGCCGCGCGATCACAGGGCGCGGAGGATCACGACCACCAGCGGCAGGGTGAGCAGCGACAGCAGGGTCGTGACGACCGCCGCGGCCGAGGCGAGGCGCGCGTCGCAGCCGGCGTTCGCGGCGATGATCGCCGAGACGACGGCGGTCGGCATCGCGGCCTGCAGGACGGCCGTGTCCGCGACCTCGCCGCGGACGCCGAGCGCGAGCAGGACCAGCCCCGCGATCGCCGGCGAGACGACGAGCTTGATCGCGGCGATCCCCGCGAGCGGCGCCGCGAGGCCGCGCAGCGAGCGGAGGTCGAGGCCGAGGCCGATCGTCAGGAACGCGAGGGTGGGGGTCGTCTGGCCGATCCTCGTCAGCGGCTCGGCGAGCGCGGCGGGCAGCGCCACGCCGGTCGCGGCGAGGCCGAGGCCGAGGATCACCGCGACGATCATCGGCTGGCGCAGCAGCGTCCGCAGCTTCTGCGGCCAGATCCGCGGGCCGCGGGGGGTCGCGGCCGCGCGCTCGCCGGCCATCGCTCCGGCCACGGCGGCGCCGAGGGTCAGCAGCAGGATCGTCGTGTCGACGGTGTCGATGATCACCGCGGCCGTCGCCGCCGACGAGCCGCCGGGGAACAGCGCGAGGATGAAGGGCACCCCGAGGAAGGCCGTGTTCGAGAACGACGCGACCAGGCCGGCGGCGCCCTGGCTCGGACGCGGGGCCCCGAGCGCGCGCAGCAGCAGCACGCCGAGCATGAGCGCGACGAGCAGCGCGACGGTGGTCGCCAGCAGGGCAGGGAGCAGGGCGCCGTCGTAGCGGGCGCGCGCGAGGATCACGACGATCAGCGCCGGCATCGTCACGTGCAAGATCACGCGGGCGAGCACGTCGGGCGCGGTCGCGGGGAGCACCGCCGTGGCGCGCAGCAGGTGGCCGACGGCGACGAGGCCGAACAGCGTGAGCAGGAGCGGGAGGATGTCGCCCATCGGCCCGAACTATCTACACGCGATCGCCGGGTCCGTCGCCCTCCGCGGGAGGGGTTCACTCCGGGGCGATCGGCGCGGGCTCGGCGGGCTGCTCGACGGAGGTGGGCGCCGGCGGCTCGGCCCGGCGACAGCGCCAGGCCAGCAGGAAGATCGCCGCGCCGGTGGCGGCCGTCGCCGCGACGATCTGCGCCCGCGACGGCCGGCGGCGAACGGGGCGCGGCGCGGGCGACGAGGCCGGCGCCGGGAGCCTCGCGCGCCCCGGTGCGGGGGCGACGACCGTCGGCTCGGGCTCGTCCTCCTCCATGTACTCGCCCTCGCCGTGATCCTCGTCGACGTAGTCCTCGTCCGCCTCGATCTCGATCAGGTCGGTCATGCTGATATCGATGTCCTCGACCTCCTCGACGACCTCCTCCGCGGGGGCCGACGCGAGCCAGTTGCGGACGGCCCTCGCCTCGTCGGGGCCCTCCTCGTCGAGGTACCAGGGGTACTCGGCGTCGCCGATCAGGCGCTTGAGGGCGAACTTGAGGCCCTGCGTCGAGAGGCGGACCTCGTGGTCGCGGGCGAATTGTACGAGCTCCTCGGCGAGCTCGAGCGCGGTCGCGTGGCGGTCCTCCGGCGCGAGGGCGAGGGCCTTCATGATGATGCGCTCGAGCGCGGCCGCGATGTTCGGGCGGCGCGTCGACGGCGGCGGGATCTGCCCGGCGGCGATCTGGCCCATGATCGCATATTCGTTGTCGCCGTCGAACAGGTGGGTCAGCGTCACCATTTCATACAGCAGGATGCCGATGGCGAAGATGTCGCTGCGGCGGTCGACCGGGGCGCCGCGGACCTGCTCCGGCGACATGTAAGCGACCTTGCCCTTGCGCATCCCGGCCTGGGTGGCCTGCGAGGTCAGGACCTTGGCGATGCCGAAGTCCACGAGCTTGACCTCGCCGTCGAAGGTGATGAACACGTTGCCGGGCGAGACGTCGCGGTGGACGATGCCCATCGGGCGGCCGTCGACGCGGCGCATCTCGTGGGCGAAGTCGAGGCCGGCGCACACCCCGAGCATGATCGTGATCGTGTGGCCGAGCGGGAACCCGCCGCGCTGCGTCCGGGCGGCGTCGAACACCCGCCCGAGGTCGGCGCCGTGCAGGTACTCCATCGTGAAGTACAGGCTGCCGTCGGCGCGGCCCATGTCGTAGACCTGGACGACGTTCGGATGGTCGAGCCGGGCCGCGATGCGGGCCTCGGTCAGGAACATCGTGACGACGTCGCGGTTGGTCGCGAACGCCGGCAAGATGCGCTTGATCACCACCAGGTGCTCGAGCCCCTCGATCTCGGTGTCGCGGGCGGTCGCCAGGTAGAGCTCGCCCATGCCGCCGACCGCCAGCAGCCGCAGCAGCCGAAACCGGCCGTCGATCAACGGGAGCGTCGTCGCCTGCGCCTGCACGCCCGCCGATGATAACGCGCCGGGCCCGGCCCGCCGTAATTCGTGGCAGGCGCCGCGCAGGCGCGGTGTCGCACCCGCGCGGGCGTCGCGTGCCAAAAAAATCGTCGGGGCCGCCAACGAGAGCCCCGGAGTGCGGACATCCACCGTCGAGGCCGCGAGCGCGGCACCTTGACCATGCATACCCGTACTTACCTTACGACCCTCGCATCCTTCATCCATCTCACCGCGTGCCAGCTCGACCCCAAGGACATCGGCACGCCGGACACCGCCAGCGACTCGACCGCGAGCGCTGGCGCCGACCCGTCGACGAGCGCCACGGAGACCGCGTCGGGGACCGACGGCGGCGACAGCGACCCCGGCGCGACCGACCCCGGCGCGACCGATCCCGGGACCGGCGCGACCGATCCCGGGACCGGCGCGACCGATCCCGGGACCGGCGTGACGGCCACGGACACGGGCGACACCGATGATACGGACACCGATGGCGTCGGGGACTGCGGCATGCCCGACCCGCCGGCCGCGGCGGACTTCACGGTCAAGCTCGACGCCTGGCCGGGTCAATCCGACGAGGAGCACGACATCGAGCGCGCCTGCACGATCGACGCCGTGAGCAGCGACGACGTGACGGTGACGACGCTGCTCACCTGCGACGTCGACGGGGTCCCGCTCGGCGCGGCGCTCGAGCTCGCGGCGGCGCCCGAGGGCGCGGTCGACTGGACCGTCGGGCAGGCGGTGACGCTGCGCTCGCGCGTGTTCAACGACGATTTCGAGGGCGACGTCCGGGTCCGCATGACGCTGGACGGCGACCCCGGGGTCCTGCTGGTGGACGGGCAGGACTGGTGGGGCGACGGGGTGCCCGAGTCGCAGCAGATCGGGCCGATCCTGCGCGAGCGCCTGATGTTCTGCGTGCCCCGGATCGAGGACATCCGTTATCCCCTGAGGTACTCGCTCGCGGCGGACGCGAGCGTCACGATCATGTCGGGGGGCCGCGGCGCGCTGCTCGTCGACGCGGCCCCCGTCTATGCCATCGATCTGGCGTTCTCGGGCACGGACTGCTGCCACGGCAGCGAGCACAGCCTCATCCGCCGCGTGAGGCCGTGAGCCGGGGGCTCACCGCGCCCACAGCGTCCAGCGCGACTTGGCGTTGAACGACTGGGTGGCGCAGCAGGTGCTCGAGCTGTTGAGGCCCGCCGTGAGCCCGCCGCCGCAGGTGCGGCACCACGCGGTCGGCTCCTGGGCGTAGTTGCCGTACGCCCGGTAGCTCGAGTACGCCGACGGGAAGTGCAGCTCGTTATAGGCGTTGTAGGACCAGTTGCCGTCGCTGTCGGTGTTCACGGTGTGCACGCCGTAGTGGCAGACCTTGCTCGAGCAGTTGCCCCAGCCGAGGCTGGAGCCGCACTGGTAGCCGGTGCCGACCGTGCCGGCGGACGGCCCGACCAGCTTCTTGACGTTGACGGGCGACGAGACGGCGACGCATGTGATGGAGTAGGCGCCGATGTTCGGCTTGTCGGAGCGGAGCGCCGAGTCGTACTGGGCGATCGAGCAGTTGCTGCAGTTGTCGTTCTCGCGGTCGGCGATCACGAACTGGGTCGCCAGCGGCCAGAACAGGTCGACGTCGAAGTTCCAGTTGGTCGCGCGGTTGTTGTCGAACGCGCCGTTGGGCAGGTTGATGTCCGGCTGGCCGCTGTTGTCCGAGTTGGCGTTGCGGTTCAGGATCAGGGTCCAGCCGCCGCCGTCGGTGACCATGTCGCAGTAGGTCATGAACGCCGCCGCGCCGCCCGGGCCGTCGGGGTCGATCGAGTAGATGCCGCTCGCCGAGCCCGGCGTCGCCGCCAGGATGTCCTTGCAGGTCTTGAGCGCCACGATCTGGGTCTTGCACAGGTTCGTGCACGCGTCGGCGTCGTTCTGGTTGCCGTCGTCGCACTGCTCGACCCCGGCCTGGACCACGCCGTCGCCGCACTTCGCCGCCTTGCAGGTGTTCAGGCACACGTCCGTGTTCACCATGTTGGCGTCGTCGCACTCCTCGACGCCGGCCTGCACGAAGCCGTCGCCGCACGCCGCGGTCTTGCAGGTGTTCAGGCACGCGTCGGTCTGCAGCGCGTTGCCGTCGTCGCACTGCTCGACGCCCTGCTGCACGAACGCGTCGCCGCACTTGGCCAGCTTGCACATCGCGACGCACATGTCGGTGTTCGACTGGTTGCCGTCGTCACACTGCTCGGCGTTGCTCATCTGCACGAACAGGTCGCCGCAGACCGGGAGCTTGCACGACAGCGTGCACGCGCCGGTGTTGCTGTTGTTGGCGCCGAGGTCGCAGCCCTCGCCCGGCTGCTTGAAGCCGTCGCCGCAGGT
>Ga0075163_10005207_pt1 | contig 17386 bp, 12 predicted proteins | sample JI1023141ADNA_FD_71478 | JGI IMG/M metagenome (GOLD analysis project Ga0075163, IMG submission 71478) | Wastewater effluent complex algal communities from Wisconsin, to seasonally profile nutrient transformation and Carbon sequestration -... | ecosystem: Engineered > WWTP > Effluent > Algae...
CCCCGAGCCCAGAAACTCACTCGACCACCTGCCCCACGCCACGACCACCGCGACACCCGCGCCCCGCCAACTCTCCTCCCCTTGTCCCCCCCTCCGCTCCTCCCCCTCCGCTCCTCCCCTCGCTCCTCCGTTCCTCCTCCGTCCCACCGTCCCGTCCGTCCGACGGCCACCCGTCCGACCTCGCGAGGTACAGCAGACGGCGTGCCAGCCGCAAGCCCGCGTTACCTCACTCGGCCGTGGCCGGATTTCGGACACCGCGTCCGGTTTCGTCCGAAGTTCGGACAAACCCGGACAGCCACCCCGCCGCCCCATGTCCGGCCGGCCGGACACGGTGGCGCTCGCCGACCTCGAGAGAACCGCCGAACGCGCGGCGCGCTCCACCCAGCCCGAGCGCAGCGGCGGCCGCTACAGCGCGCCGCCGACGGCGAGGCCGCCGCCGCCGTGGACCACCATCGGCATCACCGTGACGCCGCCTCCAGCGCGCCGAGCGTTGTAGCGACGAACGGCAGCCGGCGTCATCGCGATATCGATGGCCGACCCGAGACCGTAGAGCGCGCCGGTGATGCCGTACCACGTCCCAGCCTCGCTGGAGTTCCCGAGCCCATCGAGGAGGGCGCCGAGGACCAGCGCGCCCAGCGCGGCGACCCGCGGGTACTGGCCGAGCGAGCGCTTCTGCCCGGCGTAGATGAGGCCGAGCGAGGGCAACACCAGGCCACTGACCGTCGAGACGATCACCACTCGCGACGAGACGTCGTCGTCGTCGATGCCCAGGCCGATCCCGAAGCCGACCACCGGCACGATGGTCCCGGCGATCGCCAGCCCGAGCCCGACCGATGGCGACCGCCCGCCCGGTGCCGGCGGAGCGGCTGGCGCCGGCGCCACCACCATGGCCGCAGGAGGCGGCGGCTGAACCGGAGTCGGTTCGGGCCCCGGCGCGGTCCCGGGCTGTGCATAGACAGGCGTCGAGGCGAGAACCGCGAGGGCAAAGACCGTATTGCGGAACACGCCTCACTGTATCAGAGATCGACTGACCCCCGCCTGCCATCTCATGCCGCGCGCCTCATGTCCCGTAGGGCCGGCCGTCCTTGTGAAGGAAGGCGGCGCCACCACCTGGGACGCGGCGAAAGGCCATGTCGATGTCTGGGTACTCACCCCAGTCGTCCTCGGTGCGGGTGCCGATGACCAGGAACTGCGCGTCCGCCGCTGAGCGATTCTGGAGATGATGGCCGTCGCGCACCCCGGCCGGGAAGCCCGCCGCATCGCCCGCTCGTAGCACCTGCTCGCCGCCGTCGGTCACGAGTACCAGCTCGCCGGCCACGACGAAGACGAGCTCATCCTCGGTGGCGTGCCAGTGGCGCTGACTCGACCAGGCCCCCGGCGGCAGCGTCACCAGGTTGGCGCCAAACTGGGTCAGGCCCACCGCGTCACCCAGCCGGACCCAGGTGCGGTCGCGACACGGTCCAGCGTGGGGTTCGGGATAGCGCGTCCCCTGACCGTGGGGCGCGGTGGCGAGGTCGATCTTCGGCATGTCGACACGATGCCGCGCGTCCTTCCGTCGTCGCAACGTCACCAACCCCTTCCATCGTGGCGATCGCCCAGCGCCCCCACCCAACCACCCGCGCTGACGCACGTCGTCTCGCGACGGCATGCAAGCCGTTCGCTGCTCTCGCGAATGCTGGGGGAGGGTCTGTCCGAGGTCACCAACCACCCGCGCTGAAGCAGACAGCGGCTGAACGTCGACCCTCACGCCCCACCACCACCGGTCACACCGATCGCCGGTGTCCGAGACCAGGTCGGATCGTTTTGGGAGGGGGCCCTAGAGCAACGAACAGCTTGCATGCCTGCTGCGACGCGGCCGTGTGGGCACCTCCGGCCGTACGTCCGATGCTCGCTCGTCGTGTAGTTGACTACACTCCTCACTGCGCTCCGGGCGTGCGCCCGGATCTGCCTCACACGTCCGCGCCTCGCGACGGCATGCAAGCCGTTCGCTGCTCTCGCGAATGCTGGGGGAGGGTTTTTTCGAAAAACCCTCCAAGCAACTCAGCTCGCGTCCTTCGCGTACGTGATGAGCGGCGTCGCGTGCTTCTCGATCACGTCCTCGTTGACGATGACCTCGGAGGCCGGCTGCCCCGGGATGTCGTACATGATGTCGAGGAGCGCGCTCTCGAGGATGGCCCGCAGGCCGCGCGCCCCGCTCTTCTGCGTCGAGGCCATCTGCGCGACCTTCGACAGCGCACCGCGGCCGAACTTCAGCTTGACGCCGTCCATCTCGAAGAGCTTCTGGTACTGCTTGACCAGCGCGTTCTTGGGCTGGGTCAAGATCTGCACCAGGGCCTCCTCCGACAGCTCGTGCAGCGGCGCGATCACCGGCAAGCGGCCGATGAACTCCGGGATCATCCCGTACTTCAGCAGGTCCTCGGGCTGCACCTGCTGCAGGAGCTCCCACTGCGACAGCTTGGGCGGGCCGCCCTTCATCGCCGCGCCGAACCCGATCATCTTCTGGCCGATGCGGTTCTCGATGATGTCCTCGAGCCCGACGAAGGCGCCGCCGCAGATGAAGAGGATGTTGGTCGTGTCGACCTGCAAGAACTCCTGCTGCGGGTGCTTGCGGCCGCCCTTGGGCGGCACCGAGGCCAGCGTGCCCTCGATGATCTTGAGCAGCGCCTGTTGCACGCCCTCGCCCGAGACGTCGCGCGTGATCGACGGGTTGTCGCTCTTGCGAGCGATCTTGTCGATCTCGTCGATGTAGACGATGCCCCGCTGCGCCCGCTCGATGTCGTGATCGGCGTTGTGCAGGAGCGAGACGATGATGTTCTCGACGTCCTCGCCGACGTAGCCGGCCTCGGTGAGGTTGGTGGCGTCGGCGATCGCAAACGGGACGTTGAGGATGCGGGCCAGGGTCTGGGCCAGGAGGGTCTTGCCCGACCCGGTGGGGCCGAGGAGCAAGATGTTCGACTTCTGCAGCTCGACGTCGTCGTCGTGCTTGTCGCCCTTCTGGTCGATGCGCTTGTAGTGGTTATGGACCGCGACCGACAGGATCTTCTTGGCCCGGTCCTGGCCGATCACGTACTCGTCGAGGACCTTCTTGATCTGGGCCGGCTTGGGGATGACCCCGGTGCCGTAGCCGGGATCGTCCTTCTCGATCTCCTCGGCGATGATGTCGTTGCACAGGCCGATGCACTCGTCGCAGATGTACACCGTCGGCCCGGCGATGAGCTTCTTCACCTCTTTCTGCGACTTGCCGCAGAACGAGCAGGTGAGCGAGGAGTCGCGCTTGTCGACCGGCATGCCGCCCTACTTGCTGTCCTTGCCCTCGGGCTTGCGGACGAAGACCTCGTCGATCAAGCCGTACTCCTTGGCCGCCTCGGAGCTCATGAAGTAGTCGCGCTCCGTGTCGGCCTGGATCTTCTCGATCGGCTGGCCGGTGTTCTTGGCCAGCAGGCGGTTCAAGGTCTCGCGGGTCTTCAGGAGCTCGCGGGCGTGGATCTCGATCTCGGTGACCTGCCCCTGAAAGCCGGCCAGCGGCTGGTGGATCATCACCCGGGCGTGCGGCAGGGCGTAGCGCTTGCCCTTGGCGCCGGCGGCCAGGAGGAACGCGCCCATCGACGCGGCCTGGCCCATGCAGACGGTGGCGACGTCACACCGGACCCACTGCATGGTGTCGTAGATCGCCATGCCCGCCGTGACGTGACCGCCCGGCGAGTTGATGTAGATCATGATGTCCTTGTCGGGGTCCTCGGACTCCAAGAACAGGAGCTGGGCGATGACGACGTTGGCGACGTCGTCGTTGATCGCCGAGCCCAAGAAGATGATCCGCTCCTTGAGCAGCCGCGAGAAGATGTCCCAGCCGCGCTCGCCGCGGTGGGTCTGCTCGATGACCGTCGGGATCAGGTAGTTCTTGATGTCCATGTGCCCCGACTGTACGGGGCGACCGGCCGGGGCGCAACGCACGGCTGGCCTGGCCTTTCGGGTGGGTCGCGGACCGATGACGTAGGCTCGGCCCCCTACCCCGGTCCGGAGGTCTTCGTGCGTCTCACCCTGCGTCCTGTGTTCTGGGTCTTGCTCCTGTTCGTCGGTCTCGTCGCGCCGTCGCGCGCCGAGGCCCAGGCCATCAACTACTTCGGCTTCCTCGACGACGCCGACTGCACCCGCGCCACTGGCTGGGTCTACTCGCCGGAGCAGACCGCGACCGCGCAGCAGGTGCAGATCTACGTCGACGGCGCCCTGGCGACGACGGTGGTCGCCAACCAGTTCCGCCCCGACGTCGCCGCCGCCGGCTTCGGCACCGGCTACTACGGCTTCACCTGGACGTACCCGGCGCCGTACTACGGCACGCACAGCGTCCGCGCCCGCGCGGTCGGCGCCGGCACGGATCTGTACTGGTCGCCGAAGACGATCTCGTGCGCCGCGCCGGCCATCAACTACTTCGGCTTCCTCGACGACGCCAACTGCACCCGCGCCACCGGCTGGGTCTACTCGCCGGAGCAACCGAACAGCTCACAACAGGTGCAGCTCTTCGTCGACGGCGCGCTGGCGGCCACGGTGCTGGCCAACCAGTTCCGCCCTGACGTCGCCGCCGCGGGGTTCGGCGGCGGCTACGCCGGCTTCACCTGGACCTACGCGTCGACGATGATCGGCAGCCACGCCGTGCGGGCCCGCGCGGTCGGCGCTGGCACCGATCTGTTCTGGTCGCCGCGCACGGTGAGCTGCGCCAGCGGCGGCTTCGACGGCGCCACCGGCACGACCGACCTACGCCGGACGCTGGTCCTGGGCGAAGCGGCCGAGACGGTGGTGCGGATGACCAACACCGGCACGACCACCTGGCGCGCCGGTCGCTACACCTTGCGCGGCGACGATGGCTCGACGAAGACGATGCTCTACGACGTCGGTCCGGGCGGCACCTACCCGTTCACCATGACGGTGACGGCGAACGCGGTCGGGGCCCACACCAAGAGCTGGCGGATGGCGGTCGACGGGGTCGAGTTCGGCACGCCCGCGACCTCGTCCCTGGTGGTCGCGAGCCTGGGAGGGGTGTACCAGGTCCAAGCGTCGACCGGGCAGGTGTGCAGCGGCACCCTGATCGGCGCCCGCACGCTCTTGACCGCCGCGCACTGCGGCACCAGCGCAGCGATCGCCTACGTCGGGCGACCGGGCCAGCTCCTGGTCACCGGCCGCTACGTCCTCTACCCCGGCTACTCGCTCGCCCAGTACGCCGGGCCGGTGTCGTGGTGGGCCCCCGATCTAGCGGTGGTGCGTCTCGACGCGCCGCTCGACGGTCCGCGGGCGGCGGTGCGCGACAGCCAGGCGCCGGTCGGCGGCCTCACCACCGCGGGGTGGGGACGCTCCTTCGCCCACCCCGGCGGCAACCACCTGCACTTCGGGCAACACACCGTGAGCGAGGTCGTCGGCTGGCACTTCAGCCAGCGCGGCGTGCCGGTGATCGACGGCCGCGACGATCTGACCGCGATCGTGTGCCAGGGCGACTCGGGTGGGCCGGTGTTCGTCGGCCAGACCCCGTGGACCGGCCTGTGTGTGGCCGGCGTCAATTCCTACAACATCCCGGCCCCGGGGACCTCACCTCCTCCCGACGCCGACCTGACGCCGCCGCAGTGCGTGACCGGCACGTGGCACGCCAAGATCGATCGGGCCTGGGTCCTGGCGGTGGCCCAGGATCCGACGATCCTCGGCTGCTGAGCGCCGTCGGCCCCGGCGCGCCGCCGACCGGTGTACACTGCCCCGACGATGATCGAGCGCATCGGCAACTGCCGGATCGTCGAGGAGGTCGCCGCGGGCGGCATGGCGGTGGTCTATCGCGCGATCCACGACACCCTGGGGCGGACGGTCGCGATCAAGGCGCTCAAGTCGAGCGCCGCCCTCGAGGAGCACATCGCGACGCGGTTCGAGCGCGAGGCCAAGAGCCTGGCCGCGCTCCAGCACGAGAACATCATCAGCGTCTACGACTTCCATCGCGAGCACGGGTCGCTGTTCATCGTGATGGAGTACGTCTCGGGGATCGACCTGTACGATCTGCTCGATCGCTCGGGCCGGCTGCCCTTCGACGTCGCCGCGATCCTGGCGCTGCAGGTGGCGCGCGCCCTCGACTACATCCACTACCGCGGCATCGTCCACCGCGACATCAAGCCGGCCAACATCATGCTGGCCCGTCAGGGCGGCGTGAAGCTCATGGACTTCGGCATCGCGCGCGACAAGTCGTTCACCGATCTCACCGAGGCCGGGATCGGCATCGGCACGCCGGCCTACATGTCGCCCGAGCAGATCCTCGGCGACAAGCTCGACGCCCGCTCGGACCTGTTCTCGCTGGGCATCGTCCTGTACCAGATGCTCACCGGGTCGAAGCCCTTCATCGAGGACGAACAGCGCTCGGTGATGCACAAGATCCGCCTCGAGCGGCACCCGCGGGTGCGCAAGCTCAACCCCGAGATCCCGCGCGAGCTCGAGCGGATCGTCGACAAGTGCCTCGAGAAGCAGCCGCGCGATCGCTGGCAGTCGGCGCAGCAGGTGGTGATGGCGCTCGAGCGGTTCCTGGCGCGCTACGTCGAAATCAACTACCACGCCCGCCTGGTCATGTTCCTGAAGGCCCAGGGCATCATCACCCAGCTCGAGGCCGACGAGTACGTGAGCCCGCTGGTCGGGGTCCCGGGGGGCAGCGCCGCCGGCCAGCCCAACCTGGCGGCGCGCCTGACCGTTCGTCGCGGGCTGACCGTGCAGGGCGTGATCACCGGCGTCTTGCTCTTGATGCTCGGCCTCATCCACGTCGCGCCGCTGGGCGCGGCCGCGCCGGCGCCGCCGGCACCGGTGATCGAGCGCGGCCACCTGCGGGTGGTGGCGTTCCCGTGGGCCGAGGTCGCGGTCGATGGGATCGCGATCGGCGTGACGCCGCTGGCCGCGCCGATCGAGCTCGAGGTCGGTCGCCACGTCGTCCTCGCGACCCATCCTTGGTACGCACCCCTCGAGCGCGCGATCGAGGTCGGCCCTGGGGCGGCGACCGCGCCGGTCGAGGTGGTGATCGACTTCGAGCGCGACGGCCAGCTCTTGCCCGGCAAGGCCGTGCCCAAGGAGGGCCTATGACCCTGCCGATGACCGCCCTGCGCGTTCTGTTCCTGGTGGCGGTGCTAGCCGGCGCGGCCCAGGCCGACCGCGACTACGTCACGTACAAGGTCCGGCCCGGCGACACCTTCGCGCTCTTGGCCGCCGAGTACTACGGCGATCGCAACCACGCGGTCTTCATCCTGGTCGCCAACAAGCTCGATCACCCGCGGCCCCTCAAGCCGGGCGAGAAGATCCGCATCCCGGTGTCGCGCACCGTGACCGCGGCGGTCGGCGACACCCTCGACGGGCTGGCCCAGACCTACCTGGGCGACCGCCGCCGCGCCCGCTACCTGGCGACCTTCAACGGCCTGGCGGTCGACGACAGCCTGGCGGCCGGGGCGCCGCTCACGATCCCGTTCCACGTCGTCCACACCGCGGCCGGGCCGGAGTCCCTGGCCGACATCGCCGCCGCGTACTTCGGCGCGAGCGACAACGCCAAGCTCCTGCGCGGCTACAACTTCCTCGACCGCGACGCCCTGGCCGCCGGCGAGTCGATCGTCGTGCCGATCAACCACGTCAAGGTCCGGGCCTCGGCGATGCCGCCGATCGACGCTGAGTCCAAGGCCCGCACCCACAAGCGCGAGGAGATGACCGAGCTGGCGACCCGGGTCCTGCCGCGCGCCCGCGCCGCCTGGCGCGCCGGGGCCTACGCCGAGGTCAAGCGCGAGCTGATCGCGGTCGAGCTCGACTTCATCGACGGCGCGCGCGCCGCCGAGCTGGGTCAGCTCCTGGGCGCGGCCTACGTCGCGCTCGACGACGACGACTCGGCGCGCGCGGCCTTCACCCGGGTCCTCGAGCGGCGCCCCAAGACCACGATGTCGGCCTACCGGTTCTCGCCGCGGGTGACCGCGGTGTGGCAGCGCTCGGGCGGCCAGGTCAGTGACGCCGCGCCGTGACCTCGCGCGATGCGCCGAGGTGCGGGGCGCCAGCGGTCGCCCTGGCCGGGTTGATGGTGGCCTGTGGACGCGGCGCGCCGACCAGCGACCACGCCGGGGCGACCGCTGCCGCGGCCCTGGTCGGTGCCCTGACCGAGGCTGAGGCGATCCGCGCGCCGTGGCGCTGCGCGGCGCTGCCGGCGCCGGCGTCGGCGGAGGTGACGGTCGGCGACCGGCGCTGGACCCCGACGCCCCTCGGCCTGACCAGCGCGGGCGGCGAGCTACGCTTGGCGGCGGTCGCCGAGGCCCGCGGGGTCGCCGAGCCGCGGCTGCGCGCGGCCCTGGCGGCGGCCCAGATCGAGGTGGTCGTGACCGTCGGCGGCATGGGCACCTCCGAGGCCGAGCTGACCGCGGCCCTGGGCGCGGTGGTCGATCCGCGCTGGCTCACGGTCGCGGTGCCGGGCGAGGCCGAGGCCTTTCCGGCCCACCGCGCGGCGGTCGCCGCGCTGGCGGCGGGGGGCGCCGCGATCGTCGACGGCGCGGCCGTGCGGGTGCTCGACGCCGGTCCAGTGGTGATCGCGACCCTCCCGGGCGCCGGCCACCGAGCCCGGCTGGCCGCCGGCGACGAGGGCTGCGCCCACGAGCTGGCCGACGCGACCGCGGTGATCGCGGCGGCCACCGAGCGCGCCGCCGAGCGCCCGGTGATCCTGGTGAGCCCGCGGGCGCCCCAGGGCGGGGCCGGCGATCGGATGGCCGGCGGCGTCCACGCCGGCGATCCGGCCCTGACCCCGGCGGTCGCGACGGTGGCGCTGGTGATCCACGCGCCGCTCGACGGCGCGCCGGTGGTGGCCGACCTCGACCGCGGCCCGAGCGTCGACAGCATCGCCGCTGGCACCCTCGATCCGGTGGTGCGCTACCGGGCCGACGGCGTCCACCTGCCCGCCAGCGCCACCGCGATCGTCGCCGACGGCCGCGAGCTGCGATGGCAGCCGCTGGTCCTGCCGGCGCGGTGATCAGCCGCCGGGGACCACCGTCGTGGTCCAGGTCAGCTCGCCGACGTCGCTCTCGCCCTTGCGCGCGTCGCGATCGCGGCGCCGCAGGGTGATGACGTCACCCGTCGACAGCCGGAGCGTGGCGCGACCGGGCGGACGATCGACGCCGTCGGGGCCTCGCCAGTGCAGCGGCAGCGCGGCCGGCGCGGCCACCTCGACGGTGGCCATGCCCGTCGGGCCGGTCCAGCGCAGGCTATCGACGTCCGTGCGGGCCTCGAGCCGGCCGCGCAAGGTCGTGCCCGGGGCCAGCGACAGCGCGTCGGACGGGTCGCCGTTGGGCTCGCGCTCCCAGCCGTCCTCGGCGGGCTCCTCGACCAGCTCCAGGCGGTAGCGATCCGAGACGTTCTCGACTGGCAGTACCCCGGTCATGAGCTGGCCGACCTCGATCGCGATCGGCCCGCTCAGGCGGCGCGCGAAGATCCGCTCGTCGCCGCCCGGGCCCAGCTCGTCGACGCTGACCACGACGCCGGCCTCGTCGCGCACGACCAGCACGGCGTCGACGTTGGGGACCGCCCGCAGCCGGATGGTGATCACGCCGGGGCCGCGGCGATCCCACCGGAAGTGATCGACGTCGGGCTCGGTCGGCGACCGCCGACGGCCGAAGTAGCCGGTGACGGTGGTCCCGCCGGCGACCCGGTTGGCCTGCCCGGGGGCGTCGTTGGCCTCGCGCTCGTGCGTCACCGGCGGCGGCGTGCGCAGCATCGTCCACCACAGCGCCGCGCCCGCCAGCCCGACCGCGACCAGCGCCGCAGCGCCCAGCACCAGCCACCGGCTCCGGCGCAGCGAGCGCTCGTAGCCGTCGAGGTCGGCGCGCCGAAGCCGCAGCTCGGACAGCGGCTCGTCGTCCTCGGTGACCGCGCGGTTGCGTGGCCCGCTGGCCCCGGGCTGCGCCCGCTGCGCCGCCAGGGTCGAGCGGTCGCCGACGAGCTGCCCGTAGACCTCCTCGATGGCCTCGGCCAGGGCCGCGGCGCTCGACCAGCGCTGGGCCGGGTCCTTGGCCAGCGCGCGCGCGATCAGGGCGTCGATCTCCGGCGCCAGGCCGGGCTGGATCCGCGACGGCGGCTCGGCCTCGGCGGTCAGGTGCTTGGTCAAGACCCCGACCGCGGTGGCGGCGGTGAAGACGTAGCGTCCGGTCAGAACCCGGTACATGAGCGCGCCCATGGCGTAGAGATCCGCGCGGGCGTCGACGGCGTCGCCGCGGATCTGCTCGGGCGCCATGAAGTACGGCGTGCCGACGATCTGCCCCTGATCGCTGTCGCCGGGATCGTGGCCGCGGGCCATCTTGGCCAGGCCGAAGTCGAGGACCTTGGCGAAGTCGCGCCCGCCGGTGGTCCGGGTCACCAGGACGTTGTCGGGCTTGAGATCGCGGTGGACGATGCCGAGCTCGTGGGCTTCGGTGAGCGCGCCCAGGATCTGCACCAGGAGCGGCGCCGCGCGGGCGAACGGCAGCGGGCCATCACGCTCGACGATCGCGCCGAGATCCTGGCCGCGCACGTACTCCATGATCAGGTACAGGGCGTCGCCGACCGCGCCGAAGTCGAAGACCTGGACCGCGTTGGGGTGGTGCAGGCGCGACACCGCCGCGGCCTCGCGCTCGAACCGCTGCGACGCCTCGGCGTCGTCGACCAGGTCGCGGTGCAGCACCTTCATCGCCGCGATCTTGCCCATGCGGACGTGCTCGACCTTGTAGACCACGCCCATCCCGCCGCGGCCGATGACCTCGAGCACGCGGTAGCGACCGTCGACGGTGGTGCCCAGCCAGGCCTGGTTGGACGCCGTCATCCGCCGATCGGCGCGCACCAGGGGGCCGACGGTCGGCCGGCCGGTCTCGCCGAGGGCGGCGTCGCGCGCGGCGGCCAGATCGAGGGCCGAGGCCCGCAGCATGTCGGCGCCACACTCCGAGCAGAACGCCTGCGGCGCCGGGTAGCTGGCGCGACAGCGCGGACAGAAGTGGCGAGGCGCCGGGGTCGTCAACGCCGACACCGTAGCACCGCGGCGCCCAGCCTCGCACCCCGGCGGCGCGCGGGCCGACGGTCGCTGGTTGCGCCGTGGTCGGGCGCCCTCGCCGCGGTCACCCGCCGACGCCGAGATCGGCAGTCAGGGCGTCGAGCAGGGCGTCGAGCCCGGCGTCGCGATCGACGAAGCGATGGACCAGGGGGGTGGCGGGCGCGGGTCCGGCCAGGGCGCCGCGCACGATGCGGCGCGACCCCGGCTGCATCCGCCGGGCCTCGGTCAGGACCGGTTGCCACCGGCCGTCGGCGACGTCGTGCTCGGCGATGACGGCGTCGAGATGGACGCTGCGCAAGGCCTCGACCGTGCCGTCGAGATCGGTGGCGAACTGGACGTCCCAGCCGCTGGTGACGTAGAGCGCCAGGGCGCCGCGCTGGCGCCGCTCGTCGCCGACCACCAGCACGCGGAGCCGGCGGGCCGGCTTGTCGTTGGCCGGCGCGGCGTGGGCCAGGACCGCGACCATGACCTTCCACTCGTCGGGCGGGTCGTACAGGCGGACGCCCAGGCCGGGATGGGGGCCGGTCAGGGCCCGGGTGACCTCGCCGTCGATCTCGACCGGCGCGCCCCGGGTCCGATCGAAGATCGTGATCTGGACCTGGGTGCCAGGCTCGAGCGGCAAGGCGGTGTCGAGGAAGCAGCCGACGTTCGACACGTCGCGGGTCTGGCACACGAACAGATCGGCGCCGACCGGCCTGACGGTGGCCGCCAGAGCGGCGCGGATGCGAGCGGCGCGACGGGACACGGACAGCCCAGGGTACCATGGCGCCATCGCCGCCGGGGTCGACGGGTCGGCGTTTCGCTGGGCCCAGGCGCGGAGTAGGCTCGTTCACGGGTGGTCGAACTCGGCTTCCAGCTCGTCGCGGTCCCATTCGCGGTGCTCGCCTTGGCCCTGGCGGTCCTGGCGATCGTGCCGGCGCTGTCGCGCGGTGACGCCGCCGTCCGCCTCGGCTTCATCGTGATCGGGGCGTGCGCGTTGCCGTGGGCGCTGACGACCGCGCTCAACGCCAGCGTCGTCGATGGCGCGCCCAGCGTGGCCCTGGCGCGGGCCGGCTTCATGCCGCTGGCCGCGGTCGGCTCGGGGCTGCTCCTGGTGCTGCTCGGCGTGGCCGGGCGGATCGACGAGCATCGCCGCGTGCTGATCGGCTCGTTCGTGGTCAACGGCGGCCTGATGGCGATGTGCGGCGCGACCGATTGGGTCGTCGCCGACCTGGCGCCGACGCCGTGGGGCCTGCCCTACCCGCGGGCCGGCGTGCTCTACGGGCTGTTCGTCGCCGCGATCCCGGTGTGCGTGGGCTACGGACTGTGGGCCGGGCGCGGCGATCCGGTGGCGCGGCTGGTCGGCGCCGGCTCGCGGCGCGCGGTCGGCGCGGTGGGCGTCCTCGCGGTGCTCGCGGTGAGCGACGTCTTCCTGACCTACGGCTGGTTTGGGGTCTATCCGTTCTCCTGGGTGCCAAGCCTGGCCGCCGCCGGGCTGTCGCTGTACGCGATGAGCCGCGGCGACGTCCTGCGGCGGCGTGGCCTCGACCGCGGCGCCCTCCTCGAGGCGGCGATCCTGGCCGCCGCGTACCTCGCGCTCGTCGCGCTGGTCGCGACCACCGATCGCCCGCTCATCCTGGCGCTGGCCGGTGGCGCGATCGCGGCCGCGACGATCGCGCTCGGTCGCACCGTCGAGCTGGCCGAGGCCCCAGGGCCGCGCACCGATCAGGCGCGCGCGCTCGATCGCCTCCACGCCGAGCTCGACCTGGCCGAGGACGAGCGTCAGATCACCGCGGCCGCGCTCGGCTTCCTGTCGGCGACCGCGGTCCTCGACCACCCGCGCGTGGTGCGCGCCACCACCGACACGCCGCCGCCCGTGGTGCGCGACTTCCTGGTGCGGATGGCCCGGCCCTTCGCCCTCGCCGATCTCGCCAGCGAGCGCCTGGGCCGGGAGCGCGGCGCGATCCTGGCCTGGCTGGCCGACCAAGGCTGCGACGTGGTGGTGCCGCTGTGTGAGCGCGATCAGCTCGTCGGGCTGGTGGTCGGCGACGTCGCCGAGGGCCGGACCCTGCGCGACGGCGCGCGCGCCCTCCTCGAGCCCTTCGGCCCGGCGGTGGCGCGGGCCTACAGCGTGGTCGAGCTGCACCAGGCCATCGACGCCCAGGCCGCGCTCACCCGCGAGGTCGAGCTAGCCGACGCCGTGCGCCAGGCCCGGGCCTCCAGTGGCCGCCTGGCGATCGGTGGGGTCGAGATCGCGATCAGCTACCAGCCAGCGACCCGGGTCGCCGGCGATCTCTGGTTCACCGGCGCCCTGCCCGACGGTCGCCCGGTCGTCCTGGTCGGCGACGTCGCGGGCCGGGGCACCTCGGCCGCCCTGGTGTCGGCGGCGGTGGTCGGCGCGTGCGCGGCCGCGGTCGGGCTGGCGGGCCCGAGCGCGACCGCCACCGAGCTGCTCACGCGGCTCCACCACGTGGTGCGCGGCATCGACGGCGGCCGCCACCGCGTCACCGCGGCGCTGGCGGTGGTCGAACCCGATGGCGCCGGCCGGCGGGTGGTCTTCGCGGTCTCCGGGCATCGCGGCGGCTACCTGGTGCGCGCCGGCGACGGCGCCACCGAGCTGGTGGCCCTGGTCGGACGCGGTGCGCCGCTGGGAGATCCCGACTGGCGGGCCGCGGAGACCAGCTACCCACTCTTGCCCAGCGATCTGGTGGTCGTGCCGAGCGATGGCGTGGCCGGGGCCCGCGACGCCAGCGGCGCCGCCTGGGGTGAGCGGCGGCTGCAGCGGACCCTGCGCGAGCTGGCCACCAGCGGACGCGGCGAGCTCGGCGCGGCCGCGCTGGCCGCGGTCCGCGCCCACGTCGGCGCCGCGCCCCTCGACGACGATCTGCTGATCGTCACGGTCACGCCGTGAGCGCGCGGCCGGCCGGCGTCAGGTCGGCGCGCCGTCGCCGTCGCGGTCGAGGTCGCCGCCGTCGCGCAGGCGCAGGCCCGACGGCAGGGTGTCGCCGAGCGCGACCCGCTCCTCGCGGGCCTCGAGGGCGATGACCTGCTCGACCAGGAGCGCGGCGCGCTCGCCGCCGGGCAGGCCGCGGACGACGTCGGCCACCCGCTCGCGCAGCGCGTCGTCGAGATCGCGGGCGCGATCGCCGGTCCGGCGCGCGAGCTGGGCCAGGGCGAAGGCGGCCTTGTCGGGCTCGGGCCAGTCCCAGGTCAAGAGCACGCCGAGCCAGGCCGCGACCTTCGACGCCGGCACGACCGCGTTGTGCGGGCCGTAGAGCGGCACCCGGGCGCCGATGCGCCCGAGCGACCAGATCAGCACCGCGTCCTCGCGGGCCTTGCGGGTGTCCATGCGGCGCATCAGCTCATCGCCCAGCTTGAGCTTGTGGGCGATCGCCAGCCGCTCGAGGCTGGCCACCGCGCGCCACATCTCGCCGAGCTCCTGGCGCGACGCCTTCACCTCGGCCAGCTTCTTCTGCTGCTTGGCCCCCGGCAGGAGCAGCCCGCCGAGCCGATCGTAGATCTGCTCTTGCTGGCCCGCCGACAGGCCGCCGGCGATCCGCCGCCACACGATCCACCAGGCCAGGCGCGAGGCCTCGGCCTTGCCGAAGCTCAGGCCCTCGTTGAAGACGCCCCAGAGCTGGCGGACGCGCCAGGCGTCGAGGGGCGCGCCGGTGCCGGGGCGCAGGCACAGGCCGGCCAGCCCGAGCCAGCGCTGCTCGTGGTCAGCCGACCGCTTGCGCGAGTCGACGACCTCGATCGCTGCGTCGAACAACCCGCGGGCGGTGGTGGCCGGCCACTCGTCGCGCCGCGCCTCGAAGAGCTCCTCGAGCTCGCGGGCCAGCGGTGCCAGGAGCGCCGGGTCACCGCGAAACGCGGCGACGACCCGGGCCTTGCCGTCGTCGAGGCGAGGGTGCGGTGGGGCCGGCCCGCCGTCGTCGTCGTCGCGCGGCGCGGCGCCGCCGGCTCGCATGTCGAACGACAGCCGCCAGCGCCCGGCCGCGGCCGCGCCGCCCGGCTCGACGCACCAGATCTCGACCGCGCCCAGCTCCGTGACCTGAACCGCCAGGTGGACCACGGCCGAGCTGCGCCCGGGGGCGCGCAACACGGTGACGATCGGCGGCAGCTCGAGCAGATCGCTGCCGTCGTCGACGGTGTCGGGCCGGCCGTCGCCGATCGGGGTGAGAGTCCCAGGCTCGTCCTCGCGCGAGCTCGACGAGTACAGCCGGAACCGCACCGGACGGTTGGTGAGGAGCGTGAAGTCCCGGGCCAGCTCGACGGTCTTGCCCTCCTCGAGGCCCTTGCCGGCCAAGCACACCGCCATCGGCGCGGCGCCGCCGTCGACGCCCAGGTAGAAGGCCCGGGGCGTGCCGCCGCGGATGCGCGCGGCCAGGCCGCGCCGGACCAGGCCGTAGTGAGCCGCGCCGACCGCGACCGCCAGCTCGGGCGCGTGGGCCACCAGCTCGCGCGGTCGAGCGTGGCCGGGCTGCCAGGCCGCGAGCTGATCGAGCACCCGGGCGCGCAGGCTGGGCGGGGTCATGGCCCCGCCGTTGAACAGCACGCCATCGATCGGACTGCCGCCGTGGCGGGCCAGAAACGCGGCCAGATGACGAGTGATCGCCGGGTCGCTGGCGTAGGGCAGCCCGAGCTCCTGGAGCCCGCCCCGGCCGCGCGTCGGGTTCGCCCCGGCGGCGACCACGGGGAAGAAGCCGTCGAACAGCACCGCCTCGAGCTCGGCGCGGGTGACCCGATCGCGCAGCGTGCCGGCGATGAGCTTGGCGCCGCGCGCCGCGACCGTGATCGGCATCTCGTCGGGAGGCGCGTCACCCAGGAGGGTCTCCTTGGCCAGCCGACAGGCATGGACCAGGCCATGCCACTGCAGCGCGTCGAGACGCTTGCCACCGCCGGCGGTCAGGCGCTGCTCGACCAGCTTGGCCAGGGTCAGGTCGACGTTGTCGCCGCCCAGGAGCAGGTGATCGCCGACCGCGACCCGGGCAAAGCCACCGTCGGCGTCGACGGTGATCAGCGTGAAGTCGGTGGTGCCGCCGCCGACATCGAACACCAGGACCCGCTCGCCCGGCGCCAGGGTGCGGGCGGCGCCGCGGTTGCGGTCGATCCAGGCGTAGAACGCGGCCTGGGGCTCCTCGAGGAGCACGACCTGGGCGAGGCCGGCCTTGGCGGCGGCCAGGGCGGTGAGCTCCCGGGCCGCCTCGTCGAACGACGCCGGGCAGGTCACGACGATGTCCTGCTCGGCGAACCGGGCGTCGGGGAAGGCGTGATCCCAGGCCGCCCCGACGTGGGCCAGGACCTGGGCCTGGGCCGCCACCGGCGACAGCCGCGGCCCGTCGTCGCTACCCCACGGCAGGATGGCGGCGTGGCGATCGACGCCGGCGTGGCACAGCCAGGACTTGGCCGAGGCGATCATCCGCTGCGGGTTGCGGGCGCCCTGGCTGCGGGCCAGCTCGCCGACCACCTCGCGACCACCGGCGTCCTGGGGCCGCCATGGCAAGACGGTGGCCGCCGGCGCCAGGTCGTGCTCGCCCGGCAGGTACACGAAGGACGGGAGCTGGCGGCGGGGCCCGACCTCACCCGGGGCCACGAGCTGCGGCACCTCGAACACCCGGACCCGGGGGTCGGCGGCGGCGGTGTCGACGTACGCGACCGCGGTGTTGGTCGTGCCGAGATCGATCCCGATCAGGTGACGGGCAGCCACGGCAGCGGATGTAGCCGACGCCCGCGGCCGGCGCCAGCGACGGCGCGAGGGAAGTTGCCGGGTTGCGCCGCGGCGTGGGCACGCTGAACCTCCAGCGGACCGGCGGGTCGCAGCTCGGTGCCAAACCCCTCCCCAAATGCCGTCCGTCCGAGGTCGCCACCCACCCCCGCTGCACCTCCAGCCGACCGGAGGAGCCTCTCCGAGACGCCCTCGCCGGGGACCTGGCCCCGACGGGGAGAGGTTTGGTGACAAACCTCTCCAGAGAAAACGCCAATCGACAAGCCAACATCGAAGTTTCTGAAAAATGGTGTTTGACTTTCTTCGGCGCTACCTTTAGGAAGGTAGTCACTTGTCGCGCGAGCCCACGGGTGACCGCGGCCGAACGGAAAACGGGATCGGGGTCGAAAGTTTTTTGGAACGGAAGCGTTCCTCGGACGTCAGAGCCCGCAACCGAATCATCACTGCTTCATCACTGCACCGAACGCGCACGTAAACACCAACACCAGCTCCTCGCCATGTCGATCCTCGCCCTCCAAACGCACGCGCCAGCCTTCGGCTGGTGTGGCTATCACGCCCACGGCGCCAGCAGCGCCCGCGTGATGGCGCCGTGCACCGTCGAGGCCAAGGCCGACGGCGAAGGGTCCTTCGCCCGC
>Ga0075163_10005209_pt1 | contig 17385 bp, 12 predicted proteins | sample JI1023141ADNA_FD_71478 | JGI IMG/M metagenome (GOLD analysis project Ga0075163, IMG submission 71478) | Wastewater effluent complex algal communities from Wisconsin, to seasonally profile nutrient transformation and Carbon sequestration -... | ecosystem: Engineered > WWTP > Effluent > Algae...
CCGCCACCGCCGAACCCACCGAGGCCATGTGCACCGGCGGCACCGGAGCCGCCGACGCCACCGGCACCGCCGGTCGCTCCGCTACCCACACCGATGCCCGCACCACCGGCCCCACCTGAGCCGCCTTTGCCTGCAGCGCTGAGGAATCCGCCGGCTGAACCGCCTCGACCGCCGGAGCCGCCGATGCCTCCGGCGCCACCGTTGACGCCGGCCACGCCGTCCACGCCCGCCGCGCCGACGCCGCCGGCACCGCCGTTGCCGAAGAACGAACCACCGTTGCCGCCCTGACCGCCGGCACCGCCGTTGATGGTGAAGACGCCGGCACCGCCGCTGCCGCCCGCGCCCCACACCCCGGCATTGCCGCCGCTGCCACCGTTGAAGCCGCTGCCGCCGTTGCCGAACGCCCCGGCATTACCGCCGTTGCAGGCCAGGCCGGCGTTGCAGGTCTCGGCCGTCCAGCTGTAACCGTTGCCGGCCAAGATGCCGCCGTTGGGATGGGTGGCCGTGCCGTCACCGATCAGCAGCAGGCTGCCGATCCAGATCCGCGGACCCGCCGGGGCCGCACTCGGTGTCGGTTGGACCGCCGTCATGAGCAGCACCGGCTGCGCCGAACCCACCCCGGTGCCGTCGAGTCCTTCGCCCCGCCGGGTACTTGCGCTCGCGGCCGTGGCGATGATCAGCGCCCCCAGCAGCGGGGATTCCCCGGTCCCCTTCGCCTGCGCGTCGGAGCCGGCGGGCATCACCACGGCGATAACGGGAACACCTTGCTTCTCAACGGTTTTCGCCACCGGATGCGTCCACGGAACCGTCACGATGGGCAGCGGAGCGATCTGCTCCACCCCGGCCGCGATATCGTCGACCGAAGGTGACTTCGGCTCGACGAGTGCCGTCGAGTCCGTGGCGTCACCGTCGGATACCGTCGGCGCGGCGGCCACGGACTCCGCCACCGACGCACGTTGCACCCCGTACCGGCCACGTGGACGCTTCGCCTCGGACTTCACCTCATCGGCAGCGTCGGAGCCATCGACGTCGGTGTCGTCACCGGAACCCGACTTCGGCGCATCGTCATCGTCGGCGTCATCGTCGGCGTCATCGTCGGCGTCATCGTCGGTCGAACCGCCGGCGTCCGAGGAGTCGGCGCCCGACGTCGGGTCGGCCGAATCAGCCGACCGCGGTCCGCGCTGGTCCGACCCGGAGTCCGAGGATCCCGTGGAACCGGTCGAGCCAACGTTGGACGAGGAGTCAGCCGCTGCCGCCGGCATGAACGCCGCGGCCGCCGCCCCGATCCCCAACGCGACGGCAAGTGCGCCGATACGACCCACATGGGTCGACGCACTATTGGCCTTGGGCGCGGCGTGCCTGGGCCCTGCGGGCTTACGCTGCACATGCTTGGCCACGTGTTTGCGGTCCGCGCCCAGCGGTCGACTCTGATCCACCAGCAAATCTCCATTCCCCGACGTGCGATCCCAGCTGATGAGCATCGACAGATGTGACGGAGCACACTGGAACGCGAATTCGTAGCGACGCTAACACGCGAGTAACACATTTTGGCAAAATTGACGCCGAAGACGGAAACTTCGCCGCCTGCACCGGATGCAGGTCGGTCGACAGTTTGCCCGATTCGCGCACCGAGGCACGAAAAGCGCAGTTCTAGCGCAGGTGATGCGGCAAAAAACGAGGCTTCTCCGTGTCACCGGTGCTGTTTACCCAGCTCTTTAGCATTGCCGGACTAAGTAGCTATTTCTGCGGATTCCGTCGTCTGCGGCGACCCGATGGACATCGGATGGCGAATCCAGCACGACATGATGCGGCAGCCCGCCGGCACCGTGATTCGATGAGCAGACATCCCCGGTGAACACGCGGATGCCGACCGGATGGGTATCGGCCCAGCGCCCAGCCCCGGTGCCCGCTATCGGGCAAACATGCATGAGGCACCGACGGGCACCCGGACGCGCCACTGCCCCGGCGGATACCGCCGGGGCAGAGACGTGCAGAAAACTACGGTCGTTCGATCTCCGCAGGATCGGCCGGATCGCCGTCGGTGGGAGCCACCCGGTACGGGTCGGCCTCCCCCGCCGGTGTGGCGCCTTCGCGGATCCGAGCCAGATCAGCATCCGCCGCCCGGGCACGGGCCAGCAAGGCCTCCATGTGCGCCGAGGTCTCCGGCACCTTGTCCAGCACGAACGACAGCGTCGGGGTGAAGCGCACCCCGGTGGCCGCACCGACCTTGCTGCGCAGGATGCCCCTGGCACGCTCCAGCGCCGCGGCCGCACCGTCGTAATCGGGCTCGTCCTGCAGCGTCGCGCCGCGCACCGTGTAGTACACGGTGGCGTCGTGCAGGTCTCCCGTGACCTTCGTGTCCGTGACGGTCACGAAGGCCAACGGGGGATCCTTGATCTCGAACTCGATGGCCGAGGCCACGACCGTGCCGATGCGCTTGGACAAGCGGCGTGCACGCCCAACATCAGCCATGACTTAGGTGCGTTCCTTCTCGACGAGTTCGTACGCCTCGATGACGTCGCCCTCTTTGATGTCGTTGTAGGTCAGCGTGAGACCACACTCGTAGCCGTCGCGCACCTCGGTGGCGTCATCCTTCTCCCGCTTCAGCGAGGAGATGGTGACCGTCTCGGCAACCACCACGTTGTCCCGCAGCAGGCGCGCCTTGGCGTTGCGGCGCATGATGCCGGAGGTGACGAGGCAACCGGCGATATTGCCGACCTTGGAGGACCGGAAGATGGCCCGGATCTCGGCGCGGCCGAGTTCCTTCTCCTCGTAGACCGGCTTGAGCATGCCCTTGAGCGCGCTCTGGATCTCGTCGATGGCCTGGTAGATCACCGAGTAGTAGCGGATGTCGACACCCTCGCGGTTGGCCAGCTCGGTGGCCTTGCCCTCGGAGCGCACGTTGAAGCCGATGATGATGGCATTCGACGCCGACGCCAGGTTGACGTTGGTCTCGGTGACACCACCGACACCGCGGTCGATGACGCGCAGTTCCACCTCGTCGTCGATCTCGATACCCAGCAGGGCCTCCTCCAGCGCCTCCACGGTGCCGGAGTTGTCGCCCTTGAGGATCAGGTTCAGCTGTGAAGTCTCCTTCAACGCTGCATCCAGATCGTCCAGGCTGATGCGCTTGCGGCTCCGCGCTGCCAGCGCGTTGCGCTTGCGGGCACTGCGTCGATCGGCGATCTGCCGGGCAATCCGGTCCTCGTCGACCACCAGCAGGTTGTCGCCGGCCCCGGGCACCGACGTGAAGCCGATGACCTGGACGGGACGCGACGGCAGCGCCTCGTGGATGTCCTCGCCGTGCTCGTCGACCATGCGGCGCACGCGACCATAGGCATCGCCGGCGACGATCGAGTCCCCGACGCGCAGCGTGCCGCGCTGGATCAGCACGGTGGCCACCGGGCCGCGGCCACGGTCGAGGTGCGCTTCGATCGCCACACCCTGGGCTTCCATATCGGGGTTGGCCCGCAGGTCCAGCGACGCGTCGGCGGTCAACAGCACCGCCTCCTCGAGCGCCTGGATGTTGACCCCGTTCTTGGCCGAGATGTCGACGAACATGGTGTCGCCGCCGTACTCCTCGGCCACCAGGTTGTACTCGGTGAGCTGCGCCCGAATCTTGGCCGGGTCGGCGCCCTCCTTGTCGATCTTGTTGACCGCCACCACGATCGGCACATCGGCCGCTTGCGCGTGGTTGATGGCCTCCACCGTCTGCGGCATCACACCGTCATCGGCGGCGACCACCAGGATCGCGATATCGGTGGCCTTCGCGCCACGGGCACGCATCGCGGTGAATGCCTCGTGACCGGGGGTGTCGATGAAGGTGATGAGCCGCTCGGCACCCTCGTGCTCGACGGCGACCTGGTAGGCACCGATGTGCTGGGTGATGCCACCGGCCTCGCCCTCACGCACGCTGGCGTTACGGATGGTGTCCAACAGGCGGGTCTTGCCGTGGTCGACGTGACCCATCACGGTGACGACCGGCGGACGGAACTCGAGATCTTCCTCACCGCCCTCGTCCTCGCCGTAGGTCAGGTCGAACGACTGCAGCAGTTCGCGGTCCTCGTCCTCCGGGGACACCACCTGCACGACGTAGTTCATCTCGCTGCCGAGCAGTTCCAGCGTCGAGTCGTCCACCGACTGGGTGGCGGTGACCATCTCGCCCAGGTTGAACAGGGCCTGCACCAGCGAGGCCGGGTTGGCGTTGATCTTGTCGGCGAAGTCGACCAGCGACGCACCGCGGGCCAGCCGGATGATCTCGCCGTTGCCGTGCGGCAACCGCACCCCACCGACGACCGGGGCCTGCATGTTCTCGTATTCGGCGCGTTTCGCCCGCTTCGACTTGCGGCCACGACGGACCGCACCGCCGGGACGACCGAAGGCGCCCGCGGCACCGCCGCGCTGGCCGGGACGACCACCGCCGCCACCGCCACCGGGACGGCCACGGAAACCACCGGCTGCTGCTCCGCCGGCACCGGCACCTGCACCGGCGCCGCCGCCCGCACCGCCACCGCGGTAGTTACCGCCACCACCGCCACCGGGACGGCCACCGGGAGCCGGACGACCGCCCGGACCGGGACGCGGTCCGCCGGGACGACCGGTCGCACCGGGACGCGCACCCGGCGGACGAGGGGGCATATTGCCTGGTGAGGCTCCACCGGGACGGGGTGCGCCCGGGCGCGGGCCACCGGGACCGGGGCCCGGACGGGGACCGCCGGGACCGGCGGCCGGACGCGGTGCCGGACGCTCGGCCGGCGCCTGCGAGGAGAACGGGTTGTTGCCGACGCGCGGGGCGCGCGGGGCGGGCTTGGGTCCCGGAGTCGGGCCCGGACGGGGACCTGGGGTCTGGGTGCCCGCCGATGCGGCCGGTGCGGCCGGAGCGGGCGGCGCGGGGGTCGCCGGTTTGGCTGCCGGAGCCGCGGGAGCGGCCGGTGCCGGCGGCGCCTGGGCTGCCGGAGCCGCGGGGGCCGGAGCCGGCGGCGCGGGAGGCGCCGGGGGCGCCGGGGGCGCCTGAGGTGCCGGCTTGGGGCCGGGCTTGGGACCGCCACCGGACGGCGCTGCCGGCTTGCCGGCGGCTTTCGGGGCGGGTGCGTCGGTCGCGGCGGCGGATTTTCCGCCACCGAACGACTCACGCAGCCGGCGCGCGACGGGGGCTTCCACCGTCGACGACGCCGATTTGACGAATTCACCCTGAGCGCTCAGTCGGGCGAGAACTTCCTTGCTGGTGACACCGAGTTCCTTAGCCAACTCGTGTACACGGGCCTTACCTGGGGCTGCCACTACTTCTCCTCGTTTGGAGGCGACAGCGGTGGTGGGGCCGCGCCTCGGGTTTAGCTATGACGCATGGTCATCGGGACTTCACGGTGTGCTCATGTTCTTCGCTACCTGTTCTCTAGCCGGTGGGGCCGAACCCGTCAGCGCCCAGTGTGGCACTGACGTACTCGACCACCGCGGATGTATCCGGTGAACCGGTGATGCGCAACGCTCGGACGAACGCTCGCCGACGGACTGCCGCTTCAAGACACTGTGGGTCGGGATGCAGCCATGCACCCCGCCCCGGCAGGTTACCCGTTGTGTCCACAGTCACGGCGTAATTGCCGGGCCTGTCGGATACAGCGGCCACTCGAAGCAGTTCGACGGCCAGTTCTCGCTTCCGGCATCCCACACACGTGCGCACCGGTCCGTCTGGGCTCCGATGCACACGAGCCGGGATGGCCGAAGTCTCGCGCTGGATCATGGTCGAGTCTACCGTCCGGAGTTCGCGCAGAAAGAATCGCGTGCCGCAACGGGTCACCCGGCGCCGGGTTCGGGCGCTGCGTCACTGCGGATATCGATGCGCCACCCGGTCAGGCGGGCCGCCAGCCTGGCGTTCTGCCCCTCTTTGCCGATCGCCAGCGACAGCTGGAAGTCCGGCACCACCACCCGGGCGGCCCGGGTGCTCTCGTCGATGACGGTCACCGAGACCACCTTGGCCGGCGACAGCGCGTTCGCGACGAACCGGGCCGGGTCCTCGTCGAAGTCGATGATGTCGATCTTCTCCCCCGACAGCTCGCTCATCACATTGCGGACGCGCTGCCCCATCGGGCCGATACACGCGCCCTTGGCGTTCAGGCCGGGCACCCGGGACGCGACGGCGATCTTGGACCGGTGACCGGCCTCACGGGCCACCGCCACGATGTCCACCGACCCGTCCGCGATCTCGGGGACCTCGAGGGCGAACAGTTTGCGCACCAGGTTCGGGTGGGTCCGGGACAGCTCGATCTTGGGCTCGCGGGCACCGCGGGACACGCCGATGACATAACAGCGCAATCGGTCACCGTGTTCGTAGCCCTCGCCGGGCACCTGCTCGGCGGGCCGGATCATGCCATCGGAGCCCTTGGCCTCGGTACCGACCCGCACGACCACGTTGCCACGGGTGTTCTCCCGGGCGTCGCGCTGCACCACCCCGGCCACGATGTCGCCCTCACGCGCGGAGAACTCGCCGTACATCCGCTCGTTCTCGGCGTCGCGTAGCCGCTGCAGGATCACCTGGCGCGCCGTGGTCGCCGCGATACGGCCGAATCCCTCTGGGGTGTCGTCCCATTCGTTGATCAGGTTGCCGTCGTCATCGGTCTCCCTGGCCATCACCTTGACCACACCGGTCTTGCGGTCGACGTCGATACGCGCGTCGGCCTCGTGCCCCTCGGTGTGCCGGTAGGCGGTCAGCAACGCAGATTTGATGGTGTCCACGACGATATCGACCGAGATCCCCTTGTCGGCCTCGATGGCATGAAGCGCCGCCATGTCGATGTTCATTCGTCGTCCCCCTTTCCTGATTGCTCGATCAGCTCCAACTCGCGCCGGTTCGGCGGCGAAAATTCCACTTGCACAATTGCTTTGGCGATCGCGGTGACGGCAATCGGGCGGATCTCGAAATCCCTGCCCGCGGCGACGACGAGCGTCACCACACCGTCGGCGACCTGCCCGATCCGACCGGTCAGCGCCGATCCGTCCGCCAGCTCGACGTCGACCTTGCGCGCGCGGGAACGGCGGAAATGCGTCTCGGAGGTCAGCGGCCGGTCGACGCCGCGGGAGGTCACCTCCAGGACATAGGCGCCGAAGTCCCCCGCGGTCTCCTCGGCCGCGTCCAGGGCGGCCGAGGCGACTTTCGACAACGCGGCGATGGCGTCGAGGTCCACGCCGCCCTCGGCATCGGCGACCACGGTGAGCCGCGGCGGACGGCCGCCGCCGATCAGGACATCTTCGACCTCGTAGCCCGCCCGGACGAACGCCCCGTCGAGAAGCTCGATCACCCGCTCACGCGACGGTAGCTGCGCAGACCGCAGCGGGTCATCCGATGCCACGGCGAGCTCCTCGTCTTGAGTTGTGCGGACACATTCCCCGGGCCGCCTGGGCCCGGGTTCGGTTACCAAACGATACGCCAGGCCCGACTCGCCTTTGACCAAACGAGCGGCGCTGCCGAACATGGCAGGATGTGGGCGTGCCGAGCGCCCCGCCCACCCTGACCCGGCGCCGCCTGTTGACCGGCGCCCTGCCCGCGACGCTGGCAGTGGGCCTGCTCTCCGGGACGGCGGGCTGCACACCACCGCCTCCACCGGCAGAGCTCGCCGACCTGAGGACTCAGTTCGACCGCGCCAACGCCGACAGCCTGCTGGCCGGTGAGGCCGCCACCGCTCCGATCGGACGGACGCTGACGGCGGACATGGTGGCCACCCTGACCGCCATCGCCGCCGAGCGCACCGCCCATGCCCGGGCACTGGCCGACGAGATCACCCGGTTGACCGAGGGCGACGTACCCACCGCGAGCGCCGCACCGGCGAACAGTACCGGCGCGGACGCGGCGCCGGTGGCCAAACCGGGCGTGACCGCCGTCGCGACGGCACTGCGCGAGTCGGGCGAAGATGCCGCCCGGGTCGCCACCCAGATGAACGGATACCGCGCCGGCCTGCTGGGCTCGATCGCCGCGTCCTGCACCGCCGCATACCAGGTGGCCCTCGGCAATCCGGAGCGCAAGCCGTGACCTCGGCCCAGCCCAGCCCCGACCCGGACCGACCGGCCGACGCCGCGCAGGCGGCGTTGTTCGACGCCGTCGCGACCGAACACGGCGTGATCTACGGCTACGGCATGGTCTCGGCGCATTCCACCCCCGAGGACAACGCACTGGTCGCCGAGGCGATGGCCCAGCACCGGACGCGTCGCGAAGCGGCACTGGTGATGCTGACCGGACACTCGGTCACCCCGCCACTGCCGGCCCCCGGTTACCAGCTACCGCTGGAGGTGACCGATCCCGGCGATGCGGCCGAGCTCGCGGTGCGCATGGAGTCCGACACCGCCACCGCGTGGCGGGCGGTACTGGAACAGGCGCAGACACCGGAGGATCGCCGCTTCGCGGTGACCGCCATGACGCAGGCCGCGGTGCTGGCCGCCCGCTGGAACCAGGTGCTCGGGGTCCCCCAGATCACCATGGCTTTCCCGGGCGGGCCAGAGACGACCGGCTAGGCCCGCAGCTGGGCGGCCACTTCGGCGGCCGCGCCGTCGACGGCGAGTTCGCGGGCCTCGCCGGTGAAGCGGTTGCGCAGTTCGACCACACCGTCTGCCCAGCCGCGTCCGACCACCACGATCCACGGCATGCCGAGCAGTTCGGCGTCCTTGAACTTCACCCCGGGCGAGGAGGTGCGGTCGTCGAAGAGCACCTCGAAGCCCAGCCGAGACAGTTCACCGGCCAGCTCTCCTGCCCCCTCGCGGGCGCCGGCGTCCTTGTTGGCGATGACGACGTGCACATCGAAGGGTGCCACGGCGCTGGGCCAGCGCAGCCCGATCTCGTCGTGCTGCTGTTCGGCGATCACCGCGACCAACCGGGACACCCCGATCCCGTAGGAGCCCATGGTGAGCCGGACCGGCTTGCCGTTCTCACCGAGCACGTCGGCGGAGAACGCGTCGGCGTACTTGCGACCGAGCTGGAAGATATGGCCGATCTCGATGCCACGGGCCGAGGTGAGTACCCCGGCACCGTCCGGGGAGGGGTCACCATCGCGCACATCGGCGGCCTCGATGGTGCCGTCGGGGGTGAAATCGCGGCCCGCGACCAGGCCCACCACGTGCTTGTTGGGTTCATCCGCTCCGGTGATCCAGGAGGTGCCGGTCACCACCCGTGGATCGACAAGGTATCGGACACCGTTGTCCTGCAACGCTTTCGGTCCGACGTACCCCTTCACCAGGAACGGGTGAGCGGCGAAATCGGCATCGTCGAGCAGGGCGAAATCGGCCGGTTCCAGCGCGGCGCCCAGGCGCTTCTCGTCGACCTCGCGGTCGCCGGGAATGCCGATCCCGAGCAGCTCCCACTCGCCGCCCGGTTCACGGGTTTTCAGCAGGACGTTCTTCAGGGTGTCCGCCGCGGTGACGGTCCGTCCGTCGAACTGGGCGAGCCCGGCCGAGTTGGCCCAGTCGACCAGGGTCGCGATGGTCGGCGCGTCCGGGGTGTCGTGCACGACGGCGGCGGGCTGGCCCGCCAGCGGCACATCGGCGGGAGCCCGGGTGATCACGGCCTCGACGTTGGCCGCGTAACCCGATTCCACGCAGCGCACGAAGGTGTCCTCACCGACCTCGCTCTCGGCGAGGAACTCCTCGGAAGCGCTGCCGCCCATCGCTCCGGACACCGCCGAGACGATCACGTACTTGACCCCGAGCCGGTTGAAGATGCGCTGGTAGGCCTCGCGATGGTTGTGATAGGCGGTCTTGAGGCCGTCGTCGTCGACATCGAAGGAGTAGGAGTCCTTCATCACGAACTCCCGGCCGCGCAGGATGCCGGCGCGCGGTCGCGCTTCGTCGCGGTACTTGGTCTGGATCTGATAGAGCAGCACCGGCAGGTCCTTGTAGGAGGAATACTCCCCCTTCACCGTCAGGGTGAACAGTTCCTCGTGGGTCGGGCCGAGCAGATAGTCGTTGTTGCGCCGGTCCTGCAGCCGGAACAGGGTGTCGCCGTATTCGGTCCAGCGATTGGTGGTCTCGTACGGGGCGCGCGGCAACAGCGCGGGCAGCAGGATCTCCTGGCCGCCGATGGCATTCATCTCGCTGCGGACGATGTTCTCGATCTTGCGCAGCACCCGCAGACCCAGGGGCAGCCAGCTGTAGATCCCCGGGCCGACCGCGCGGACGTAGCCGGCGCGGATCAGCAGCTTGTGGCTGGGGACTTCGGCGTCGGCGGGGTCGTCACGCAGGGTTCGCAGGAACAGCTCGGACATACGGGTGATCACGAGCGGCAAGCCTAGTCGGGCGACCGCGCAGCCCCGCAATCCAATTCAGTCGCGCCCCTGCCAGGTGCAGACGCATGCCTCGTTGCCTTCGGAATCGGCGAGCACCCAGAACGCCGGAGCGCGGTGATCGCTGAGCATCACCCCGCCCGCGGCCAGCGCCGCCTCGATCCGCGCTGCGGCCGCATCGTGGGCGATGTCGACGTCGATATGGATCCGATTGCGGGACTCATGTCGTGCGACATCCATCTGCTGGAACCAGATCGCCGGGCCACGACCGGCCGGGTCGACCAGACCCTGATTCAGATCCGCCGCACTGCGCGCGTCGACGTAGCCCGTCACGGCCTTCCAGAAGGGCCGCACCGCGGCGATGTCGAGCGCGTCGATGGCGATCTCGAGGACGTGGAGATCGGCGCCGGGTTCGAGCGTCCAGCCCGCGGTCCGCAGCGAGACGGCCAGCCGACCGGCCAGTTCCAGATCTTGAGTGGTCACCGACCCGTCCACCTCGGACTGCAGCCGCAGCAACGCGCGGTCTGCGCGCAGATCCAGCTGCAGATGTCCGGGCGTGTCGGCACACGCCGCGGCGGACAGGGTGGCCACCTCGGCGGCTTCGGCCAGCGTGCGCACCCGCACCTGCGCGTGAATCGCCCCGAGGACCAGACGCCAGCCCTGCGCGGCGGTGGCATCCGAGATCTGCTGCCGGGTCGGGTTCACAGTTCGCCCGCCTCGACGGCTTCCTTGGTGTGCTGGGCGCTGGCGATCTGGGCGGCGGTGAAGCGGATGCCCAGGGCGGCCGCGCCGACGAGCACGGCGATGCCGGCCACCCACAGCAGCGAGTAGGTGTAGCCGTGCCCGAGCGCGTCGAGCTGGGCGGGCGTCATATCGTGCACCGGCCCCGTCGTCCCGCCCAGATACAGCGTGCGCGAGGTCTGCACGGCCTGGATGATGACGAGCACGATCGGGCCGCCGAGGTTGTAGACCATCAGCGTCACCGCCGACACCGGTCCGATATCGCGGGGCCCGACCCCGGCGACCGCGCACAGCGGCAGCACCACCGAGATCACGCCGATACCGAGCCCGCCCAGCACGAACAGCACCACCAGATCCGGGAAGTACGGCACATCGCGTTCCAGCGTCGACCCGAACAGCATGGCGGCCAGCACCAGGCTGCCCGCCCCGATCACCAGCCAGCGGGGCGCGAACCGGGGCGCGAACCGGGTGGCGGCCAGGTTGCCGACCCCCATGCCGAGCGCGAACGGGATGAAGCAGATGCCGGCATGCAGGGCGGAGTAGCCGAGCACGTCCTGCACCAACAGGCCGATCATCACGCTGACCGTCAGCATGACGCCGCCGGCCAGGAAGTACGCGACGAACGTCGCGACCCGGCTGGGGTTGTCGAAGACCGAGAACGGCACCAGCGGGTTGTCCGCGCGTCGTTCGACGACAACGAATCCCACCGCCGCCAGCACGGCCGCCGCGGCGGCGCCGAACACCCACGGATCGATCCAGCCGCGCGGCGGGCCCTGGGTGAACACCAACACGGCGGCGGCACAGGTCAGGGTGGCCAGCAGGGCGCCCGTCACGTCGAGGGTGAGCCGTTCGTGGCCGGTCTCGGCGATCCAGATCACCGCGATGACGATGATGGCGATGCCGATCGGCACGTTGATGAGGAAGGCCCAGCGCCACGACAGCTCGGTCAACGCGCCGCCGAGGATCAGGCCGAGCACCGAGCCGAGGCCCTGCATGGCCGCCGATACCGCCAACGCCTTGTTCCGCGGGTGGCCGACGGCATAGGTGGTGGCGATCAGGGCCAGGCCGGTCGGTGCGGCCACCGCGGCGCCGATGCCCTGCAGGCCGCGCGCGGCGATGAGGGTGATCTCGTCGGTGGCCACGCCGCAGACCAGCGAGGCGATGGTAAAGGTACCCACACCGGACAGAAAGGCGCGTTTGTGCCCGAGGGCGTCCCCGATCCGGCCGCCGAGCAGCAGCAGACCGCCGAAGGCCAGGACGTAGGCCGTGATGACCCAGCTCTTGCCCGCATCGGACAACGCCAGTTCGGCCTGCATACGCGGGAGCGCGACGATGACGATGGTGCCGTCGAGGGTGGCCATCAGTTGCATCCCGGTGATCGCCACGATGGCGGGGCCCAGCACGCTTTCGGAGAGCCGCGTACCCGGACGCTGCGACCACGACATGGGTTCCCACCCTACCGACGACGGTTATCCACAGGATTCATGCACAGGTGTGGACAAGTTACATGCATGTGATTTTGACGCACGGCACTCGCAGGTGCGCTCACAGAGGCGCACGTTCACGTGGTCGGGAGGTCTTTACCCGGTAACGCGCCGGCCCAAACCCGCATTCCCAGCCGATACACGAAACACCCCACGCCGGGGGCGTGGGGTGTTTTCTGCGTGGGCGCGGTCCGGCTAGCTCTCCAGCTCGCCCGCGTCGATCGCGTCCTTGACCTCCTGGGCGTGCGCCACTTCCTCGGCGGTGTAGCGGACGAACAGCGCGACCGCACCGACCACGATGGCAACCGCGGCCACCCACAGCAGGCCGTAGGTGTAGCCGGCGTCCAGCGCGTTGTGCTGGGCTTCGTTCATGTTCTTGACCGGGCCGGTCGTACCGCCCAGGTACAGGGTGCGCGAGGTGATGACGGCCTGGATGACGGCCAGCACCACCGGTCCGCCGAGGTTCTGCAGCATCAGCGCGATCGCCGACACCGGACCGATCTCGTCGAACCCCACCCCGGCGATCGCCGACACCGTCAGCGGCACCACGATCATGCCGATGCCGAATCCGCCGACCGTGATCGGGATGACCAGGTTCGGGAAGTACGGGATGTCACCGTTGAGCGTCGAACCGTAGATCATCGCGGCGAGCACGAACACGCCGCCGGCGATCACCAGCCAGCGCGGCGCGAACCGCGACACCAACTGCGAGGACACCCCGAGTCCGATGCCGAGCGCGACCACGAAGGGAATGAAGCCGATACCGGCGCGCAGCGCGCTGTAACCCATGATGTCCTGCACATACAGGCCGATCAGCACCGTCAGGGTGAACATCACGCCGCCGGCCAGGAACACGGCGATGAAGGTGGCCACCCGGTTGCGATCGCGGAACAGCGAGAACGGCACCACCGGGTTCTCCGCCGTGCGTTCCACGTAGAGGAAGGCCAGCCCGAACACGCAGGCCGCCGCTCCCGAGGCAAGGGTCATCGGCGACAGCCAGCCCCGCTCGGGCCCCATCGAGAACCCGAACACCGCGGCGGTGCAGAACAGCGTCGCCAGGATGGCGCCGGCGGCGTCGAGCTTCATCCGGGCGCGGTTGGTCTCGGTCAGATGGGTGCGGGCCAGGTAGAGCATGATCAAGCCGATCGGCACGTTCACCAGGAACGCCCAGCGCCAGGACACCTCGGTCAGCGCGCCGCCGACGACCAGGCCCATGACCGAACCGACGCCGGTCATGGCGGCGAACACCGCGGTGGCCTTGTTCCGGGCCGGGCCCTTGGGGAACGTCGTAGCGATCAGTGCCAGGCCGGTGGGCGACGCGATGGCGGCACCGACACCCTGCAACAGGCGTGCGATCACCAGGGTGGCCTCGTCCCAGGCCACCCCGCAGAGCACGGAGGCGATGGTGAACAGCGCAACACCGACGATGAAGGTGCGTTTGCGACCGATGGTGTCACCGAGGCGCCCACCCAGCAGCATCAGACCACCGAAGGTCAGCACGTAGGCGGTGATGACCCAACTGCGACCCGCATCGGAGAGTCCCAGCTCATCCTGGATCTTAGGAAGCGCGACGATCGCGACCGTGCTGTCCATGGTCGCGAGCAGCTGCATACCACCGATGGCAATGACCGCGGCAATGAAGTTCCAGGGCGGCACCCACGCCGGTAACCTGCTGTTTTGCCGCATATCCCCCCGGCCCACGTGTACTGGAAGGGCCCGGTCGCTGCCACCTGCGTCGTCCCGGCGGCTGGATTTACGCCCAGCGTCGTTGAGAGCAGTCATACCGGGTTACCTTACAGTAATCTTAAGAATCCTTTAACTGCCCGAAGCCCGCCACGGGCCCGATAACGATGATCGCGGGCGGCCGGATCCCCTCCGAACGCACCCGTTCGCCGACATCGGTGAGCGTCGCGCGCACCGTGCGCTGGGCGGCCGTCGTGCCGTGCTGGACCACCATCACCGGCGTATCCGCTGGTCTACCGCCTGCCAGCAATGCACCGGCAAAAAGTTCGATGCGCTCCACGGCCATCAGCAAGACGATCGTGCCGGACATCGCGGCCAGCGCATCCCAATTCACTAACGATTCGGGATGGTCCGGCGCAACATGACCGCTGACCACCACGAACTCATGGGTGACGTGGCGGTGTGTGACCGGCACGCCGGCCAGCGCCGGAACCGCTATGGCGCTGGTCACACCCGGGACGACAGTCACCGGAACCCCCGCCTCCGCGCACGCGATGACCTCTTCGTAGCCGCGCGCGAAGACGAACGGGTCCCCGCCCTTGAGCCGGACCACGAACTTGCCCGCCTTGGCTCGCTCGATCAGCACGTTGTTGATGGCCTCCTGGGCCATCGCCCGGCCGTACGGAATCTTGGCCGCGTCGATGATCTCGACATGAGGTCCCAGCTCGGCGAGCAGTTCCGGCGGTGCGAGCCGGTCGGCGACCACCACATCAGCGTGCGCGAGCAGCCGCCGGCCGCGCACCGTGATCAGCTCAGGGTCACCGGGCCCGCCGCCGACCAGCGCCACACCCTCGCGCACCACGTCCCCCGGGTCGCCGCTACGGTCGGCGATCGCGCCGGTGGCCAGCGCATCGTGGATGGCGTTGCGGATGGCCGCCGAGCGCCGGTGCTCGCCGCCGGCCAGCACCCCGACCGAGAGTCCGTCGTAGTCGAAGGATGCTGGCGTGACCGCGGTGCCCTCGATGGCCACGTCGGCGCGCACACAGAAGATGCGTCGCCGTTCGGCACCGGCCACGATCGCCGCGTTCACGTCCGGATCGTCGGTGGCCGCCAGCACATACCAGGCACCGTCGAGATCTTCGTCACGGAAATCGCGCAACGTCAAGGTGATCGGCGTGAAGGCCTCCACCGATGGGGTCGCCGCCCGGGTGATCACGTGGACGTCGGCGCCGGCGGCGATCAGCAGCGGCAGTCGCCGCTGGGCCACCGTGCCGCCACCCACCACCACGACCTTGCGGCCTTCCAGACGCAGGCCGACCAGGTAGGCGTTCTCTGTCACGCGCCGAGCTTAAAGGTTGCGGCCGCGGCGACGAAGCGGGAGCTGGCGTGCGGGTGCGCCGCCGGGTGTGTATGCAGGTAGCCCGCGTGCACGCCGCCGTCGACCACACCGTCGGCCACCCGCTGCCCGGCTGCCGAACGGAACCCCCAGGCCATCGGATAGTCACGTCCGAAAGTTACTGCCGTGCGGTGGAATTCGTGTCCGGAAACCCGCTCCCCCACGGTGTGCAACGCGGATTCGGTGACCGCCACAGCATCGCGGTACCCGAGCGTGAGCCGCTCGGTGAACCGCGCCGACCCGGTCAGCACCCCGCACATCGGTACTCCGTCGAGATCGTCGACCAGATAGGTCAGCCCGGCGCATTCGGCGTGCACCGGGGCTCCCGCGGCGGCCAGCGCCCGGATCTGCGCACGGACGACCTCGTTGGCCGACAGCTCGGCGGTGAACTGCTCCGGGAACCCGCCCGGGATGACCAGCGCCGCGGTATCTTCGGGCAACCCGTCGACCAGCGGATCGAAGTCCACCACCTCGGCGCCGGCGGCGCTCAGCAGTTCGCGGTGCTCGGCGTAACCGAAGCTGAACGCCCGCCCCGCGGCCAGTGCGATCCGCACCGGAGGAACCGGTTCGCTGACATCCGGCGACCAGGGCACCGCACCCACGTTGCTCGCGGCGGCCGCCACCAGCGCCGGGATGTCCACGTGCCGGGCCACCAGGTCCGTCATCGCCGCGACGGCACGTTCGGCGAGCGCCCCGTATTCGACGGCGGTGACCAGGCCGAGGTGACGGGAGGGCACCTCCAGCTCGGCGGTGCGGGGAATGGCACCGAGCACCGCAACCCCCGCCTGTTCGCAGGCCTGGCGCAACACCTGCTCGTGGCGCGGCGTCCCGACCCGGTTCAGGATCACCCCGACCAGCCGGACAGACGTGTCAAAGGTCGAAAAGCCGTGCAGCAGAGCCGCAATACTGTGGCTTTGGCCGCGCGCGTCGACCACCAGCACCACCGGGGCCCCCAGCAGCCCGGCGACCTGTGCGGTGGATCCGCGCGCCGGGCCCACCGCGTCGGCGGAGATCCGCCCGTCGAACAGCCCCATCACACCCTCGACGACGGCGATATCGGCCCCCGCGGAGCCGTGCCGGTAGAGCGGCCCGATCAGCGACTCCCCCAGCAACACCGGATCCAGGTTGCGGCCCGGCAGGCCGGTCGCCAGGGCGTGGTATCCCGGGTCGATGAAGTCCGGACCCACCTTGAACGGCGCGACCCGGTGCCCCGCCTTGCGTAGGGCACCCATCAAACCCGTTGCCACGGTGGTCTTTCCGCTGCCCGACGCGGGTGCGGCAATGACGACCGCGGGGGTACTCACCATTCGATGCCGCGCTGACCCTTGCGGCCCGCGTCCATCGGATGCTTGACCTTGGTCATCTCGGTCACCAGATCGGCGGCGTCGATCAACGCCTGCGGGGCGTCGCGGCCGGTGATCACCACATGCTGGTTACCCGGCCGGTCGGCCAGCGTGGCGATCACCTCGTCGGTGCTGATCCAGCCCCACTTGAGCGGGTAGGTGAACTCGTCGAGCACATAGAAGTCGTGGCTCTGCGCGGCGATCCGGCGGGTGATCTCGGCCCACCCGTCGCGCGCGGTCTCGGCGTGATCCACCTCGCTGCCGTGCTTGCGGGTCCACGACCAGCCCGAGCCCATCTTGTGCCACTGCACGGCCCCGCCGGTGCCGTGCTCGTCGTGCAGGCGGCCGAGCTCGCGAAAAGCGCTCTCCTCGCCCACTTTCCACTTGGCACTCTTCACGAATTGGAACACCGCGATGTCGAAACCCTGGTTCCAGGCCCGCAGCGCCATCCCGAACGCCGCGGTCGACTTTCCCTTCCC
>Ga0075163_10005210_pt1 | contig 17383 bp, 18 predicted proteins | sample JI1023141ADNA_FD_71478 | JGI IMG/M metagenome (GOLD analysis project Ga0075163, IMG submission 71478) | Wastewater effluent complex algal communities from Wisconsin, to seasonally profile nutrient transformation and Carbon sequestration -... | ecosystem: Engineered > WWTP > Effluent > Algae...
TGGGAGCCATCGCGCTGGAAGAGCCCGCGCGCCTCGGCCAACCGGACCTTCTGCGGGACGTGGCGTGCGTGGTGGATGGCGCGCTGGCGATGCTGCCGCGTCGCTGAGCCGGGCTCCTCAGCAACCGGGGCCGGTGGCGACGTCGATGCGGTTCGGCACGCCGGTGGGGCTCGGCGTGGAGCTGGGAATGGTCACCGCGGTGCAGCCTCCGGAGCTCCCCGTGCAGGTGGGCCCGTTGGCGCTGTTGCCCGAGCAGTTGAAGCCGTCGCCGCCGCCGCCGCTGGTGGTCTTGGCTTTGGCTTGCGCGAGCGCCATCAGGTTGCCGAGGTATGCGCCGTCCGCTTCGCGGTAGATATCGCCGTTCTGCTCCAGGACGTAGCGGCCCTTGAACGCCGGGATCATGGGCTCGGGAATGTCGTAGAGGAACGCCACCACGCGCGCCTCGTCGAGGTTCAGCTCGCGGCCGTTATAGTAGATGCCGGTGTTGCCGCCCGAGGCGTCCACCGGGACCTCGCCGAAGTCGAAGCCGGGGGCGAACACGCGCGCGTAACTGCCGCGGGGGCCTGCGAGGCCCGAACGCTTGTCGTGCCAGTAGTTGCCGTCGGGGACGGTCACGCGAAGCGTGTTCTCGAGGCGCCCGAGCTCGGCCTCGTTCGCGGTCTGGCCGTTGATGACGACGGCCCGCGACGTCTGGGCGCCGGTGCCACTGCCATACCCGGCACCGGGGCTCATCACGCAACCGCAGAGCGGTCCGAGCACCAGAGACGCGAGAGCAACCGAGCGAGAGAGCGCAGCGAAGTTCATGAAGGGACCTTTCGTGGGCGGGCAAAGGGAGGCCGGCGCACGCGGAGCTTCCGCGTACGGGAGGTCGTCGCCCGGCAACCACGCACGGCACCTGCCCGCGCGCTCCGGTTCGAGCCATCGACCTGATGGACAAGATAGGACCGCACAGGCGGTCCCGCGACTCGCCTTCTAGAACGCCACTATTCCCTGCAAATCCGAGCGCTTGGAGCGACGGCTGCGGGACTGCTCAGGTTGCCCTCAGGGCAGGCCGACGTAGATGTTCTGTACGTCGTCGTCCTCGTCGAGGGCACCCAGGAAGGCCTCGACCTCGGCGCGCTGCACGTCGTCGATCGTGACCGGGTTCTTCGCCTTCCAGATGAGCTGGGCCGAGGTGACGTGCCACTTCTTGTCGGCGAGCGCCTTGCTCACGATGTCGAGATCGGTGGGCTCGGTGAAGAAGCGAGTGCCGCCGTCGTCTCCCGGCTCGAGATCCTGCGCGCCACACTCGATGGCGGCCTCTTCGGGATCGGCTGCGCCCGCCGGCGGTGTGGCTTCGAGGGCGCCCAGGCGGTTGAAGTCCCAGGCCACCGAGCCGGATGCGCCGAGCTGACCCTTGCGGAAGAGCATGCGCACGTTGGCGGAGGTGCGGTTACGGTTCTCGGTGAGGCACTCGACGATGACCGGCACCTGGTGCGGCGCGAAGCCCTCGTAGGTGACGACCTCGTAGTTCACGACCTCGTCGAGGAGGCCGGCGCCCTTCTTGATGGCGCGCTCCAGCGTGTCTTTGGTCATCGAGGCCTTCTTGGCGGCGTCGACGGCCATGCGCAGGCGCGGGTTCATGTCGGGATCGGCGCCGTTCCGCGCCGCCACCATGATCTCCTTGGCGAGCTTGGTGAAAATGCGGCCCTTGGCGTTGGCCGAGGCTTCCCGGTTCTTATGCTTCCACTGTGCGCCCATACGCATGCGGATAGCGCAACGGGCCCGCGCGCGGGGGAAAAATGATTGCTATCGTGCGCGCCGTGACATTGCTCCTGAATCCCCGGCGAATCTCTTCTTCACAGGTGGCGGCCGAGGTGGCGGCGCTGGGGCGCGATGCGGCCCGCGACGCGGAGACGGAGCATACCGTGCGCGAGGTGCTGGCCGCGGTGCGCGATCGCGGCTACCCGGCGGTGCGCGAGTATTCCCAGCGCTTCGACGGCGTGGCCTGCGACGAGGGCTCGCTGCGGGTGGACGGGGCAGCGCTGACCTCGGCGTTGGCCACGCTCGAGCAGACCGAGCCCGACCTGGTGGCGGCGCTGCGCACCATGATCGCCAACGTGCGGGCCTTCGCCGAGGCCGAGCGACGCGCGCTACTGGATGTAGAGCTCACGCTTCCCGGCGGCGGTACCGTGGGCCAGCGCTGGCTGCCCATCGAGCGTATCGGCGTGTACATCCCCGGGGGCCGCGCGTTTTACCCTTCGACGCTGGTGATGACGGTGGTGCCGGCGCAGGTGGCCGGCGCCAAGCGCATCGTGGGCGTCACCCCGCCGCGTGCGGAGGGGCCCGACCTGCGGGTGCTGGCGACGGCTGCGCTGGTGGGCCTCGAGGAGCTGTACCTGGTGGGCGGCGCGCAGGGGGTAGGGTATCTCGCGTACGGCGCGCCGGCGGTGGACCTCATCGCCGGGCCCGGCAACCGCTACGTGGCCGAGGCCAAGCGTCAGCTCCTGGGGCGCTGTGGCATCGACTCGGTGGCGGGGCCCACCGAGGTGCTGATCCTGGCCGACGACGCGGCGGATCCCGACGCCGTCGCCGAAGACTTGCTGGCCCAGGCGGAGCACGATCCCGACGCCGCCGCGGTATGCATCGGCGAGAGCGAAGCCTGGCTCGGCCGCGTGGCCGAGGCGCTCGGCAAGCGCGTCGAGAGCTCGGCCCGGCGCGACGTTCTGACCCAGAGCATCGGCAAGCACGCCCGGCTCTACGCTGCAGACTTCGAGACCGCGGTGGCCTTCGCCGAGGCCTGGGCGCCGGAGCACCTGGAGGTGGCTGCGGCCGATACCGCCCGCTACGTGCCGCGCTTGCACGCCGCCGGTGCGCTGTTTCTCGGGCACGCCACCGCCGAGGCCTTCGGCGACTACGGCGTGGGGCCGAACCACGTGCTGCCCACCAATCGCACCGCGCGCTTCGCCTCGCCATTGGGCGTGCAGACCTACATGAAGCGCCAGAGCGTGCTCGCGCTGTCGGCGGCCGACGCAGCCCTTGCCAGCCCCTGGGTGGCGCGCATCGCCGACGCGGAAGGGCTCGTGCATCATGCATCGAGTGCGAGGCTCCGCAAGTGAGCCAGCACCTGCGCAAAGACCTCCAGGATGCCGCGGCCCAGGCGCCGTACGTACGGCCGCACGAGCCTCCGGGCCTGGTTCGCGCCCACATGAACGAGATGACCGGCGACTGGCCGGCGGGGCCCAAGGCGAAGTGGCTCGAGGCGCTCCGCACCATCGACATGGGCGTGTATCCCGAGAGCCAGGGCGAGCTCACGGCGCGGCTCGAGCGTCGCCTGGGCGCGGCGGCAGGGTCGGTGCTGCTGGGGCCGTCGAGCGGCGCGCTCCTCGATCTCCTGGCGCTGGCGGGCCTCGACGCCGGCGACGTGGTGGCGGTGCCGGAGCCGGGCTTCTCGCTGTATCCGCTGCTGGTGAAGCGGGCCCAGGGCGTGCTGAAGCGGGTGCCGGTGGGTACCGTGTTTCCGCTCGACGGGTTCTTCGCGGCGGCGCGCGAAAAGGCGAAGCAGCTGTGGATCACCCTGCCCAACAACCCGACGGGCGCGTGGATCCCGCCGGCGCGCATCGAGGAGCTGTGCGTGGAGATCGCGTCCATGGCGCGGCCGCCGCTGGTGGTGGTGGACGAAGCCTACGCCGAGTTCGCCCCGGAGACGGCGCGGCTGCTGGTGGACCGCTTCGACTTCGTGGTGCTGGTGCGCACCTTCAGCAAGGCGCTGGGGTCGGCCGGGCTGCGGCTCGGATATCTCATCGGCGCGCCGGCGCTGGTGTCGCGGCTGGCTACGCTGCAGTTGCCCTACTCCATCCCGGTGCCATCACTGCTGGCGCTCTCGGTGGCGCTCGACGATCCGGCGCCCTTCGAGGCCGCGGTGGAGACCACCTTGGAGCGGCGCGGAAGGCTGGTGGCCGCGCTCCGTGGGGCCGGCGTCGAGGTGGCCGAGAGCGCGGCAAACTTCGTGTATGTTGCACCAGAAAAAGCGACCGAGCTCCGCGCGCAGGGCGTGCTGGTGCGCGCGCTCCCGGGCACCACCGCCATGCGGGTGAGCCTGGCGGAGGAGGCCACGGCCGCCGCGGTGGCCAAGGTCTACGGCGCCGCCCTCGCGTCGCCGCCCGGCGAGGTGCGACGCCATGCGCCGCTCCTGGTGCTCGACATCGACGGCGTGCTCATCGAGGCCGAGGCCAGCTTTCGCACCGCGGTGGCGCGGGCGCTGGCGGAGCTCGCTGTCGACCTGCCTTGGGACAATCGCCTGTTTCGCACCATGAAGCGCGCGCCGGGGATGAACAACGACTTCCGGCTGACGGCGGCGCTCGTGCACTTGTGGCGCGCCGGCCAAGCCCGCTTCGCGCCGGTAGCTGCGGGGACTGGACCGACCTTCGACGAGGCCGATCTCGCCGCCATCGAGGCCCTGGTGCCGGAGGCCGCGGCCCGGGTGGCGCACCACTACGAGACCACGCAGGCGCTGGAGACGGCGCTGGCCACGGCGGCCGATCTCGCGGAGCTGCCAGGTACGCATGTAATCTACACCGGCCGCAACGTTCACGAGCTGGCCTTGGCGGCGAACGTGCTCGGCTTCGCGCTCCCGGCAGTGGTCGACCGCGGCGCGCACGTGCGCAAGCCCGCGGCCGGAGGCCTCTTGCAGCTCCGCGATGCGTTCCGGGCCACCAGCGTGATGTTCGTGGGCGACACCCGCGACGACGCGGCTGCGCTCCGCGCCGCCCAGTCCGAGCTACCCCACGTGCGCTTCGGGTTCTGCGCCGTCGGTCCCGCGCGGGACGAGATCATCCCCTCGCCGGACGACCACACCACCTTTTCGTTCCCCACGTTCCGAGATGCGAAGCCTGCGCTCGCCGCGTGGCTCGACCGCGACGCGCCGTGAGCGGCGGCGCCCGACGAGCGGTGTGCTCAGGGGCTGCAGCCCCTGCCGAGGAGCGCTCCGATTCGTCCCTCGGAGAAGTCGTGCACTTCCTCGCAGACCTCTCCGCTCGCGCAGTCCGTGTCCGCCGTGCACTCCTTCAGGCATGCGCCGTCACCTCCCCGGAACGTTCCGGTCGCGCAGGGTGCGGGCTTGGGTTTCGGCATGACGAAGGCTTTGAACCGGACCTCCGTTGCTGCCGTTGGAATGCGCTTGATCTCCTTCGCCGCGCTCTTTCCCGGGTCATGGCGCTCGATGGTCAACGCGCCGTCCTTCAACGTGGCGCTGAACCATGGTGCACCTTCGACGGCGCTGGCGAGCTCGGTGCGCGTCTTCGACGGTGTGCTCATCTTCAAGTCGGCGGGCAGGGAGCTGTCGTCGACGGCATCCATGGTGCCCACCGGGTGCACCTCGGTGCCCACCACGAGAGCGACCTCGAAGGTGTTGGAGCTCGGCTTCTTGCGTCGGACTTGCCACCGAACCCTGAGCACCGAAGCCACGGGCGGGGCAGCGGAGGCGGCCACCGTCGCCGAAGCCGCCTGCGTGCTCGCCGGTGGCGCAGGCACGGTGACCGTTGGCGCTGCTGTGGGATGCTCATCCGCCTTCTTGCAGGCCGTCAGCGCGAAGGCCGCGGTCATCAGGAGCGCGGTTCGATGGTTCCGATGGGCCGTGTTCGACAAAGGTGTGCTCTCCACCCGAGCATCGTGACGCGATCTCGAATCCGCCGCAACGGCAATGCCCCCACGGCCCTATTGGTGTCCCGCAGAAGAGCGCCCGGCTTCTCTCACCGAGCGCTCGGAAGGGACCAAGCGCTCAGGGAATTCCCTTCGCGCGACACCTGCACGAGTGGATTCCGCACCACATGCAGTTCCACCTGCAGTTGGGATTGTGGTTGCAGCCAATGTGGACGTCTGCCGTGGCCGGCGTGGTGGTGATGTCGTCCTCCGAGGCCGGTGGGGTGCCCGGCGGCTCGTCGGCGAGGTCGGTGACGAGGGCTTCCGATCCGGATTCCACTCCAGGTTGCGTATCCGAATCCGGCGCTGCGGCGCAGGCGACCGTGACAGCGCACACCGTGAGACTCGCGATCCATCGCATCCAGCTCATGAGATTCCTCCTCGTTCGAACGCGCGACCGACATCGGCCGGCGTCCACAGGTCGATGCGCGTCGAGCGGGCGGTTTCTGACACGGCCGACTGTCACTCGTTTGGATTACGTGCAGCTTGCTCCGGTCGCTGTCATCTTCAACCCCTCATGTCCGACCCAGGCCGCCGTTCGTTCCTTGCCGGCTTCGGCGTGATGCTCCTCGCGTGTGGCCGCGGTGGCGCGGGCGGGGCAGCGACGCCGGGGGCGAGAGGCGGCACGCTGCGGCGGCTCGGCGCGTTGGATCCGGCGCTGGGCGCGCCGCTGCAGATCGTGCCTCGCGGCGATGGCGCAGCGGTGGTGCTGCGCAGGGGCTTCGCGATCGCCGACGCAGCAGGGGTGCGGGCTCGTCCGCTGGGCGCCACGGCCGATTGCCTCGCGGTCGCCACCACCAGCGGCTGGTGCGTGGGCTCGCTCGCGATCGATGCTCACGGCGAGCCGGGGGCTTCGCTGCGGGGCGCGGGCAGTCTCGACGAGCCGGGCGCACGGCAGCTCGCGCTGCGGGTCGACGGCAGCGACTGGATCACTGCAGTGGCCGTGCAAGGGCGCGAAGATCGAGGGACCGCGTTGGTGGTGACGCGCCGCTCCGCCGGTGAAGGCCCGCGGTGGAGGTTCACCCAGGAGGGCCGCGCCGCTGCTTCGGTCGACGAGTCCGGAACGCTGGCCGTCGCGACCTTCGACGGCCGCGTGCGTGTGCTGGCCGATCCGAGCGCGGGTCAGGACGCGCCGCGAGTCCTCGTCGACGTCGCCATCGATCCGCCCGGCTACGCCATCACGTTCGATCGCCACGGGCTCTGTGTGCTGGCGGCGATTCGTGACGACGCGCGCCGCGAAGGAGGCGACCGGATCGCCGCGCCGGTCGACTGGCAACCGAGCTCGGGGTGGTCCACCGAGGCGATCGAGCTCGCTCGCGACGGCACCCTGCGCTCACGCGCGAAGGTGGGCTTCGCCGGCCTTCAAGCGCCCCTGCGCTTGAGCGACGGCTCGATCGCGGTGGTCGGCATGGGCGCTGCCCGAGTCGCCGGCGGTGCGGTGAAGTGGACGCGTCCGTCCACCTCGCGCATGCACGCGTGCGCGGCGGTCGACGAGCTCGTTCTGGGCTACGGCGGTACGGTCGAGCTCGTGGGGCTCGGAGGCGAAGTGCGGCGTACGGACGCGCTCGGCGACGAGAAGGTCGCATGCGCGCCGGCGGTGGGCGCGGGAGGCGAGGTCTGGATCGCGACAACGCGTTCGCTCTGGCGCATCGGCTAGGATCCTCGCGCGGTTTGCCGGCAACGCGTTGCCGATCGCCCGCCGCGATGCGCCCCCCACGCGGTGAATACGGCGGGCACGCACGTTGCTAGTCTCGCCGTGCCCATGGCGCACTACTTCGTTTCCCTGAAGTCCATTCCCGGCCACGACGTGCCTCCGCTCCTCTCCTCGTTTGGCGCGTGGCTGGCCACGCAGACCCGCGGGGCGCTGGGCTACTTCGACGCGCTCACCATCGAGCGCGTGCCGCCGACCTGGCACGAGGGCGCGGCCGAGCGCTTGCAGAAGGCGGCCTTCACCTTTCTGAACCTGGGCGATGGCTCGCTCCTCGCGCTCCTCGACACCGGGCGCCCGAAAGCGCCGCGCGCCGTGGTGCTGCTCGACTCCGAGGGCGAAGCGCGAACCGTTGCGACGAGCTTGGAGGGGCTCCTTCACCTTCTCGCGAAGGGTGAGACCGGCGTGAACGATCTCGACGACGAAGCGGCGACCGGCCGCGGCGCGCTCGCGGCCTGGCTCGGCGAGAAGAAGGTGAAGGCGCCGAAGGCGAAGGACTTCGATTTTCAGGCCTGGCTCGACGGGGCTCCGGAGGCGAAGGCGGCGCCATCGACGGTGCCCGCCCGTGCGCCCTCGGAGTCTCTGCTGGCCCTGCCGCCCAAGCTCCAAGCCCTCGCCGCGCTCGTCGGCCGGCGTGCCGATGATCCGGCGGTGGTGGCGTACGTCGCCGAGATCGGCGGCAAGGTGCCCACCTCGGCCACCGATATGGGGTCCGCGAAGACCGTGGGCGCGGCGAAGCTCGGCTTCACCCTGTACTTCAACCACGACATCTTGAACGACGCGTTCCCCCTCGTTCCCAAGACCAAGAGCTCGTACCTGCCGTACGTGTCGCAGGTCGCGTTCAGCGACAAGTGGTCCGAGCCGCTGCCGTTCGGGCTCGGGTGGAAGAACGGCCCGGACGAGGTCGAGCGCGCCCTCGGCGCGCCGCACACCCGCCCCTTGTTCGATGGAGTTTACACGTGGTGGACGCGCGACATCGAGCTGGGCATCAGCGAGCTCAACGTGCGGACGCGCAAGGGCAAGCTCGAATTCTCCATCGTGGCGAAGCGAACCATCGAGCTCACCTCACGTCATGGCGTGCCGCCGCTCCCCGCGGTGGGGCTCCTGGTGGCGTGGATGACGCTCCGGGGCGCGCTCGACCCTTCACGCATTTCCCAGCACGAAGCGCTGGTGGCCCGGGTGAAGGCGCGAAGCGCGAAGGGCAGCGATCTGGTGAAGGCCGCATTTCCGCGCGGCGTATGGGACGATCACCTGCGGGCCGACGAGAAGCTGGTGCGCCGCCTGCACCACTGGCTCGGATCGTCGGCAGACCTCTCGTTCACCGACGATCTCATAAGCATCTTCGGCGAGCGCAAGAACGCGTACGCGCACCGCGAAGCCGTGCTGGATGACGACACCTGGGAAGCGTTCGACCGCGTCGCCCCCCTCTTCGACGAGCGATTCCAGGGCTTCGTGTAGCTTGCTAAACAGTCACGGGTGGATCGTGCGCGCGAGCCGGAATCCCGTGCCTCCGCGCTGATTCCAGTCCATGTAGAGCGAGTGCGATGCCGTAAGAGCCGTGGGCCAGATACCCGCGAAGCCTCCGCGCGTAGGACGCTCCGGTCTCGTGCCCAGCGTGGCGCCGGGGTCCACGTGTGGGTCGCCGCGCAAGCCCCTAGGATTGCTCTCGTCCGACGTCCACTCGAATGCGTTGCCGAGGACGTCGAACAGGCCCCATCCATTGGGTACCTTGGTCTCGACCGGTCGGAGCGTGCGGTCCTTGGTGTTTGCGCAGTACCACGCAGCTGCCTCCAGGGCCGGCTCTTCCACGCACACGTTGGTCGTCGCTCGCATTGGACCCGTGTAGTAGGGCGTTCTTGTCCCCGCTCTTGCCGCGTACTCCCACTCGGAGTCGGTCGGCAGTCGGTATCCCTCACACGCGTATACCGAAGCAGACCGCAGGGTTGCACCACCGCAGTGCAAAGGATCGGTCAACGAGCCGACCTGTCCGGTGCAATCCTGTACGGCATAGCACTCGGGCAGGCCAGCCGCGCGCGACCTGGCGTTTGCGAACAGCAGTGCTTCGAACCAGAACACGTTGGTCACCGGGCAGGAGGGTGAGAGGCAGTCTCCGACGGCGCCGCTGTTGTCCGGGGGCGGTCTGCTGGGGTTTGGGAATCCTACGGCCATCCACTCGCCCTGCGTAACTTCGTGTCTCCCAATTTCGAAGTCGTGTGTCAGCGTCACTTGTGCTTCCGGTTCACTTAGCAGCCCGCGCCATGGCAAGCAGTCCGGTGAGCCCTGAATGAAACAGCCGTGAGGTATCCGGCAGAGCTCGTCGTTACACTGCTTGACGACGCCCGGGTGGACACAGTCCGACGTGACCTGGAACGTGCTCACGCAAGTACCGTCCTCGGTCATCACGACGGGTCCCGCATCTCCGGCGTCGTCGCCCGTCATTCCTTGCCTCGCGTCGGGCTTCTCGCTCTGCGTGGGCGTGCAGGAGCCGCCGCAGGCCAGCAAGGTGGCACAACCGAGGAGGGAGTACGCGATGAGAAAGTGGCGAGCCATTTTTGATAGCTCAGAATGCCGCGCCGTAACTTCCCGCATTGTCGCGAAACCTGGTAGCACGTGGATCGCTGGGGCCTGCGTCGTATCTCGCGTTCATTGCGTTAATGAAGGAAGAGGGGGGCGGGAGCTGGTCGGTGCACGAGGAAGCGTCGCAGGCTGCGCGTTGAACCTCTGACAGGTCCTTCAACGTGGTGCGCTCTGGCGCCGGCGCGACAGACACCGAACGATACCAATTGTTCCAGTCCCACTCTGACCCCCGCTCGAACTCGGGGCACTGATTCTTCATCCACTGTACCTGCAAGGCGCAGTTGACCGCCACGGGCGGCGTTAGTGCTGCTCCGGGTGCTGTAAGTGTTTCCTTGTAATATATATATAAAATGCGCAACTAGAGGGATTGGAGCCACTCCATACGGACGTTGAAACGAAGTGCGCGTAGCTTTCGTTACCCACTCCGCCGAAGTTTTCCTTGGACTGCATGCAGTGTGACCTGTCAGCGTCGTCGAACACGTGGTCGCACCGACATGCGGGTTCAATCACAGAAGCACTGTAGTCGGTAAGTGGCGCTACGTGGTAGTTGGCCTGGATTCCGTGACCAAACTCGTGGGCGACAACGAACTTCCATTGGGCATTGTGGGTTCGGCCCGGGTCGCGATTCTGGCCCAGCCACAGGGTCGGCTGGCTATAGCAAGCCGTGAACGAAGTGGTGCTGTCATCCTGGCCACTACAGCGTGAAGTGCGCACGGGGTAGATCGCTGATGGTATCGAGATAGTGGTCGTCCGCAACACCTGACTCAATGCCGCTAATACGAGGGTCCTTCGGTCTGTTGCGTCGGTCCGGATACGAATGTCGGTCGGCGGCGCAGGACTGACTGAATACATCTGAAATCCGATTGCCTGGCGCGAAGGAAAGGCATTGCCCTTTCCGCCAATATCTACCTGTACATCCTTGGCTGGCGGGAGTGCACGGTAGTCACGTAGCCTAGATTCTAGCACCAGGACAAAACGTCCAGATGCAAGGCCCTGAAGGCGTGGAGTGCAGCCGTCTGAGCTGGCGTAACCGGACCACAGCAACTTGTTCTGGTCTGCCGCAAAGACCGAGAGTAGGGCAAATGCCGCCGGGTAGCCGTTGCCAGCGAACGAAGCGCCGTACACTGCCTCTCCTCGATTTTCGTCGATGAAGTCTGCGGAAATTCGCGCGCACACACGGTTCCCGTTTGCATCCTGGTCGCCTGGCGAGAGCGTTGGGGGCACGTTCTCTAGAAATTTGTCCCACTGCAGCGAGTCGCTTTCGGAGAACGTGTGAGTTCGCAGAGTTCGGTAGCGCGTGGCTTCATCGGATACAACCGGAAGGGTAGCCACATCGACCATCGCCGTGCCATTCCACACTCTACCTGGGTGGGTTGAGAGAGTTCGACCGACCGCGGAGACCTGATTGATGAACGTTTCCGCGGTCGTGTAGGGCTCGATGGCGGACGCCTCGGCAGGGTCATCCCCCGCCAGCGATACCCCCAAGTAGTCGCTGGTGAAACGGGCGGCGAGCGGAGTGGACGGTACACGGACGCCCACCAAGTGCGGTTGCCCAGATTGTTCAATCACCGCATCTAGGGTGATGGCACTCGCAAAGCCAACGCTCTGCACCGGAAACTCCGAGGGCCGCACGTTCACGGTTCGCGTCTGGCCGCCAGCGACAGTGCCCGTCCAGGCTGTCCGGGTGACTATGCGCCCATCGAGCCCACGCGCCTTCAATTCAAGACGCACGGTCACGGAGAATGCGTAGTAGTTCCGCAGGACTGTCGCCAAGGGCTCGGACGCGGGATGCGCGCCTGTTGTGACCGGGCCCCACTGAGGCACGACAACCGGGTCGCTTGCCCCTTGGTTGCACACGGTCGTGGTCAGCGGCTGTTGAACCTGTTCAACCACTGGCGGCGTGAAGCAGGCGAAGAACGCACCTACGAATCCGACCGCTAAACATGCCGAAACGACCGTCGTGCTCCCGTTGTCTTGTTCCCCATGGCCCAACGCTATCGCCGTCTCGTTCCGCGCGCAAGCGCGCTTCGATTGGCAGTTTTGTCTGAGCGCCATCGCGCCGCCGGTCCTGCTCGCCACCAGGCGCTAGCTTGCGTCTAGCCTCATGGCAGGGAGACCGAAGCGAGGCGAGCCATCTTGGATGGCTGCCGCGGCTCATGATCGTGGGGGAAGCAGTTCATGCTGCGCATCATGTTTGCTATCGATCGTGCCAAGCGCCGGTTCCTGTCGCCGTCAATCCTTGCCGACCCAGCGTCCCATGGCGGCCACGGTGTGTTCCGGGGGCGTGTTGAACGCGATGGCCGCGCGGGCGGCACCCCGGTGCACGGGGTTCACGATCTTCTCGAAGAGATGCAGGCTCGGGGGCGGTAGTCGAATACCGGCGCCGATCACCACGCAGTCGTAGCTCGTCTCTGTGAGCTGTTGGGCGAGCATCGCCAGGCCCGCGTCGCCCCCTCTTCGACGAGCGCTTCCAGGGCTTCGTCTAGCGGTGGTGTGCTGAAGCGAGTACGCTCTGTCCATGGTGGATTCGGAGGGAGGGCAGCGGCGCGCAGGCGAGCCTGCGCGCGATGACGCGTCACCGTATCGGGTACCGGCGCCGCCGAAGAAGAAGAAGCGGCCACGCATCCGCCTCACCGGGCGTCCGCAGCCGGCGGCCGCGCTCGTGGTCGCGTGCGCCCTGGGGCTGGTGCTCGTCCTCGTGGCGCTCGGCGCGATGGGCGCATCGACCGTCGAGGCGCCCGCCCGGGCGTGGATGGTCGTCCGCGGCCTCCGCATCGCCGAGTTCCCGTTGGGCGTAGCGGGGATTGCGTCGGTGGTGTGGTTCGGCAGCACCTGGCAGCTCCTCCCGCCGGAGCGCCGACGCACCCTGGGCGGGCAACCCATTTCCATGGGCCTCGCCTGGGGCCTGCAGCTCGTGCCCTTCGTGAGCGCGCTCTTCACGTGGTTTCTTGCGGTGCAGATTGCGCACGCCTACAACCGCGCACTGCACGAGCAGCGCGACGACTTGCGCGTGTCGCTCACCGTTGCCCATCTGGCGTGCGGGCTGCCCATCGTCGGCGTGGTCCTCTTCATGTTCGCTCTGGCAAACGCGTCCGACCCTTCCTTCGCGCTGGGCCCGCCCGCGCTCCTGGTGAGCGGCGCCTTCGTGCTGGTGGGAGAGGTGCTCCTCCTCCGTTTCATGTTCACGGTCGACCGCGCCAAGCGCCGGTTCGTTTTCTGACCTCGCGTCAGTCTTGGCCGACCCAGCGTGCCATGGCGGCCACGGTGTCTTCCGGGTGCGTGTTGAACGCGAGCGCCGCACCGGGGGCTCCGCGGTGCACGAGGTTCACGACCTTCTCGAAGAGGTGGAGCCGCGCCGCGGGGAGTCGAATACCGGCGCCGATCACCACGCAGTCGTAGCTCGCCTCTGTGAGCTGTTGGGCGAGCATGGCCAGGCCCGCGTCGTCCGGCGTGATCATGCACAGGTCGCCCTGCCAGCCGCGCTCCTCCATCTGGGCTGCGGCGACGCGAATGGCCCTGGCGATCGTGTCGGCGTCGAGGCCGGGAAGCGAAGGGTCGCTGAAGTCGACCGTCTCCGGCCGCTGCCCCACGAACAGCACGCGCGTCATGGGGGCAGCGTACGCGGCTCCATTCGTTTTGGAAATCCGCTGCACTTACAAGCTCATCCGTGGGGCATCGGCGGCGTGCGCCGACGCACCGTACTCCTGCGATGACGCGGCGCGACAGCCAGACTACTCTCTGGCTCGCACCATGACCGCACCCCGCACTGCCCGCATCGAACGCGCCACCAAAGAGACGCAGATCGTCCTCGAGCTCTCCCTCGACGGGCGCGGCACGGCGAACGTGCAGACCGGCCTCGGCTTCTTCGACCACATGCTCTCGCAGATCGCCCGGCACGGACGCTTCGATCTCTCGGTGCAGGGTACAGGCGATCTGGAGACCGACAGCCATCACCTGGTGGAGGACGTGGGGCTCGCGCTGGGCGACGCGCTGGTGCTGGCGCTGGGGAAGGACACGCCCATCGCCCGCTACGGGGAGGCCCACGTGCCGCTCGACGAGACCTTGAGCCGGGTGGTGGTGGATCTCTCGGGCCGGCCCTACTGCGTGTTCGAAGCCGAGATGCCGTCGGTCGTGCTCGGCAACGGCTACCAGACGGAGATGACGCGGGAGTTCTTCGTGGCCTTCGCCATGCGCGCGCGCGCCAACGTGCACGCAACGGTGCTGTACGGTGTGAACACCCATCACAAGGTGGAGTCGCTCTTCAAGGCCCTGGCCCGGGCCCTGCGCTTCGCCACGCGGCTCGACGGCGACGACATCCCCTCCACCAAGGGAACGCTCTCGGTATGAGCCGCGCGCTGGCGGTGCTCGACTACGGCGCCGGAAACCTGGCCTCGCTCGAGGGCGCCCTCGAGCGCCTGGACGTGCCCTTCATGCGCTTCACCGAGGCGTCCGCGGTGCCGCCCGGCATGCCGCTGGTGCTCCCGGGCGTGGGGCACTTTTCCGCGGCCAAGCGCGCGCTCGAGGCGCGTGGCCTCTGGGACCTGGTGCGGCGTGAAGGTCCGGTGCGCGGCGTGCTGGGCGTGTGCCTGGGCCTGCAGCTCCTGTGCGAAGGCAGCGAAGAGGCGCCGGGCGAAGCTGGTCTGGGGCTCCTCACGGGTGTGGCCACGCGCTTCCCCGAGCCGCTGAAGGTGCCGCACATGGGGTGGAACGAGCTCGCGCAAGTGAAGGCGCATCCGGCGTTTCCCACCGAGGCTTCCTGGGCGTACTTCGTCCATAGCTACGCGCTGCCGGTGAGCGCAGATACCGTCGACGTGTGCGTGTATGGTGCACCATTCACGGCGATTGCCGCCCGTGACCGGGTGCTGGGCATGCAGCATCACCCGGAAAAATCCTCGGCGCCCGGGCTCGCCGCGCTGGGTCGCGCCACCCGCTGGCTCCTCGAAGGAACGGACCATGTCTGAGACCATCCTGCTGATCCCCTCCATGGACCTGCTCAGCGGGCAGATCGTGCGCCTCAAGAAGGGCGCCGAGGGCTCCGCCGAGACGTACCCGTTCTCGCCCGAGGAGTGGGTGGGCCGCCTGGTGGCCGCCGGTGCGCGCCGGATTCACCTGGTGGATCTCGAAGGTGCCTTCGGTCGACCGCGGCAGGCGACGCTCCTCGCGATGCCGAAGCGCTTTCCCTCGGTGCGCTTTCAGCTGGGCGGAGGCCTACGCACCCGCGCCGCGGTGGAAGAGGTGCTCGCGCTGGGCTTCGACGCGGTGGTGGGCACGCTCGCGGTGGAGGCGCCGGAGTCGCTGGAAGGCCTTCCCAAGGCCACTGGCCCGACGGTCATCGCCGCCCTCGACGTGCGCGGCGATCGCGTGCAGGTGCGCGGGTGGACCGCCGATGCGCCGAAGCCCGGGTCGGTCATCGCCGAAACCCTCCGCGGCCTCGGCGTTCGCGAGGCGCTGGTGACCGACGTGGAGAAAGACGGCATGCTCGAGGGGCCGGGCATCTCGGCGCTCACCGCAGCGGGCGCCTGGGGCCTCGCGCTTCAGGCCTCGGGTGGCGTGGCGCGCATCGAAGACCTGGACGCGCTCGTCGGCGTTCCCGGCGTCACCGCGGCCATCTCCGGCAAGGCCCTGCTCGATGGTCACATCGCCCTCGACGATCCGCGCACCCAGCTGGCCTTGCGGGGCGGCTCGTGAACGTCGCGGGTCGCATCATCGCCTGCCTCGACGTGAAGCGGGGGCGCGTGGTGAAAGGTGTACAGTTCAAGGAATTGCGCGATCTCGGCGATCCGGTGGAGCTGGCGCGTCGCTACGACGCCGAGGGCATCGACGAACTGGTGTTCCTCGACATCACCGCCACCGACGAGAACCGCAGCACCCAGGAGGCGTGGGTCTCCGCGGTGGCGCGCACGCTCTCCATCCCCTTCACCGTGGGCGGCGGGGTGCGCGGCGTGGCCGACATTCGCCGGCTGCTCCGCGCGGGCGCCGACAAGGTGGCCATCAACACCCAGGCGGTGCTGACGCCCGAGATGATCGACGAAGCCGCCGCCGAGTTCGGATCGCAGTGCGTGGTCATCGCCATGGACGTGGCCAAAGACCCTGCGCTCGGGCATCGCGTCTTCATTCGCGCGGGCAAGGAGCGCACGGATTGGAGCCTCGAGGCCTGGACCGCGGAGGTGGTGCGGCGCGGGGCCGGGGAGATCCTCCTCACGTCCATCGATCGCGACGGCACCGGCGACGGCTTCGATCTCGACGCGCTGCGGACCGCCGCCGAGAGCTCGGTGCCGGTGGTGGCCTCCGGCGGGGCCGGGACCGAGGCGCATTTTGCCGACGCATTGCGAGCGGGCGCCAGCGGCGTGCTGGCCGCGACGCTGTTTCACGAAGCGATTCTGTCACCCGCGCGCCTGAAGGCGCATCTACTGGCCGAGGGAATCCGCGTACGCCCCGTCGCCCCGAGCAGCCCATGACCCATCCCGATCAAGCCTTCGATTCCAGCCGCGTTCGCTTCGACGAACGGGGCCTCGTCGCCTGCATCGTGCAGAGCGTTCACGGCGACGTACGCATGCTCGGTTACATGAACCAGGAAGCGCTGGAGCGCACCCAGGCTACCGGTCGCGTCACCTTCTTCAGTCGCTCGCGCCAGAAACTGTGGGTGAAGGGCGAGACCTCCGGGCACTTTCTCTCGCTGGTGTCGCTGCGGGTCGACTGTGACGGCGACACCCTGCTCGCGGTGGCGCGCTGCGAGGGCCCCACCTGCCACACCGGCACCAAGAGCTGCTTCTCGCCCGACAGCGCGCCTTCGTTCACGTTCCTGGCGGAGCTCGAGACGCTGCTCCACGGCAAGAAGGCGGCGGCCTCGAAGGATGGAAGCTACACGGAAAAGCTCTTCGCCGCAGGCACCGACCGCATCGCCAAGAAGGTGGTGGAGGAGGCCGGCGAAGTGGTGCTCGCCGCCAAGACCCTCGATGCCGATCCGGCCACCCGCGAGGCCTTTCTCGGCGAGGCGGCCGACTTGGTGTTCCACTTGACCATGCTCCTCGCCCACGAGGGCGCGACCCTGGGCGACGTGGCCGAAGTGCTCCGTGCGCGGCACGCGGAGCGCGAAGGCAAGCCCTGATGGCCATTCATCGACCGCACTTTCCCGACCTCCTGTTCGAGCAGACCGCGCGCTTTCGCGCCTGGGAGCAGCAGCTCTCGGACCTGTTTCGCGCGCGTGGCTACCGGGAGATCTCGCCCTCGCTGGTGATGTCGAAGATGCGCGAGGGCGCCGTGCGGTGCATCGACGGCGAGCACATCGTGGGGTTGCGCTGGGACTTCACCGAGGCGTTGGCCGACCTGCTCGCGCTGCGCTTCGATGCGCCGCCCGGACGCGTGAGCTATCGCGGCGCGGTGTTTCGAAGGCCGCTCCACGAGTGGGAGCCGGTGGAG
>Ga0075163_10005212_pt1 | contig 17376 bp, 14 predicted proteins | sample JI1023141ADNA_FD_71478 | JGI IMG/M metagenome (GOLD analysis project Ga0075163, IMG submission 71478) | Wastewater effluent complex algal communities from Wisconsin, to seasonally profile nutrient transformation and Carbon sequestration -... | ecosystem: Engineered > WWTP > Effluent > Algae...
GAAGTTCGGCGTGTCGTAGAACGTGCTGGTCTTGATCATTGCTGTGTCGACCTTCCCGATCACCGCCGATGCAATGGAATTGACTGGAGTAGTTCCTGTGGGCAGCGTTTGCGACAGGTAAACCTCCACAAATCCGTGGCCCCACGGGTCCGTTTGCAGCGCTGCCGCCGATGCGTTGTAGTTCGGTGTCATAGGTGTAAATGTCATCCCCAACACCGCTTGGGAGGTTGCCAGCAGGTTTATCACCCGATCCTGGCTAGCTGTCAGATATAGGCTGCTTGGCGCTCTTGCTGCCGGGTTGGCAATGTTGACCACTCCGAGCCCACGCGAAATATTCGCAGGCAGGGTCAGTTTGAGGGTGTCGTACACCGCGTTGGCAAACATGTTGCCCTGGGAGTGCGGAACGAGTACCGCCTGCGTGCCGCTGTTCAACGATTCAGTGGCCACGCGCTGCGAGAAGTCACTCACCATGGCCTGGGTTTTGGTTGGCAGTGCGCTGGTGATGATTTCTGCTACTCGCAGACGTACCGATTGTTGGTCAGTCTCGGATAGTGGGCTGACCATGCCAAATGCCGCCATCCCGACCGACACAACCATTTCGGAAACGATGGCGTTGCGCTCTACCGCCTTTTGTGCCGCTAACTCATACAGAGTGTCGAGCATCAACCCATCGGAGTCGTTGTATAGGTAGGTGACGAGTTGAATGCTATTGGCCTGCGCAGAGAATCGTTGCACGCGCTTGGCCAAAAATTCCGCTGTCTTTGCGACCTCATCCTCAGACGGCTTGTTGACTCCGTTGATGAAATAGACATTAGCCCTCACAACACATGCTGCATTGGCTTGTCCTGCCAGCGCGAGCGCAAAACAGAGCACTCCCGCAACAAATACCCGAATACGCTTATTCATTCGGATCATCCGGGTACGGGCAGGTGATCGTGGTTTCCTTCACGTTGCGCACAATCATCCCCGCCAACGCAAAGATGCGTTTCCGTGCATCAATCCGTTCTCGCGTGTTGTAGGTTCGAATCATTTTTTCATTGAAATACTGGCTCCACGACACGCCCTCCGTAGAAAGCTTTGTCCCGGTGCATTTGCCAACATCCATGCTTTCGTAAATAGCAGCCAGTGCTTGTGCTTTGGTGGAGGGGTTGGATAGCATCAGCTTCTGCGACACCCGTGCGCTCCACCTAATCGCCTCCAATGCCCCTGGTTTATTGCCGTACTGCGTAGCAATCCACCGGTCGATCTCGTCCCGGATTCCGTTGTGATCTGTGTCGACCCCCGCGAGCGTTGCGTCTTTTGCATCTCCAGGGTCTGGTGGGACAACGATTCCATTGATGGTTTCTGGTTGCGCCAATGGTGCGGATGTTGGGCTTGGAGGAAATCCTGCGGCCCCGGCTGCAGTTCGCCCAGCCGATGTGCCACCACCGCACGCCGGCAAGACGATTGCTGAAAGCACCAGAATAGCGATTGGTATAGGGCGGCGCATGATGACTCCGATGTATCCGTTGTTGATCCGCCGGTTGGTGGCTCGCAAGAAATAGTAGCGCGGAGTTTTTAATCTGCCGAACCGCCAACGATGGCATTGTTGTGCGTTGCGCTTTGGCGTTCAAGATCACTGCCAGGGACATTCTCCCGATACGCAGCAGCAAAAAGAAAGGCCCCCCAGCTATGAGCTGGAGGGCCTTCAGGTATGAGCTTCAAAGCCCGAAATAGCGCAGACCTTTCTTGCGAAGTTCGTTGCGGTGGTGACGCCGGTAGGCGGAATGCGTTGGATTACTCCAAGGCCTCCACTCTTCCACCATGCCGGCTCGGCGGTTGATGCGCTCGTGGATGGTCCCACGCAACAAACTGGCGAGCCAGACAAAGCGAGCCTGCGTGTTGCTCACCATCTGGCTCCCATTGAAATGCCACCGCTTGGGAGCCCGCTCAATGTAATCACGGATTTCGTTCTGGTGCATTGCGACTCCTAGACGTTGTAGCGCACGGCGGTTCGAACCACAAAGTCCCGCTTGGAGATCTGAGTCACCGTGACGTCCGCAAATGCGCAACCGCAGCAGTCATGCTCATGGCGGCAGCGACTGGAGGACATGGTATTTCCGAGGGCGGCACGCACATCGCGCCCAGTCAACCCAGGCCTGACCCGAGCATGCTGGATGAACACATCGCCCTCGCCGTGCTGCGATCCTGCGGCAACCTTGCGGCGAGGCGTGATTTGGCAGGTGCCGATGTCACGTTCCCGGTCCAGATGCCGCCATCCCATTGCGTAGTGGTAAGTCAGGCGTAGAGATAAATTGGTGCGGATCATGCTGGCACCGCGCTTTCGCCAAGGATCTTCTTGGCCAACGCCGTCAGGTTCTCGCCGGTGTTTGGCACCAGCATCTGATAGGTCAGCGGAATCCCATCGGACTTGTCAGGCGTCTTGAATGCAAACGTGTCGCCTTCCTGGGTCGGTGGCTCAATGTTGCAGTAGACAAACGGCCCCTGCCACTCGTAGCCACGCGGGAGCCGTTGTAGCGAGGCGAAAGCATTTCTGCTCGCATCGTCATACAACTCCAGTGTAGACATGCCGTAGTACCGTGTGGGTACATTGACTTGCTCTAGGTGCCCTGACGCGGAACGCCGTAGCTTGCCGCTATACCGCGTACGGTAGTAGGTATGCGCTCCCCAGTAGACGGATTCACGACCGGAGGGGGTTTTTGCCCACCAGTAGAACGTGATGGGATGGTTATTGAAATTGGTGTGGATGTACGGGTTGCGACTGAAACCAGATTCCCGGAGGGTCAGGATCTTGGTCTGCGCAGTCCCGACATTGGAGCCACTGATGGATGTTTCCATGGATTCCTCTTTGAAAAGGGACCCACTCCCCAGCGGGAGCGAATCCCGCATGGGTGAAAAGACTGGCACGCACAAGGCGCGCAAATTCTCAGTTGAGAAAGTGGCTGCAGTCTAGCCAGACGCCAAGGCTACTGCAACCGATGTCGACCACCCCTGAAAATGGAAAAGCCCCCAGGATCTCTCCTGGGGGCTTTCCTGCTTTGGCAAATTACTTTGCCGCTGCCTTCTTCTTGCCGGTTGGCTTGCCGACCTGCCCTTGTGCACCGGCTGCACGGATGAACATGTCTTTGAGCTGCAGTCCGGTCACTTTCTGCTTCCTGGCCACCATCGCGGCCAGTTTGGTCCAGACCTTTTCATCTTCCAGATCGATCGCAGTCAGCCGTGGGTGCCCGTAACCCGGAGCCTCCATATGAGGCATCCATGTCTGCTGAGCGGTCACCAGCGCCATCTGCCCCAGGTGCGAACAGCTGTCCAAAGCTGCCTTTTCAAGGGCATGGCTCAGATTTTTTGCCAGTGATTGCCCCATCAAGGTACGAACCAGATTGCTCCACTCTACGCGCGCAGTGTATTCCCACTCCTCGTCGTACCGGTCATCCACTGTGAAATCCGAGATTGCCGCCACCGGGTGCTCTGGCGAATCGTCTTTTGCTGTGACGTAACAAACCAGAGGTGCATCGTAGTCATCCACGGATTCGTCATCGGCGACAACGATATGCATGATCCAGTCATTGTCAACGACATCTTCCACCAGAAAGTCTGTATCGACTTTGGAGGTGATGCGGACTTTGACGTTCTCAACGAGTTGAATATCAACGTCATGGCTGTCGATGTACTGCCTGCCCTGACCAATCACTTTGCCGGGCTCGATTGACACTTCCATGTCATTGCACGATGACGAGACTTTGTGAATCCAATGGTTTTCGTCAAGCCGATGTTCCAGAACCAGAATGCCATGGCGCTGGATGATCTTGAGGAACACCATGCTAAACGGGTCGGATGAATCCACCGTCGCTACGGGATCATCTCTCCAGACCGTCATCTTGCCATCCACAATATCCGAGCGCGAAATGAATTTCACAGAAGGATCATTGCTTGCAGAGTGGTAGTTGATGGTGTCGGCAACACAATTGACGCCCACCAACGCAGCACTTGGAACAATCTCGATGTCATTGAACATTCGCGACAGGCCCAGATTCCGGCAAACATCCCAATACATCGTCACAAATGCCTGGTTGTCCATGGCTGCCTTGCGTTCAGCCAGGAAGTCTTGTTTCACCTGACGAATTTCTGCTTGTACCTGGACCAATTGTTCTTTCCCGTTGTAAAGGAAATTGCGATCCGGCATTTGCGGCGTAAACACCAGCGAATCCAGATGAACAATAGCCGTGGCGTTCAGATGATTGCTCGTCTGAATGGGCAGGCCTTGCAGATAGTAGGCTGTATGGCTACTGGGATAGACATCTGACAAGGTTTTTTGGGCTATTTGCAATCTAGGGTTGGAATTCTGACTTTTCAGTCAAATTTTCCATCTTCTGCCAAATCGATCAAGGTTGGAATGTGAGGTCCGTACTCAACATTCTCAGATGTTGATTTGGTTGGAACCTGAGATTCCGCACCTGGCAGAAGACGAATGCCGCTGCCCACCTTGCGAGCCTCTTTTGCATACAGAGTCTTTGCCCGAATAATCTCGTAGCTGTAACCACGGCCGATTCGATTGGCCATCTTGATCAGCCCATTCAAGCATTCTGTATAGGCATTCGTGATCTGGCTTGGTGAATCCCAATAGGCAAATATGTCCGCGTAGTGGTTGTGGACCGTTTTCGCCAGTGAATGAAACTTCTCCAGCTCCTTATCGGGCAGTGAGTTTTCCCATGCCTCAAAGGCGCGCATGGCAGATTCCTTTACCGGATCGTCGTAGATCCTGAAGAACATCTCTTTGAAATCGTATGCCAATCCAAGTTCAGGAATGGTATCGCGCACAACCTCCAGAGCTGTCTTCTCTGCAGGGGTCAGGTTGCCAGGTCGCTTCAAAGTCAGCCAACGAATCGACTTCTTGATATGCACCCGGTCGTTCTTAGAAAGGGTGGACTGGTACTTCTTGCGCTCATCATCCAGAGCTTCAGAAGCCATCTTGACGACGTGAAACTTATCGATCACCAGCTTGGCATTCGGGAGGTAAGGGCTGAAAGACCGTTTGAATGGCCGCCACATGTCCGTGCAGATCCATTCAACCTTTTCCCGATCCCGAAGTTTCTCGAAGAACGGCATCATGTGGTCTTGAGTCCGGAATTCCAGCATTTCAAAGACGTTGTTCGTGGCTAGGTTGGTGATCACACACCGGTAATCACCTGCCAGATTCACCTCGTCTATACCCATGATGACAGGGGTTTCATAGCGGACCGTGCTCTCAAGCTCAACAATCAGATCTTGGGCAATGTTCTTGATAGTGTTGACCGCTACGCCAGTCTGCACAGCAAGCGCGTGAAACGTCATCCCAAGACAACGTTGACGCACAGCGTCCACAAGTCGCTTCGTTGCCCTTCTTCGTTCATCCAGGAACAGCAGGTCAGGAGTTGAAATCTTTGAGCAAGTTATGCACCGATACCGTGGTCTGGAGATTTCCAGGCGCACAGGCTGCATTTGCATAGGCGTGTCAGCAAAGATGTTCGTCCTGCGACCGTGGCGGTGCAGTAGCCCGCCACATTCTTGACAAAGAGGGATCGGACCTTCGAGGACTTCTGCGACGACCGTGATCACGCGGTTGCCGTAATGCAAATCAACCGGCTTTACCCCCGGTAGGTTGAGTAGATCGAACACCTTACTCTCCCTAGCCCAAGTCTTTCATGTCGCCAATGTTGATGTCCTTTTGGTCACGTATCAACTCATAGATCATGTCGGTCAGTGCTCCCATGGACTGGCGATCAGACTTCAGAACCAGCGTGGCTAGCTTTTGGTGCGAAGTCAGTGCCCTGACCACACCCTGTTGAACTGCGCCCGGCAAGTTGCCTTGCAAAGCTTGCTCACGGGTATTGTTTTCGACCTGGGCCATCACAACATCGTTCTCTCGGGCAATGGCTACGATATGATTTACAAACGTGGCCTGATCGCGCAAAGGTGTTGCCTCGCCAAACAAGCGGTTCAGTCGGTCAATGATCTCCGTCAGATAGTGCGGGGATTCACCTTTGACGCCACCACCGCCCGGCCCAATAGGTTTCAGTACCGTATGGTCGTCATCGTCGTCTTGCCCGGCATCCTTGTGTTTGATGTCAAAACCAGTGAGCACCAATCCCTTTAGGTCTACCGACTCAGGCGGCTCACCGTTCAAACGCTTTTGAAGCAACTTAGCGAAGGCCGCGAAGTTCTCCAACTCCGGGTCACCAAAGTCAACGAGCTGGGCAATGTAGGCATAGGTTCGGACAAACCTGCCCAAGCCTGATTTGAAGGTCATCAGAGCCTTGAGCTGGCCTGCATATTCTTGGCGGTGGTGATCAGCAGAGTTCATGGAGGCCTGGTCGCCTGCACTACGCGCTTTCTCGAAGGCAGACTCCCATGTCTCAATGGCATCCCGAAGCATTTTCAGACGCTGATTGAAGACTCGGGTTGGTCGCTCCGTTGCCGCATACAAGGCCTTGTGCTGTGGCTCCTGCGCCTGGGTGATGTCCCGAATGGTCTTGAACCGGGCCTCCTTGAAATCTTCCAGGTCTTCTGATTCGTAAAGGTTTTGAGCGTCCAGCGCTTCCTTTACCTCATAGACCACATTGAAGTCCTGCACATCGTCAATCTGGGCACCGTTGTCGTACATGGCAAACGCCCTACGCACATTGGCGGGATCATTCACAAAGTCGATGATGAAAACTTCATCCTTGCCCGGTGCCATCCGGTTAAGCCTGGAGAAGGTTTGGACAACCTCCACGTCATTGGCAATCTTCTTGTCAACGTACATGGCCACCAGCTTTGGTTGGTCAAACCCGGTCTGGAATTTATCGGCCACCAGCATCACGCGGTACTCTGGTCGCTCGAACGCAATCCGCAGATCTTGACCTGCCACATCTGGGTTCATGCTGGCTTCGGTGAATTCCTCGTCTTCGTCCACCATGAATATCTCTTGCGCATCACCCACATCGTCCCCATGAATCACCTGTTTGCCGGTCATCTTTCCCGAAAAGGCGACCAGGGATCGAATGGCTGAATATTCGGGGTACTTGGAAATATAGGCATCAAAACCCTTCTTGTATCGAATCGCCGCCGCACGCGAGCTGGTCACCACCATGGCCTTGGCCTTGCCATCCAGTCGGTGTGCCACGTTCTTGCTGAAGTGCTCAATGATGAATTGCACCTTCTGGGTTACGTTGGTGGGGTGGAGCGACATCCACTGCGCCAATGCCCGTTTGGCTGTCTTGCCACTAACCCGCTTACTGTCCTCAATCTGCTTTGATAGGTTGAAGGCAGTTTTGTAGGGGATGTACCCGTTGAGCACGTCTAGGATGAACCCCTCTTCAATGGCTTGGCGCATGGGGTAGCGGTGGAAGGCCTTGGGAAGATTGGTTTTGGAAGCTGGTTCTGTTGGGTCTGAAGGCCGACCAAAAAGCATGAGGGTTGAATGCTTGGGCGTGCCCGTGAACGCAAAGTAGCTGATGTTGGTCGGGCGGGTCCGCGACTTCTGCATCTGCTCCAGCAACTCCTCGACCGTAAGCGAGGCCATCTTGCCGTTCCCGCTCATCGCAAGCGCTGCCTGGAGTTTGGCTGCCGTGGAGCCCGTTTGGGAGGCGTGAGCCTCATCAATGATCACGCCAAAATTCTTTCCCTTCAACGCCTTGTCCGTGACGATCGCCTCCATTGCAAAGGGGAAGGTTTGGATGGTGACAACGATGATAGGCGTACCGGCGATCAGCGCCTCTGAGAGTTGTTTGCTTTTGGACTTCGAGGACTTCTGGCGGTCAATGGCCGCAATGACGCCGAACTGGTGATCAATCTGCTTTACTGCATCCTGAATCTGGCCATCGAGTACCGTGCGGTCGGTGACGATGATGACGCTGCTGAAGATGGCATCGCCATTGTCCCGGCGTAGCTTGACCAGATCATGGGCTGTCCATGAGATCGTGCTGGTCTTGCCGGAACCGGCGCTGTGATCAGCCAGGTAGGACAGGCCAGGGCCATTCTGGCGGGCATCGGCAATCATGTCGTTGACGGCAGACCACTGGTGGTAGCGCGGGAAAATCAGGGTCTCGCGCTTGGACCAGTTTCCCTTCATGTCCACAACATCCTTCTTTTCCACGTAGACGAAGCTGTGGAAGATGCGCAACCAGGCATCAGGTTGGCAAATCTGTTCCCAGAAGTACGCAACTGGGTATTCCTTGTCCATGCGCGGCGGGTTGCCTGCATGACCGTGATCGCCTTGGTTGAAAGGCAAGAAGAAGGTGTTCTCGCCTTCAAGCTTGGTCGCCATCTGGATATCAGAGTCTGACATGGCGAAGTGCACTACGGCACCACGTTTAAAAGTCAGTAGAGGCTCTTTGCGCTTGGTCTTCGCGTCATAGGGTATGCGATCTGTTTTGTATTGATCCATGGCCGCTTCCGCGGACTGGGTGAAGTCAGTTTTCAATTCGACCGTGGCCACGGGCAATCCGTTGATGAATAGCACCAGGTCAATCGCCAGTTTGCGGCTGGGGTGGTATTGAAGTTGGGGTACCACGCGCAGAATGTTGGCGGCATAGCGCTTGAGCACGGTTTCATTGCGTTTGTCTTCAGGCGCGGCCTCAGACAAGTCCAGGTGCCCGCAGCCGGCAATCGAAAAGCCGTTGCGAAACACATGCATAGTGCCGTGATTTTCCAAAGTCTTGGCCAGGCGATCCATCAGGATCTCGCGGGCACGTTCACCGTTGTCTTTGCAGAGCTTTGCCCACTTTTCAGGCTGGGTGGCTTCCAGCCAGCCAATCAGGTCATCTGCATACAGAGCACGTTCAGTGTCGTATTGCAGGGTGTTGCCGACCTTCCAGCCTTGCGCCTCCAGTTTGGAGACGATGTAGGCTTCGAAGTGCTTTTCTTGGTGTGCGGTATCGCTCATACAGACTCCCGTAAATCGATTTGGCCGGTGACAGCGGCGGTAATGAAGGCGGAACGGCGCTCTTTTAGGAGGTCGATGCTGTGTTGGGTTTTGCGAGCGATTAAATCAATGACGCCACACTGCTTAATTAGATAACTTGCAATTTCCTCTTGCTCATCCAAGGAGGGTGCCGCAATCACACAGTTACCAAGCTCCTCTGCATTTAAGTGTGGCTGAGCAGCTCGCATTGTTTGCGGGTCAATCTGTGCAACTTTGACGTATGGGCTGAGCAGTGAAAACTGGATGAATTGGGAAATCGCGCCGGTACATCGCAAAACCATATCGAAGCCAGCAATCGCTGAAGGATATTCTTCAGGAACGATTGCTGAATCTCCTGTGTAGGCGCCACTTCTTACGACGACGATGTCCCCGCTTTTCAGCCAAACAATTCTGCCTGCCGGGATATCGTTTGGATCGACTAAGACCATGCCACGCTCCTGTATTTCACCGGCGTTTACGTTAGTTGCTCTAACTAAGCGGACACCTTCTGCCTTGTATGGCGGTGGTTCACCGATTCCATACCGAATAGACGAAACCCTCTTCAATGTGGTCAAAGTCCAGTGATGCGGCACCTCCCCAATCCACTCCACCCCCGAATTTCGCATCTTCACATTGGGATCAAGTCCCTTGGTAACTGCGTGCGTGATCAACGCCTGGCGCTTTTCTTTCAAGAGTTCGACGAACCGTGTTTTCTTGGCAATCAGGGAGTCGATGCGTTTGGTTTCGCGGTCGAGTGTGGATGCGATTTTTGCTTGCTCAGAAAAGCTTGGGATTGCTGTTTTTAAGTTGACAAGCTCAGGCGCATTTATTGCCGGGTAACTCAAACCTTCCGAGTGCGACTCCACCGACTGAATGAACAACTCATTGAGTGCAAGCCATTTCAGAAAATTTGGCTCAATGTGTCCGTCACGAGCGCGCAAAACAGCAAATCCCGTTGAGTAGACGCAATCGGCATGGGCTTCGTCTACGGCTGCGACCGCCTTCAAATAGGTCCTGACTGTTGAAATCACTACATCGCCACTCTTTGCTTTACGCCGTGCACGGGATGGTGCGTTACCAAAAAGCATATCTTCGGTGCTACCAATACCATCTGAATAACTCACCGCCGAAATATCGACGTATTTGATGGGACTATCCGCTGCTGTCGAATCAGGAAGAACGTCGTCGTTGTATGTGGCAAGAATCTTGATCGGCTTGACTTCCCAATGTTCGGGCACATCACCAATCCATTCAACGCCTGAGGGCCTGTAAGCCGGGTACGGTTTGAAGTGACTCATTCGTCGCTACCTCCACCACTGTCATCACCCTGCATCAGTCGGTCAAAGTCGGACTGGTACAGCCGGTCTTGAATGACGCGGTATTTTTCGAACTCGCTTTCAGCATGCGCCTTTGCGATTTCGGCAGTGACCTTGCCTGCATCCTTCAAAACATCACGGTCCCAAACTGTCAAGAAGCCGTTCAACCGCTTTTCCCAATCAGCCATCGTCATAGGGATGCGACGTGTTGCCTGAACCTCTGCCATATCCAAGTACGCCGACACGATGCGTTGCATCTGTGCCAATTCGTCTTCGGATAGATAATTTTTAGCAACGGAAACGTCGTATTTTTGTATCTTTCCACCAGGGGCAGCATCCCAAGTGGTTAGACCCATGTTGTCCTTCTGATGATTAGCACGGTCAATGATTGCCTCGGCAGCGGTTCGTCCGTGAATGGCATAGTGCAACTTATTCTGGACTGCTGCAAAGAACCGTTTGGTTGCAGTGGCGCTTAGGTCGTAATCGATTGATGTGGCGTAGATGTCGGTGATCTTCTGGTAGAACTTGCGTTCAGAGAGCCGGATTTCCCGGATTTTTTCCAGTTGTCGCTCAAAGAACTCATTGGTGAGGATAGTTCCGCCGCTTTTGAGGCGATCCGAATCCATGATCCAACCCTGAATGGTGTAGTCCTTGACTATTTGGTTGGCCCACTTGCGGAACTGAACTGCCCGCTCATTTTCAATCTTGAAACCCACGGCGATGATGGCCTGAAGACTGTAGTGTTTGGTTTGGTAGTTTTTCCCGTCAGCGGCAGTTGTTAAGTAGTGCTTAATAACTGCCGCCTCTTCCAGTTCGTTATCAGAGAAGATTCGCTTCAGGTGTTGATTGATTGCCGAAACGGAAACATCGTAGAGGGTCGCCATCATTTTTTGTGTCAACCAGATGTTTTCGTCTTCGTAACGCATTTCAACGCTGGTTTCGGGCTGACCAGTGGCTGCAACAAAAGTCAGGTATTCCGCAGCAGATGAGCGCACGATGCTGTGCTGAACAGGTTTTTTGGTCATGTCTGTCCAATCCATTCTGGGTGATTAACCGAATCCATGGCGATGACTTGATCCATGGAACGCTCGATTTCGTTGGAGGCTATCAAATGGCGAGCTGGACCGCCCATGGCAAAAGGACGCAGCGTATCGGTCAGTCCATACCTGATCACGGCAAAGTGATTGGCTTTGGTGGCCCGTTCAGTAAGCTGGTATGACCTGGTGATGCCAATGTATGCAGTCAGGGAAATTGCCAGATCGTTTTCCTTGTCAGGATTCAACCCGTTTCCAGCCGCACACTCCGCAATCATGTGCCCACAGCAGGCAATTGAAGCGGCCTGATCTGCGGCCTTTGATTGTTCCAGAACGGCAAAGAACGCATCTTTCGGAATTGAGCAACACCAGATCCACTGCGTCTGGTAGTCGAACACATAGAAGAAAACGGAGTCCACTGACACGCAATCTGGATTGACCACCCCTTGCTTCCAGCCGGTGGCATTCATGATCGTGACAGCGGTTTTGGCTCTTGCTGCCTTGAAATCTGATTCGATGGTTGAGGTGTTCACTTTTTGACCTGCTCTCGTATCCAGTCAACGCGGCTGTAGCAGTAACCTGTGAACTCTGCTTGTAGCGTGGTTTGTCCCAGGATCAGGCGTTTGGCCAGCATCGCAACTGCGGCCAACTCGCCTTCATTGCGTACCTCCAATGGTGCTACAAGGCTTACGCCCATGGCCCAATTCAGGCGCTCCCATTTCCATGAGACTGAAACGTCGTGATCAATCCCTTCAGATGACAAGCGTTCAATGGTCTGATTGAGTAAATCGTAGTGCTGCCGTTGCGCTACCGATGGTTCTCGGCTGGTATAGCTCACAATTTTTTTACGTGACCTGCCAACCTTTTTGTAATTCTTGGTGGCCCCATCAAAAAGCCAGTTGTCTCGCGGGCCATCACCAACTTCCTGCCAAGCCATGTTTTCCAGAGCGTTGGCATAGACATGTCGCGGGTGTTGCCACCAGACAATGATTCTTCTGCCATTGAGAATGAAGCCAACATCATCCCAATAAGAGAGACTGTCCGGCGTCATATTGGAATAGGAGTGCGGTATGTATAGCCCGCCCTGTGACAATCGCCATTGATGGGATCGATGGTACTGACGTTGCAAATGCGCAAGACGATCAAGCCGGGCAATTTTCATTGAAATACCTCATCAGGCTTAACACCATGGATTGTTTCCGTCAGTTGTTCTGGAGACTCAGCATTGACCAGGATTGGAGATAACCATTTCAACTCCGGCTTTTGCTCTGGCTTTTTACCAATCCAATACGTGTGCCAGTGGGCGCGACGGATATGGGGAGGCATAAGACTTCCAGAAGTGCCACTAGAGTTTTTCGTTTCGGATTCAAAGTGTTTGCGAAACAATGCACCCAATCGAATACCAACTGCAACCTGAGTCTCCTGCTTTGGAGACGCAAAACGAACCCGATTGCCCATGTGAATCGCCTTGGAAGATGGGATCTTCTTGTGGTCAATGTCTGGTTCTTCGGTGCACAGGTACATCAGACATGACAGCGCACCACCCCACGTATCACGCAAACGCTTTTCGTGGCGTGGCCATTCCTTTCGGGTTTTCTCAAGCGCTTTGAGTTTTTCTGATTCAGTGCCGTTTGGATGGCCTTGGATGACACGAATGCTTGACTCCAGCCCTTCGGCACATACGCGGTCCAACGCAGACTCAACTGAATCATGATTCAAGTGCACCACGAATTTGCCCGATGACACAGAGTTGTTGGTCATGGGCATCATGAGTAGCCTGTCGTTAAAAACTACTACAAAAAATCCGTGGCACAGTGTTTCATCGCCATCAATGCGAATCCCACCCTTGCGGGATAGAAAGAAGGCTTTTGCAGGAAGGTGTTGGAAGATTTGCGAGGGCGGCGTTCCCTTCATGGGAGTTGCGGCCAATGCATCATAGAAGTCAGGATCGAATTCGTAATGCAACCGGGTTGTGCGCCATGCAGCTACACCCTGCAATGCATCTTCCGAATAGGCTACAAAAACAGAATCTTGATCAACGCCGCTATCGACAACTTGCTTGTACGCAGCACGATTTGAAGCGTCTGATTCTGCTGACATCAAATATCGCAATGGATACCCCGATGGGTGCTTTGTCCCTTGCGGATAGATCCGTGTTGCTGACTCTGTGACAGTAGGAAAACTGTTCAGCATGCCCAAGGGCTGCTTTTTGTCGATACGCGCCCAGATGCCTGGGAAGTCAATTTCAATTTGAGCTGCTAAGTGTGTTGGGTTCATTCTGTGACCTCTCCCAGCAACTCCGCAATCTCAGCCTCCACCTGCTTGAGATCCGCATCGATGTCTACCAGTTTGCGCGGGGGGTCGTACTTGTAGAAGAACCGATTGAAATTGATTTCGTAGCCGACGCGTCCAATACCCTTGTCAGACTCATCGCGGAAAGACTCATCAATGTATGCATCCGGCAAATGCGTCAATACTTCCTCAGCGAAGTAGTCCTGGATGTCCTTGGTGAGCGGCACGTTCTCGTAATCAGACATCTCTGGGTCAGCCACCAAATCGCCATTTGCATCCATCACAGGCTCGCCTGCGGGATCTCGCTCACCCAATGCGTTGATCAAAGCTTTGACCAATGACTTCCCACCCTTGCCATAGGTCTGTGCAGATTCCACAGTCTCAGCGACAAACGATTCAGCCCAAGCGAATGGCTGGCTCAATCCGAGATGCGGCTGCAATGCGTCCACCCATGCCGACTGTTGATCGGTCGTGAGCTTGGCAAATACTTTTTCCAGCTTGAGTTTTTCGATGGACTCTTCATTAATATGAAGCGCCATGCGAAGAGGGCGCAAAACCTTGATGCGGCGGTACCCAAATACTCGGTAGTTCACCATGCGGCTGATTTCGGTGTTGTCAGCGGCTGAGTACAAATCCACGATCTGGCGGATCTGCTCATCGCTGATCATTCGTCGCTTGTTGCCTTCGTTTTTGATGGAAGTCCACAGGTCAGAGCCGTTGAGCAACTGCACCTTGTGGAGACGGTGCTCTGGCTTCTTGTTCGACAGAATCCACAGATATGTGCCGATGCCCGTGCGGAAGAAAATCTCCGTGGGCAGGGCCACGATGGCTTCCACCAAGTCGTTTTCCAGCAGCCAGCGGCGGATCTCCGACTCACCAGAGCCAGCACCACCGTTGAACAGCGGCGAGCCAGACAGCACAATGGCTGCACGGCCACCACCGTTTTCCGGTAGCTCAAGCTTGCTGGCCAGGTTCATCAGGAACAGCATGGAGCCATCATTGATGCGTGGCAGGCCCGGTCCAAAGCGGCCATCGAACTTCTTGCCCGTATGCTCTTCAGTTACTGCCTTCTGGTCTTTTTCCCACTTCTTGCCAAACGGTGGGTTGGACACGCCGTAATGGAATCGCTGCCCAGCGAACTGGTCATTGGACAGGGTGCTGCCCAACTTGATGTTTTTGGATAGGTCGCGCCCAGGGTCAGATTCCAGTGTGCGCAGCAGCATGCCGGTCAGGCAGACTGCATGGGTTTCAGGCTCCAGTTCCTGTCCATAGGGAATGATGACTGGCGGCACCTTGAAGCGATTGCCGTAATCAGCCACGTGGTTCATGGCGTCCGAGATGAATCCACCGGTACCGCATGTCTGGTCGTAGAGCGTGCGGATCAGCCCCGGATTGGATTCGAACAGGGCGTCGTCAGGGTCCAGCAGCAGAGAGGTTGCCAAATGCACCACATCGCGTGGCGTCATGAAATCCTCTGCCCCTTCATTGACCTCGGCCCCAAAGCGACGAATTAGGTGCTCATAGAGATTGCTCATCACCCGGTCTGGAACCACGTTCGGGTGAAGGTCAACACCTGCGAAGTTCTTGCAAATCTTGAACAGCAGCCCCGCCTTATCCAGCCGGATCACCGTATTCGAAAAGTCGAACTGCTCAAAGATGACGCGGGCGTTATCCGAAAAATGCGCAACGTAGTCTTGAAGGTTCTGCCGGGTCTTGGTTCCGCCTAGCGTGCCCAGTGCGTATTCAGAGGTGTTGTAGAACGAGAACTTGGTGCACTGACGCAGGATCAAATCGATGTCAATGCCGGAATCCTTGTGCAGCGCATTGGCATCACGGACATCTTGCCTGGTGGACTCCAGAACACATTCCAGACGCCGAAGCAAAGTGAAGGGCAGGATGACCTTGCCAAAATCCGTGTGCTTGAAGTCACCCCAAAGGTCTTCAGCGTTCTTCCAAATGAAATCCGCCAGCGATGCGCCGGAACCTGTCTGCTCTGCCATTCTTTTCTCCTACCTGATTTTGCACAAAAGAGCATATCAGACTTTTAAGAAAGTCCACCATGTTTTGCACAAATCAGGCGAATAGCTTAATATCAGGTTCCAACCTCAGAATGCACATAGCCGTTTTTTGGTGGTCCGTGCCGTGAATGTGCGACACGTGAATCAAACCAAACTGCGTGAGCTTCCCTGCTAGCGCACCTTGCGCGTGAGGTCGGTCCAGTTCGGTTCCATTGAAGTTCACTTTGATGGCGAACCCTCTTGCGAAACGTTCCAGCTGATCCTGAATCTTTGGTTTTTCAACATTCTTCCCGACAATCCACGTGCTTTCCATACGTAGCAAAGCATCTTCCAGCACCATCATCTCGATGACTGTACCCTTGAACACAGGAATATCGTCATCAACAGTCTGGATGACCCGTTTGTTGATGATGTCGTCCCGCCCAATTGAGAGTTTTTTACCGCCCGAGCGAATGGTGACATTCCCGCAGGCAAAGAACACGCTAAAGAATCCCATGCCGTATGGGTTGTCCTTCAACATTGTTTGTTCATCCCATCCACTGTCACAGAAGCTCACCAACGGCACGAGGTCGCTGATTCCGCAACCGTCATCGGTGACGATGAGACTTTTCTTTTCCAAGTCAAAGTCAAATGAAACGAACGACGCACCGGCCCGGCGGCTGTTCTGCATCATTTCGCTCAGAACGGAAAAGCTCGAAGCAAACAGGTGCTTCATGGAGGAGAAGAAGGCCTTCTCGTTGACGCGTGCGCGAACTTCCTGTTGCGCATCCATAGTTGTAGTGTTCATGTGGTTTCCAAAATGAAAAGGGAACCACATTCCCCGCTGGGATTGTTGGCTCCCAAGGGGTTAAAGACGCCGACCAGCTGGTCAGGCAATTGATGGCTGGAACGAATCCAGCGGATTTGGACGTATCCAAAAGCTATGCCAGTTTAGGCGCGACGCGTTGTATTTCAACTTTTCCGGACCAATGAGCCCCAGAAAGCACAAAGCCACCCCTAAGGGTGGCTTTGTGTCCTAAATTTCGGCAATGACGGATGAGGTACGTCGTATTCTGCGGCGTGCTGGGGCACGGCGACGGTTGCCTATGGCAGTAAAAGATGGCAATTTCTTGCCACCCTTTACCTAGACCACCAACGTAGGCGTTGGCGGTAGTTCAGTGCAGATGCGAGAACAGCGCAGGCGTTTGCTTGCGTTGTCCATACAAAAACACTTCCAGCTTCTCTTTCACCCACCCAGTCATGGAGGGGGAATTGAGAGCCTGCACGAGCACTTGACGATGCCCTGCGTCCATCAACGCGTCAAACAAGGCTTGGATGCCCTCTTCGCCAGCGTTGTTGGCAACGCTATTTACCGTAGTACCGGCAGACTCAGAGACCGCCTTAACGAGGAAAGGCATTGCTGCCTTCAGTTCGTTGTACTTAGCTTCATAAACGTGACTCAATTCCATTTTCATTCTCCATTAAAGGGAATGACGGGATAGCCACTTTCCCACAATGGGAACTTGGTTCCCATCGGGGTTAATAAAAGGCTGACACTTGATCAGCAAATCCTGCGATGCAGAAAGTGATTGCATTTAACTGCACTTTTGATCTGCTCGCAAACGATCAAGACCAAAGATCAAATCCGGCTCCAATCGTCGCAACATCGATCACTCTACAAGCCAAAACCCCACTGTTACCCGATCTCATTGACGTTCTTGGAGGCGAGGTTAAATCATGAGAAAGCATCGCACCTCATTGGTGTTTCTGACAGGGCGCCAGGTGAAGCTGGCCATCGCTTCGTTAGAGATAGCGAT
>Ga0075163_10005213_pt1 | contig 17375 bp, 13 predicted proteins | sample JI1023141ADNA_FD_71478 | JGI IMG/M metagenome (GOLD analysis project Ga0075163, IMG submission 71478) | Wastewater effluent complex algal communities from Wisconsin, to seasonally profile nutrient transformation and Carbon sequestration -... | ecosystem: Engineered > WWTP > Effluent > Algae...
GTGAGCTCGAGCAGATCGTCGCCGCGCGGCGCGACCGCCAGCGGGATCTCGACGGCGCCCTGCCGCGCGACGGCGTCGGTCACGTCGAGGCCCCGGCCGTGCAGCCACACCACGGCCGAGCGCGCGGTGATCGTCCCGGCGATCGCGATCTCGCCATCGAAGGTCGGCGCCGCGGGGTCGATCGCCAGCCGCGCCTGGTAGCCGGTCGGCACGAAGTTGGTCGGCAGGCGCAGCGGCGGCTGCGGCGGCGTCAGCGGCGCAGGCTCGGCAGGCGCGGCCACCGGCGGGTCAACGACCACCGCGGGCCCAGGCCCGCGCACCGCCGGCCGCCCGCCGCACGCGACCAGCGCCACCACCGCCGCGACCCCGATGTACCGCCCCCAGCGACCCACGACCCGGACCCGATGCTGCATGGGCGCAAGCTAGCCCGAGTCCGGCGGCGCGCGACCGGCTCGTGCGCCGGCGCACAACCGCACCCCCGGCGTCACCGGCGGGGCGGCGGCCGGCTTACGATGGGGCGATGCGCGCACCGATCTTCGGCATGGTCCTCGCCACGACGATCGCGATCTCCGCCGGCTGCAGCGACGACGAGGCGGCGCTGCCGCTGGTCGCCAGCACCGTCACCGGCACCTACGCCGGCGACGACTTCACCGCGGTCAACGGCTTCCTGGTGATGGATCAAGGCCGGTTCTTGATCGGGCTGGGCGACGGCCCGCTCAGCTGCGCGTCGGCCACCGCGCCCGAGCCGCCGAGCGGCACCAACGCCGGCATCTCGCTCGACTCGATCGACCCCGGCACCTACGGCAACGTCTTCGTGAACCTCTACCACAACGTCGGTAGCTTCAGCGGCCACGGCTCCAACAGCGGCACCGTCACGATCACCGCCAGCACCGCGGCCTCGGTCACCGCCACCGTCGACTGGAGCGACACCGACAGCGACGGCAAGGTCTACCGGCTGAGCGGCGGCTTCGAGGTCAGCCGCTGCCCGTAGCGGCTACTCGTCCTTGCCGTCTTCGCCGCGGTGGATGCCGAGCGCGCGCAGCTTCTTGTGCAGGTTGGTGCGCTCGATGCCCAGCACCTGGGCAGTCTTCGAGATGTTCCAGTTGAGCTCGGCGAGCTTCATGCGGATGAACTCGCTCTCGATCTCCTCGCGGAACTCGCGCAGCGACTTGCCGGCGTACTTGTCGAGCGACAGCGCGGCGACCGGCCCGGTGGTGCGGCCGACGGTGCTGCGCGGCCCGCCCAGGTACGGCGGCAGGTCGCGCTCGCGGATCACCTCGTCGCTCATGATGACGAGGCGCTCGACCACGTTGCGCAGCTCGCGGACGTTGCCCGGCCAGTCGTAGGCCTTGAGGCGCTCGAAGACGACGTCGTCGATCGGCTTCTTGGCGAAGCCGTTCTCGTCGCAGCACTCGGCGACGAAGGAGTCGACCAGGAGCGGCACGTCGTCGGCGCGCTCGTTGAGATCGGGCGAGCGGATCGGCACGACGTTGAGACGGAAGAACAGGTCCTCGCGGAAGGTGCCGGCCTTGACCATCTCCTCGAGGTCGCGGTTGGTGGCGGCGACGACCCGCGAGTCGGTGCGCAGGCTCTTCTCGCCGCCGACCCGCGTGAACTCGCCGGTCTGCAGCACCCGCAGCACCTTGGCCTGGGCCGGCAGCGTCATGTCGCCGATCTCGTCGAGGAAGATCGTGCCGCCGTCGGCGACCTCGAACAGGCCGCGCTTCTTGGCCACCGCGCCGGTGAACGCGCCGCGCTCGTGGCCGAACAGCTCGCTCTCGATCAGCTCGGGCGGGATGGCCGCGCAGTTGACCTTGACGAACGGGCCGCTCGACACCGCGCTGTTGCGGTGGATGGCGCGGGCGATCAGCTCCTTGCCGGTGCCGCTGCCGCCGGTGATCAGCACCCGCGACCGCGTCGGCGCGACCTTGACGATCTGCCGGCGCAGGTCGTTCATGACCGGCGTCGAGCCGAGCAGCTCCCAGCGCGCGTCGACCGCGCGGCGCAGCTGGTTGACCTCGCGCCACATCCGCCGGCGATCGAGCGCGTTCTTGACCGTCACCATCACGCGGTTGCGATCGAGCGGCTTCTCCATGAAGTCGAACGCGCCGAGCCGGGTGGCGGCGACCGCGTCCTCGATCGTGGCGTGGCCGGAGATCATCACCACCGGGATGTCGGCGGCCGGGCCGCCGACGCCGTCGTCGCCGCGGGCCTTGAGCGTGCGCAACAGCTCGATGCCGTTGTCCTCGCCGAGCTTGACGTCGAGCAGGATCAGCTCGACCGGCTCGCGCTCGAGCACGGCGATCGCCTCGGCGGCGCTGCCGGCCTCGTGGACCACGTGGCCCTCGCTGTCGAGCACCATCCGCAGCGTGCGGCGGATGTTCTTCTCGTCGTCGACGATCAGGATGGCGTCGCCGGTCGCCGGCGCCGGGGCGATCACGTCGGTCACGAGTCGCGCTCCTTGCCGTCGGCGTCCTTGGCGTCGGCGGCCGCGCCGCCAGCGTCGTCCTTGGCCGCGGCCTCGTCGGCCTCGTCGGCGGCGTCCTTGGCGTCAGCCTCGTCAGCCTCGTCGGTGGCCTTGCCGCGCCGGCGATTGCGGCGCGCCTCGTCGGCCCGCTCGGCGGCCTCGCGGCGCTGGCGCTCGCGGCGGTTCCACAGGAACACCAGCCCGAGCACGGCGATGCCACCGACCAGGTACAGCGGGCGGCGATCGGCCTGCTTGGCCGGCGGCCGCACCATCACCGTCGCCGGGACGTCGGCGCCATCGCGCAGGCTGGGCGGCGCGCCGCTGCCGAGCGTGGCGCCGCTGCCCGTCGCGGGCATCGGCTCGGCCGGCGGCGCCGCCGCGGCGGGCGCGTCGGCGGTGATCGCCAGCGGCTCGAGCGCGGTCGCGTTGGGCGCGATCGTCGCCAGCGCCTGCTCGCAGGCCGCGCGATCCGCCGCGCCCTCGGGGCCGATCACGCACTCGCCGGCGATGCGGGCCAGCGCGCCGCCGGTGCGGAACGCCAGCGCGCGGACGATCGTCGTGGTGCCGACCGACGGGTCGCGCCAGGTCAGCGTCGCCTCGTGCAGCTTGCCGGCCGGATCGACGACGACCATCCAGCGATCGATGGTCGCGCCGTCGACCGCGTCGGCGCCCGCGCGGATCTCGTGCAGGGTCGCGTTGGCCGCGGCGTCGGGATCGGCGGGCAGCCGATCGGTCGACACCTGCGTGGTCACCAGCACGGCGTGGTGGCTGGGCGCGGTCCACACCTGGGCGTCGACGCTGATCGGCGCACCGGCGAACAGGCCGTCGGCGCCGACGCCCGCGGCGACCCGCGAGCCGCCGGGCGGGTCGAGGATCCAGCCGGCCGGCTGGGTCATGCGCGCCACCGGCGGCGGGTCGGCGGCGGGCGGAGCGGCGGGCTGGGCCTGGGCCAAGCCCGCCAGCGCGAGGGTCAACAGCGAGACGCGTCGGATCACGGCAACACCTTCCTAGCATCGAACGCCGCCAGCACGCCCTGACAGGCGGCGGCGCAGGTCGCGGGCTCGCGCGGGTTGGCCACGCACGCCGCGGCGACCACCACCGCGTCGTTGCCGGCCGCCAGCGCGGTCGCGCGCACCGCGCCGGTGAGCGGCCCGCGGCTGACGGCGCCGCGCGCGTCGAGGCCGTCGACCTGCCAGCCGGTGAGGCCGGCCACGGTCGTCAGGCCGCGCCCCAGCTCGGCGAGCGCGTCCTCGGGGTTCTGCTTGGCGGCGCGGCTGCCGATCACCACGGCGTAGCAGCCGCGGCCCGGGTCGCCCCAGGCCAGCGCCGCCGCGCCGACAGCCTCGGTCGCGGCGGTCGCGACCGCCGGCAGCGGCGCCCAGCCCGGCGGCGGCGCGATCACCCCGGCCAGCGTCAGCGGCGGCGCCGGCGCCTGCTGCGCCGCCGCGACCTGACAGCCAGCCAGCGCGACGAGCGCCGCCAGCCACCTCACGCCAGCACCAGCCACGCGCGCGGGTCGGCGCCGACGCCCAGCCGATCGATCACGTCCTTGGTGACGCCGAAGCGGCCGTCGTCCTGCTTGATCACCCGGGCGCCGACCGCGCGGAAGCCAGCCGGGCCCTCGACGCCGAGGATCGCCCACGGCCGCGCGCCGTCGGTGTCGTCGACCAGCGCCAGCGGCACCAGCGCCGCGTCGCGCACCAGCGGGATCTGATCGGTGGTCGCGACGAAGTGCGGGCCGCCGTCGAACGGATCGATCTGCCCCGCGTACTCGAAGCCGATCCGCCGCAGGATCTTCTCGACGCCGCGGGTCTCGGGCCCGACCTGGCCGATGATCTCGCGCACCTCCGCCGGCAACAGCTCGCAGTGGATCGGATCGTCGGGGAACAAGGCGTGGATGAACTCCTTGTTGTCCTTCGACAGCAGATCCGCCTCCTGGTAGTTGAGGCCGGTGAAGTGGCGGCCGAGGTGCTCCCACAGCCGGCTGGTGCCGTCGGGCTCCAGCGGCGGCAGCAGCTCGGACAGCACCTGATCGCGGAACACCTCGCGGTGCATGCGGATGAACAGGAACCGCACGTACGACAGGAGCTTGCCCAGCGACTCGGGGTTGCCGCGGTACTCGGGCAACAGGATCAGCCCGCCGATCTCCGTCGGGCCGGCGTAGTTGTAGCCGATGCGCAGCGTGCGGTGCACGAAGTAGCGATCGAGCGTGTACGAGTAGCGCTCGTCGTTCTCGACGCGGAAGAAGATGTGCGGCGCGCGCTTGGTGCCGTGCTGCGCGTGGACCATCGACGTGCCGATGACCCGGCGCTTGCCGAGATCCTCGAGCACGAACAGGTACTCGCGCTCGACCGGCGGCACGGTGGCGGCGAACGACTTCTCCGACAGCTCGAGGATGCGCTCGATGTGCCGGCGATCGGCAGGCAGGTTGACGGTGTCGAGGTGCTCCGCGACCGCCAGGATCTGCTCGGCATCCTCTCGAGATGATTGTCGAATTCGGAACATGCGCGGGCCGGCGGGCACCTTACCACGGGTCGCAGAGCCTACGGCTGGCAGCTGCGCCAGAGCGACGTGGCGCTGCCCAGGGTCGCCACCGTCGCGCTCATGCCCGGGCCGGTGGCCAACGCGATCGCCGCCGCGCGCTGCGTCGACAACGTGGCGACGCTCCACTCGGCCCCGGCGCGGGTCGCCTCGACGGTGGCGCCGGTGGCGTCGACGAACGCGACGTGGAGCTGGCCGGCGATCAGGCCCGCCGCCAGCGGCGCGCCGCTGGTCACCGCGAGCGCGGGCTGCGCGGCCAGCGGCGCCGGCGCCTCCCACGGCGCGCTCGGCAGGTATGGGAAGTCCCACGCCACGTACGTCAGCTGCGCGTCGTCGCTGCTCACCAGGTGCAGCGTGCGGCCGTCGGCGACGACCGCGCATCGGCTGCCGCGAGAGCCCCAGCGCTGGACGTCGTCGATCTCACCTCGGTACGGGTGATACGTGACCAGCGTCGCGCCGCCGTTGCCGGCGACGCACGCGACGATCTGCCCGGTCATCGACGTGACGCTGGTCGGCGCGGTGACCGAGCTGATGAACAGGTCGGTCTCGGTCCAGGCCACGCCGTCGTCCGAGCTGGCGTAGCTGGCGGAGGCGAAGCCGCCCTGGAAGTGCATCACCCACTGCGGGTTCGGGACGCAGCCGCCGGCGGCGGTCGCGCACGCGCTGGTCTCGTAGGCGAGGAACAAGGCGCTGTTGGACTCGGCCTCGAGCCCGGTGTCGGTCGCCTGCCACGTCGGCGCGCACGCCGCCTGCACGTGGCTCTGCGCGCCGACCCACGCGACGCACGCGCGGCCCTGGGGATCGACGGCGACCGCGCCGCCGCCGGTGGCGCCGCCGCCGACCGTGACCTCGGTGACCGCGCCGGCGGCGTCGACAGTGGCCAGCACCATCGCGGTGTCGCGGCGCAACAGCACCGCGAGCTGGTCGCCGACCGGCACGGCGTTCTGGACCGTGCCGGTCCCGACCGGCGCGGCGACCAGCGGCGTGCACGTCGGGCCGGCATCGACGCCGGCGCCGCCGTCGTCACCGCCACACGCTGCGCAAACCACGGACAAGGACAAGGCCAGGCGAAGCATCATGGCCGCGACGCCTCAGCAACGTCCACGCCAACGCGGGGCGACGCCGATCGCGGGGCGCTTGGGCGGTCTGGAACGCGGTGCCCACGCCTCGCATCGTGACCGCGCGGTCGCACGGCTGTCGCCCGCGCACCACAAGCCCGTCGACGACGCGGGGTGTGGCGCCGGCGCAACGCCAGCCGCGCCGCGCTACGGCACGGTCGCGACCAGCGCGGCGTCGACGCCGCGGCGGCCGCGGTCGACGGCGTCGGCGAGCCAGCCCAGGGTCGGCGCGAGCTGCTCGCGGGCCACCTGCGCGCCGCTGATGATGCGGATGCCCGGGCGGCCCTTCTTGATGCGCCGCGTGTTCTCGGCGGCGATCCAGTCGAGGATCATCGGCAAGGCGTAGCGGGTGGCGAACTTGGTGTCGTGCATCAACAGGACGCCGCGGCCCTGCAGGCGGTGCAGCGAGCGGATGACCTTGGCGGCGGCGGCCTTGACGCCGAGGCCGCGCCACTCCTGCGGATCGACGTCCCAGTGGAAGTGGTGCAGGCCCAGCTCGCCGAGCAGCCGCTCGACGCGCGGGCAGCGCGAGCCGTACGGCGTGCGGAACCAGGTCACCGGCATCGCGCTGGCCTCCTCGAGCAGCGCCCGCGCCATCGTCACCTCGATCTTGCCCAGCTCGACCGGCACCGAGCACAGCTTCGCGTGGTTGACGGTGTGGTTGCCGACGATGTGGCCCTCGCGCACCAGCCGCTTCTCGATGGCGTGGGCCCGCGCGAGGTCGCCGCGGCGAAACCGCCAGCCGACCTGGAAGAACACCGCGTGCAGCCCGCGCGCGCGCAGGATGTCGAGCACGATCGGCGTGGTGTCGGGATCCGGGCCGTCGTCGAAGGTCAGCAGCACCTCGGTGTCGCCGCTGGCCGACGGGCCGGCGGCCGGCTGCGGCCAGCCGCGCGGGTAGCCCGGGATGCCGTGGGGCGGCGGCGCGTCGGGCGCGGCCTCGCCCATCGGCTCGAGCGACTCGCCGGGATCGCTCGGCCCCTGGGCCGCCGCCGGGCCGGTGGCCAGCGCGAGCGCGAGGCAGGCGGCCAGGGCGCGACGGATCGGCACGATCGATCGAACCCGCGAGGCGGTGGCGGCATTCACGGGATCGACGGGCGACATGGGGTGGTGCGGGCGCGTGCCGGCACTCCAGAAAATTATCGCGCGCCCCGCTACGATGCGCCATGTCTGTGATCCGGTCGCGTCCGCCCGCCCCGCGCAAGGTCGCCCTCGCCCGCACCGGCACGCCGCTCGAGCCGCTGGCGCGCACCAGCGCCGCGCTCGGCGTCGAGGTGCTGGTCAAGCGCGACGACCTGACCGGCGCCGAGCTCACCGGCAACAAAGTGCGCAAGCTCGAGTACCTCCTGGCCGAGGCCGAGGATCAGGGCGCCGACACCGTCATCACCTGCGGCGGCGAGCAGTCCAATCACTGCCGCGCCACCGCGCTGGCGGCGGCGCGCCGCGGCCTCGCCTGCCGGCTGGTGCTGCGCACCGACGATCCCGCCCAGCCGCCGGCGACCACCGGCAACATCCTGCTCGACCGGCTGGCCGGCGCGACGATCCGCTGGATCAGCCGGCCCGACTGGGCCCGGCGCAACCCGATCATGGAAGCGGAAGCCGCGGCGGTGCGCGCCGCCGGCGGCGTGCCCTACGTCATCCCCGAGGGCGGCTCGAACGCGGTGGGCTCGTGGGGCTACGTCGCCGCCGCCGCCGAGCTGGCCGACGACCTCGCGACCCTGCCGGCCCGATCGACGACCGTGATCTACGCGTGCGGCTCGGGCGGCACCGGCGCCGGGCTGATCGTCGGCGCCAAGCTGCACGGCCTGCCGGCGCGCCTGGCCGGCGTCAACGTGTGCGACGACCGCGCGTACTTCGTCGACGCGATCGGCCGCATCGCCGCCGACATGATCGCGCGGTGGACGCTGCCGATCGCGGTCGGCCCCGACGACATCGACATCGTCGACGGCCACGTCGGCCGCGGCTACGCCAAGAGCCGCCCCGAGGAGCTGGCGACGATCCGCGACCTGTGTCGCCGCGACGGCCTGGTGCTCGACCCGGTCTACACCGGCAAGGCGTTCCACGGCGTCGTCACCGAGCTGGCCCGCGACCGCGCCCGCTTCGGCGAGCGGATCGTCTTCGTCCACACCGGCGGCGTGTTCGGCCTGTTCCCCGCCGCCGCCGAGCTGGCCCCGCTTTTGGGGTGATCAGGCACGATCAGGCAAATCGATACCTTTGCGGGTGACGTCCCCTTCAGGGATCTCGGGCTAAGCGTATCCTCCGGGCACACCAAGGGGGGTGCCTATGCGCGTGTTCTCGATCGAAGGACGAGTCACCGGGCCCGCGGGCGACGACGGCGTCGCCGGGCTCATCATCGATGTCGCCGACCGCGATCTCGTGTTCTACGAGGCGCTGGGACAGGTGACGACCGACGACGACGGCCGGTTCCACAAGCGCTACGAGGCGCACGGGCTCGAGGCGCTGTTCGACGCGCGCCCCGAGGTGCGCCTGGTGATCCGCGACGCGAGCGGCGCGGTCGTGCATCGCCACGAGGCCCCCGACCGGTGCGAGGCCGGGCGGGTGGTCCGCGTCGACGTCCGCCTCGACGACGCCCAGGTCGCGGCGCACCGCGCCCGGCTGCGGCCGCTCACGCTCCGCCCCGGCGCGCGGGTGGTCGACGCGCGGGTCACGGCGTTGCTCGACGGCCCCGAGACCCCGGAGGCCGCCGCCGTCGCGGCCCACGTCGCGGCGCTGCCGCCGCTGCTGACCTCGGCGCAGGTCATCGACGACGCGCAGCGCGTCCTCGCCGGCGATCCCGCCGCGGTGGTGCGCCTGCGGCACGCGCTGACCGACGCCGAGCGGTTCCTCGCGCCGGCCGAGGTCCCCGACGCCGAGGTGCAAGCGCGGTTCGCCACGGCCACGGCGTGGAAGACCCTGGGACGCACGCTCGGCGCCGGCGGCGACGCGCCCGACGGGTTGCTCGATCACGACGCCGCGCTGGCGCTGATGGTCGCCGCGGTCCGCTACGTCGCCCGCGATCGCGGCGAGGCGTTTCGCTTCGCGGCGGTGATCATCGCCAGCACCTGGCGCATGGATCGGCTCGCGCCGCTGGTCGACGCGGCGCTGGCGCCCCGCGACGCGCGCTACCTGGCTGGCGTGCGCACGACGCTCGCCGGCTTCGGGCGCCCACCGAGCGGCGGGATGATGCTGATGAGCGGGATGGGCTTCGGCGGCGGTCTCCCCGGGGGCGGCCTGCCCGACGGGTGGCGGCCCGGCGGCGGTCTCCCCGGCGGCTGGCGGCCCGGCGGCGGTCTCCCCGGCGGCGGCCTGCCTGGCGACCTCCCCGGTGGCGGCCTGCCCGGCGGCGACGACGGCCCGGGTGGCTGGAAGCCCGGCGGCCTGCCGAACGGCTGGGAACCTGGCGATCCGATCTGCCCCGATCCGTTCCCGTGGTGGCCCGATCGCTTCAACCCGCGCTGGCCGGGGCTGCGCGATCGCTGGTGGTGCGTGGTCCGCGTCGTCATGTCGGGGCTGTCCTGGACCATCACCGGCATCGATCGCCCCAACGCGTGCCCGGGCGACGTCGTGGTCGTCACCGGCACGAACTTCGGCGCGACCCAGGGCGGCAGCACGCTGTCGTTCGCGGACTCGAGCGGGGGCCGGGTCGCGGGCAGCATCATCAGCTGGACCGACACCCGGATCGAGGCGCGGGTGCCGGCGACGGCCACCACCGGCGAGCTGGCGCTGCGGATCCGCGACGGCTACGTCGACATGTGTGGCCGGCATCTGCAGCTCTACCGGCCGAGCGACGGCACGCGGGTGTTCTCCGGCGGGTCGACCCAGGTCGTGGCGATCACGATCGCCGCCGGCGCGGGCTGGGTGTTGCCGGGCAGCGCGGTCGCGATCGGCGTGACGACCAGCAACGCGACGTCGACGCGGGTGCGGGTCTCGGTCGACGGCGGCGCGACGCTGCTCGACACGACGACCACCGCCGCGAGCGGCAGCTGGACCGTGACCGCGCCGGCGGTGACCGCGACCGCCACCTTGCGCGTGCGCGTCGACGCCACCGGCCCGTGCGGCGCCGCCACCGCCGAGGCGACGGCGTGGATCCAGCGGCCGTTCGCGCTGACCGTCGATGGCCTCGAGGTCACCCAGGCGATCCAGTACTACCGCGCGGCGTCGCACCTCACCGACCCCGCCGATCGCGGCCCCGACAACAGCGTGCCGCTGGTCGCCGGCAAGGCCGCCGTGGTCCGCGCCTACCTGCGCTCGGGCGGCGACCCCGGCTTCGGCAACGGCGTGCTCGACGGGGTCGACGGCACGCTGCTGGTCGAGCGCTTCGTGGGCGGGCGCTGGACGACCGTGAGCACGTTGACCAGCCTGAACGGGCCGATCAGCGCCGACGACGCGCCCGGGTATGTCGTGGAGCGCAGCGCCGCGGGCGCGACGCTCAACTTCGCGGTGCCGGCGGCGACGATGACCGGCCGGATGCGCTTCACCGCGCGGGTATCCTCGCCGCGCGACGGCCGCGGCACGCGCGCGACCCGCGCCGTCGAGATCACCGTCGCCCGCCGCACGACGCTGCAGGTCGCGGCGGTCGTGGTCGGGTACAACGGCCCCAACCTGGCGGCGCCGCCGGTCAACGTGGTGTTCCCGGCGCCGACGGCGGCGCAGGTCACCACCGAGCTCGCGTGGGCGCTGAACACCTATCCGGTCCAGGCCACGCCGCAGGTGCGCATCATCGCCACGCGCACCGCGAACACGCCGCTCAACGGCGTGGTGCCGGCGGGCGGCTGCGACCCGGCGTACACCGCCATCAACAACGCGGTCCAGGCGGCGCGCACCGCCGACGGCAACCAGGCCACGTGGGCGTACTACGGGTTCATCACGCCACAGATCCCGATCGCCCACGGCAACGTCGGCTGCTCCAACGGCACCGTCGCCTCGGGCCTGCTCGGCGGCGGCCAGACCGTCGCCCACGAGATCGGCCACAACTACGGCCTCGCGCACGCGCCGTGCGGCGCGGTCGGCGGGATCAACGCGGCCTACCCGGTCTACAACCCGTACGACGCCAGCAACAACACGTCGTTCACCAACGCCGCGGGCAACCAGCAGTGGAGCGACGCCAGCATCGGCGAGTTCGGGTTCGACGTCACCAACCTCGCCGTGCTGCCGCCGGCCGGCACCCAGGACTTCATGTCCTACTGCGGGCCGACGTGGATCTCGCTGTTCACCTGGACCACGCTGTACAACCAGGCGGGCCTGAACCCGGTCGCGGTCCCGACCGGCTTCAGCTCCAACCGCGGAGGCATGGGCATGACCATCGGCGAGCACGGCCCCCAGCCCCTGGTCACGCTGATCGGCGCGGTCGAGCCCGACGGCGCCGTGCGGGTCGATCACGTGTGGCGCAGCCGCGGCGAGATCGGCCGCGCGCCCGGGCGCAAGACCGACCTGATCGCGGTGGTGCTCGACGAGCAAGGCCACGTGGTCGCGCGCGCGCCGGCGTTCGCCGGTGAAGGGTGCGGCGGCGCCGGCGGCTGTGGCTGCGGTTGCGCCGACCCGTGCCCCGACGCGGCCCCGGTCGGCTTCGGGTTCCAGGCGGTGGTGCCCACCGGCGTCGTGGGCGCGGCGCTCGAGCTGCGGCGCGGCGACGCGACGGTGTGGCGGCGCGAGCGTCCCGCGGTCCGGACCAAGCCGTCGGCCCAGGCCCGGGTCGACCGCGACGGTGACGTCGTCGTCGAGTGGCAGGGCGACGGCGACGAGGCCTGGGTGCGCGGCTCGACCGACGGGGGCGTCACCTGGCAGGCGCTCGGAGTCGCGCTGCGCGACGGCAGCCTGCGCCTGCCACGGGCGCAACTGCCGACCGATCACCTGCAGCTCGAGGTGGTCCTCCACGACGGCTTCGACTCGCACGCCGTGCCGATCCCGACGCCGCTGGATCTGCCGCCCCAGGCGCCGGCGCTGGCGATCATCCACCCGGCCGACGGCGCCCGGGTGACCGCCGGCCAGCCGCTGCGGCTGTGGGGCGCCGTGGTGAGCCCGGGCTCGCGCGGCGCGCGCGACGACGAGGCGCGCTGGCTGGTCGACGGCGCGCTGGTCGCCGACGGCGTCGAGCACTGGCTGCGCGACGTCCCGGCCGGCGACCACACCATCGAGCTGCAACTCGACGGCGCGACGCCGGTGGCGATCCGCGTGGTCGCCGAGAAGGCGTGACCGCGGCCCCGTGATACCCTCGGCGACGATGGATCGCCCGCGCTCGCCGGTGCATCAGATCGTCAACGCGCTGGGGCTGGCGTTGCGCGAGCTGGGCGCGACGCCGGCGCCCGAGGACCTCGAGCGGTGGGGCTTCGCGGTGCACGCGGCGCTGTCGGCGCCGGGCCGCGAGTTCCACAACCACGAGCACGTGCTGGCGCTGGCCGACGGCTCGGACGGCGATCCGCTCGACGTGATCGCGGCGCTGTACCACGACGTCGTGTACCTGCAGGTCGATCAGGGGCCACCGGCCAGCCTGCGCGACGACTTCGCGAAGGTGTGCGAGAAGGTCGACGGCGGCTGGCGGCTCTTGCCGGCGCCGGCGCAGGCGGTGGCCGACGTCTACGCGGTGTTCGGCCGCGCCGCCGGCGACGTGGTCAGCCCGATGACCGGCGCCAACGAGCTGGCGTCGGCGCTGATCGCCAGCCTGCACCTCGGCGACGTGCTCGATCGCTGGTCGCGGCTGACCGTCGCGATGGGCATCGAGCAGACGATCCCGTTCCGCGCCGATCCGGTGCCGGCGCTGCACGCGCGCGCGCAGGCGCTGGGCGCGCCGGCCGACCGCCTCGACGCGATGATCCGGCAGGCGGTGCGGTTCGGCAACCACGACGTCGAGAACTTCGCGTACGCCGACCCCGGCCGCTTCCTCGACAACACCTGGAAGCTCCTGCCCGAGAGCAACCCGTCGTTGTTCTCGCCCACCGTCTACACCGTGCGCGACTACCGGATCGCGCTGATGAAGATGGAGGGCTTCCTCGCGGGGCTGGCGCCCGAGCGGGTGTTCCACGCCTGGGGCAGCGAGCCGGGCGACGCGATCCACGCGGCGCGGGTGACGCAGACCGCGATCAACGTCGCGCTGGCGGTGCGCTACCTGCGGTGCAAGCTGTACTCGATCGCGATCGTCGAGGCGCTGTGCGACGCCACCGGCGGCCAGGTGCCGCTCGACTACTTCATGGGCGGCTTCCCGGCGCCGGGCGCGCCGGAGCCGAGCCGCGTCGAGCACCACCTGCCGCGCCTCGAGCGGGTCGGCGTCGTCGAGCCGCTCTTGCACGCGCTGCTGGCGATCGGCCGCGCGTCGGAGTCGAGCTTCGACACCGGGCCGTCGCCACTGGCCGCGTACCTGCACCTGGGCTGCGGCGAGGACGGCATCGCCACCGGCCTGGTCGCCGCCCGCGCGGTGTGGCGCGGCGAGCTCACCGCCGAGGCCTTCCTCGCCGCGCAGCCGCCCCGCGCCACCGCCGGCATCGCCCGCGCCGCCGCCGAGGTGGCCGACACCCGCAAGGCGCGGCTGCGCGCGCTGGCCGATCGGCTGGACCCGCCGGCGCCCGCCGCGGGCTGACCGCCGCCGTTGTGGCCGCGCCCGCGCGCGGGCATGCTGCGCGCGTGCTTCGCCGCTCGTTGATCCTGGCCCTCCTCGGCGGCGCCGCGTGCGCGGGCCCGACCGCGACGCCCGACGTCGACGCGGCGCCCGACCCCGACGCGGCGCGCGACGCGCCCGGCGCCGTCGACGCCGGGACCGACGCGCCGCCGGCCGCTGACGTCGGCGTGCTGTCGCTCAACCTGCACTGCCTGAAGAACGACGGCACCGCGTACGCGACCAACGCGGCCCGGTTCGCCGCGATCGCGTCGACGATCACCGCCGAGCAGATCGACGTGGTGCTGGCGCAGGAGCTGTGCGTCGGCGCGGCCGGCGACGCGCGGGCGCTGTTGCACGCGGCGCTGGCCAGCGCGACCGGGGTCGGCTGGGCGAGCGAGGTCGCCGCGACCCACCGCGCGTGGGTCGGCACCCCCGACGAGGCCGACGAGTACGTCGCCATCTTCACGCGCGGCGCGCTGGCGACGCCGCGCGCGACCGAGCACCGCGTGCAGGGCAGCCTGCGTCGGGTGCTGCTGGGCGCGACCGTCACCGGCGTCGGCGCGACGCCGCTGCGCGTCTACACCGTCCACCTCGATCACGAGCGCGACGACGTGCGCGCCGCCCAGGGCCGGGACGTCGCCAGCGTCGCGCTGGTCGAGGCCGACGACGCCGCGATCGCCATCGACGCCGGCGGCGGCGCGGTGGCGATGCCGGTGGTGATCGCCGGTGACTTCAACTCGACGTCCGCGGCCACCGCCCCCCAGGCGCTGGTCGGCTTCGGGTTCGTCGAGGCCAGCAGCGGCGCGGCCGGCGCGGGCATCGACCACGTCTTCGTCCACCGCAGCGCGCCGCTGGCCGCGACCTCGTCGCGCGCGCTCTTCGAGGGCGCCGCCGCGGTGTCGGATCACCCCGGCGTGCTGGTGCGCTTCGCCGCCGCGGCGCCGACGCCGGTGCGGCTGACGCGGATCGCCGCGCCCGGCACGTTCGCGACCCCGCTCGCGGTGCGCGGCGATCGCGCGCCGTTGACCTGGACCAGCGGCTGGCCGGCCTGGCCGCACCCGGTCGGCGGCGGCCCCGGCGTCGCGCTGGTGACGAGCGAGCTGCCGGCCGGCGCCTTCGCGTACAAGTTCCTGCGCAGCGACGTCGACTGGCAGCTCGGCGCCAACGCCACCGGCGTCGGCCAGACCGACAACCAGACCGCGCCGACGTTCCCCTGACGCGCGCCGCCGCCACGGACGATGGCGGCTAGATCGTGACCCGCGACCGCGCGTTGGCAGGAGGATGAGCTCCGAACCCGGCGGTCGACGCCCCCGCGCGCTGGCGGTGGCCGTGGCCGCAGCGCTCCTCCCCGCGTGCACGCACCCGCCCGCGCCGGCCGCGCCGCCGACGCGCCCCGCGATCACCGCGGCTCCCGACGACGCCGCGCGGCTGGCCGCGGCGGCCCGGGTCGCGATGGCGGCCGGCGATCTCGACGGCGCGCTGGCCCGCTACCGGGACGCGACGACCGCCGGCGCCACCACCGCGATCGTCGCCGAGCACGTCGCGCTGTTGCAGCGGCTGGGGCGCGCCGACGACGCGGTGACGGTGGCGGCGGCGCACCACCGCGCCCACGACGAGCAGCTCGACGCCGCGCTGGTGTACGGCGAGGCGCTCTTGACCGCCGGCGACGCGACCGACGCGGCCCAGCTGGCGACCCGCCTGTTCGCGCACGCGCCGACCGCCGCCGTCGCCGCGCTGCGGGCCGCCGCGCTGGTGCAGGCCGGCGATCTCGCCGCGGGGCTGGCCGCCGCCCGCGCCGCGCTGGCGATCGATCGGCGCGACGCGCGGGCGCTGCGGACGGTGGCGCGCGTGCAGCGGACCCAAGGCGACCTCGACGCCGCCGCGGCTACGCTCGACGCGGCCGTGGCGGCGGCGCCGCGCGACGGCGGCCTGTGGCTCGAGCGCGCGCTGGTGGCCAACCTGCGCGGCGACGCCACCACCGCGCTGACCAGCGCGCAGCGCGCCACGGCGCTGGCCCCCGACGACGGCACCGCGTGGTACGCGCTGGCCGAGCTGCACCGACTGGCCGGCGCGCTCGACGACGCGCACGTCGCCTACGACCGCGCGCTGGCCAGCCCGCACCCGCACCCGAAGGCGGCCCTCGGCCTGGCGCGGCTGGTGATCGCGCAGGGTGCGCTGGCCGAGGGCGAGGCGCTGCTGCGCCAGGAGCTGGCGCTGCGCCCCGACGACGCGACGCTGTTGCGCGAGGACGGCGCGGCGCAGGTGGCGCTGGGCAAGGACGCCGACGCGGTGGCCACGCTGACGCGCTACCTCGCGGCGGCGCCCGCCGACGCCGATGATCGCGACGCGACCAGCGCCACGATCGCCGCGCTCGAGCGCCGCCTGGCCGAGGCCGAGGTCCGGCGCGCCGAGCTCGCGGTCGCCGTCGATGGCGCCCGCGCGGCGCGCCCGCGCGACGCCGAGGCCGCGTGGCGGGCAGTGCTGGCGCGCGCGCCCGAGCACGCCGAGGCCCGCTACCAGCTGGCGCGCGCCCGGGCCGCCGCCGGCCAGCTGACGATCGCGCTGGATCTGCTGGCGCCGCTGGGCCCACGCGTCGCCGACGGCGACGTCGACGCCGCCGGGTGGCTGACCCGCGCCGCCGACGAGCCGGCGTTCGTCGACCTGGCCGCGGACCCGCGGTTCGGCGCGCTCTTGGCCACCGTCGGTCGCTAGCCGCGACACGCTGTCCGTTCGGTCGGCCGCGCGCCGGTGCTAGATTGCGCGCCCTCGCCATGACCTCGCCCGCTGTGAGCTTCGGACCCTGGCGCATGCGCCGCGTCGCCTCGACCGGGCTGGGCCTGATCGTCGACGGCCTCGAGCACGCCGACGGCACCACCGCGGCGCCGGCCAGCTACGTCGACGAGGTGCTCTTGACCGAGGCGCACCGCGAGGCGTTCTTCGCGCTGATCGACGCGGAGGGCCTGGTGGTGTGCCGACAGGTCGGCGGCGACGAGCGCACCCACGCGCCGGTGCGCGGCCGCTCGAGCCGCGGCCGGCTGAGCCAGAGCGAGCTGTACCACCACGACGGTTGCTCGGGCCCGACCAAGCCCCGCGTCGTCGAGATCCGCTGCCCGTACCAGACGCTGCCGCGCGCCATCGCCACCGCGATCGCGCCGTTCCGCGAGACCGTCCACGCGATGCTGGAGGTGCTGTCGCCCGAGCTGCGCACCGCGGATCCCGACGTCGTGCGCTGGCACCAGACGCTCGCCGCCGACGGCGCGCTCGCCGACGACGACTACGACGTGGCGCAGGGCGCCGTGAACCGCATCGTGCGCATGGCGATGAACGCCGAGGCGACGCGCGCGTACTTCCGCGCGGTCGACGCGCGCGTCGGCGCGTTCCGCGAGCCGTGGCAGATGGGCGAGAGCCGCTTCATCGCCAACGCCAACGCCAACGCCAACGCGGCCGGCACGATGCAACACCGCCGCGCGTACCTCGAGGAGCCCGGCCGCCCGAACGGCCGGCTGGTGAAGCGCTGGCCGGCGGGGCCCGAGATGCACGACTGAGCGGAGTGGCGAGATCGGGATCGGGGTCGGGGTCGGGATCGGGGTCGGTGTCGGGATCGGGGTCGGGATCGGGATCGGGATCGGGATCGGGATCGGGATCGGGATCGGGATCGGGA
>Ga0075163_10005214_pt1 | contig 17375 bp, 13 predicted proteins | sample JI1023141ADNA_FD_71478 | JGI IMG/M metagenome (GOLD analysis project Ga0075163, IMG submission 71478) | Wastewater effluent complex algal communities from Wisconsin, to seasonally profile nutrient transformation and Carbon sequestration -... | ecosystem: Engineered > WWTP > Effluent > Algae...
TTTAAATACTCTCTTCCTTGATCAATATCTCGAATCTTGATATAATTAGGACTGTCGTAAGAACAGATGATAACTAAATTCATGTCTAAACAGTCTGTGATAGGGGACACCTTTAAAAAATATTTTTAAAGCCCTCTATAAAGGAGTATAAAATAATGTCTTTAGATAAAGGTACTAAAGAAGAAATTACTAAGAAGTTTCAGTTGCACGAGAAGGATACTGGTTCAGCTGATGTTCAGATTGCAATCCTCACCGAAAGAATCACCGAACTCACCGACCACTTGAAGCTTGCTCCTAAGGATCATGCTTCTCGACTAGCTCTTCTCAAGCTTGTTGGTCAAAGACGGAAGCTTCTTGATTACTTAAACTCTACGGATACCAAGCGATATCAGACGCTCATCACCCGCCTCAAGCTCCGTAAGTAAAGAATCTATTTGAATAACCGGAACCATGAAAGGTTCCGGCTTTTTTTTGCATCTATTCTTCATCTCTGATAAACTCTTTATTTTTACCTCTGAATCCGACCGATGGACATCTCGATGAGGTGTATTTCGGTCGCATTCAGGGGTGTGAACCCAATGAACTTAGGATAATAGATGAATCAACACACACACACCTTAGAATCAAAAACTGTCTCGGTATCGATCGGCGGCAGAGAGATCTCTTTTGAAACAGGAAAAATTGCCCGCCAGGCAGGGGGATCTGTCATGGTCCGCTCAGGAGACACCATGCTTCTTGCTACAGCTTGCATGGGCCCTGCTCTAGATGAAGTAGACTTCCTCCCCTTAAGAGTCGACTATCAAGAGAAATTCTCATCGGCAGGGAAAACCCTTGGCGGCTTCATGAAACGGGAAGGACGCCCTACTGAAAAAGAAATTCTTACCTGTCGACTGATCGACCGCCCGATCCGCCCGATGTTTGAAGAGGGGTTTTATAACGACACACAAGTGATTACAACAGTCCTTTCTTATGACGGGATCCACCAAACAGAGCCTTTAGCGATCTGCGCAACATCTGCAGCCCTTGTCATCTCTGAAATCCCCTTCATCAAACCCATCGGCGCTGTCCGTGTTGGAATGATTCAAGGAGAGTTTGTTGTCAATCCAACGGTTGAAGAGATGAAATCAACCACTCTTGACCTTGTTTTAGCAGGAACTGAAGATGCCATTCTCATGATTGAAGGATACTGCGATTTCCTCACTGAAGATCAAGTGATGGAAGCGATTGAAACAGGACACGCAGCGATTAAACAAATCTGCCAAACACTAAGCGACTGGCAAAAAGTTGTCGGTAAAGACAAGAATAGAAATGACCTCCGCTTCCTTCCAGAAGGACTCATGGAAGAGGTCGACAATATCATGAAAGGACCCCTTCAAGAGGCGATTCGGATCATAGACAAAAAAGGGCGAGAAGAAGCTGTTCATGCGATTCGAGAAAAAGCAAAAGAAGCCCTTCTTCCCAAAGAGAATCCCAAATACAAAGACTTCGAAATTTACACAGCAATGAAAAAAGTCACCGCCCACCACATGCGCCAAATGATTCTCAAAGAGAAAAAACGGTGCGACGGACGGGGAACCTCCGATGTCCGCCAAATTTGGGTTGAAATGGATCCCCTTCCACGGACCCATGGAAGTGTCCTTTTTACCCGCGGCGAAACGCAATCGATCGCTGTCTGTACCCTTGGGGGAGAGTCGACGGGGCAACGCTTTGAGACCTTAGATGAAGCCGACGGCCTTAAAAACTTCTACCTTCAGTATTCCTTCCCTCCCTATTCGGTGGGTGAAGTGGGACGGATGGGTGCTCCAGGACGACGTGAAGTGGGACATGGAAAACTTGCAGAACGTTCACTCACAGCAACCATCCCTAAAAAAGATGAGTTCCCTTATGTGATCCGTCTTGAGTCAAATATCACCGAATCCAATGGATCTTCATCGATGGCCTCTGTCTGTGGTGGCTGTCTATCAATGATGGCTGCAGGAGTTCCTATTAAGCGTCCTATTGCAGGGATTGCGATGGGGCTCATCCTCGAACAAGAAAACTACGCAATCCTCTCTGATATCCTCGGGATGGAAGATGCCCTTGGCGATATGGACTTTAAGATTGCTGGAGATGAAAACGGGATCACCGCCTTCCAGCTCGATATTAAAATCGAAGGGATCAATCCACAGATTATGAAAGTTGCCCTTGCGCAAGCTAAAGAGGGACGGATCCATATCCTTAAAAAGATGCTCGAAGTGTGCCCCAAATCGAAAGAAACCCTCTCAAAGCATGCTCCTCGCATCGAAACCATTCGGATTAAACCGAGCCAAATCGGTACAGTCATTGGCCCCGGAGGGAAACAGATCCGTGCGATTGTTGAAGAAACCGGCGTTGATATCAATATCGACGATAATGGGTATGTTAGCATTGCTTCCACCTCTGCAAGTGGAATGGAGAGGGCCCGAGAGATCATCTACAACCTCACAGCAGAAGCTGAGATTGGCAAGTCCTATAAAGGAAAGGTTGTCACGATTAAAGACTTTGGTCTATTCGTCGCCTTCCTCAATGTTCAAGGACTTTGCCACGTTTCAGAAATCGCTCATGAAAGAGTAGAAAATATTGATGACTACTATAAAGTCGGCGACGATATCGAGGTCAAAGTTCTCGACATCGACAAGAATGGCAAAATCCGCCTCAGTCGGAAAGCCCTTCTTGAAACCCCTGCCAAAAAATAACTAAAAACTCAGGTCAAAAGGTCCCTGAAAGGGGCCTTTTTTATTGTAAACAATCTGTTTTTTTCATAAACTGCTGGAAATTTACCACAAAGGAGTCTTTATGACAGAAAAGATTCAAAACCAAGGCTGGAACCCTCTTTTTCCTCAAGTTCTACCCACAGATCCCCTTCAAAAAAAACTTAGTAAATGGTTTTTCAGAGGAGTAGAAACCTTATTTTCTCACCCCAAAAACACTCGGTATTGTTATCAACAAAACTTCTATAAAGAAATCCCCCCCTTCTTCTCTCGAATGGACAATCCATGGCGTCGCTGTCATTGTTCTCTCTCTTTTAACGATTAAAAAACCATTTGTTGGGGTTTTTATTCTCCTGGCTTGCGCTGGGGGAAAACTCTCCCATCGTGTATCTACCGAGAACATCACGCTGAAAAAATCCCTAATTCAAGAGAGCTCAACAACAACCTACCCCACTGAGCAAAGAGAAGACTATGTTGAAGTGAATCCTCATGGGTTTGCCCTCCATTTTGGTGGAGTCGATTATGGCACTCACCCCGAAGGAAAACAGGGAGCACATGCTCTCTTTCAAGAGTTATCCACCACTCTTACGAAAACTCTTACAGAGTTTAAAGAGGACATCTCTAACAACGCAGCCACAGAAAAGCTCAATGAGGTTTTCACGACTTTTGCTCAGGAATTCAATACTTATCTCGATGGCTTTCAGGAAAAAAACAACGAAATCAAAAATAAAATCGCAAAGCTCCTGCAAAATCTTAAATCATCAGCCCTTTCTAAAGAGAACTTTAATGAGCTTCGTACCTTGGTTGATCTAAAGAGCCAAAAAGATGATCCTCAAGCCAATGATTTAAGAGCCCTTGTTAATGCTCTAAAAACCAATAACTATAAGTTGATTGAACATATTACATACTCTTCCAACTATATAGAGTATTTCAAAGACCATGCTTGGAAATACAAAGAAGCTTCTTATTGGGGAATGGATTATAATGTTCCCTTCAGCTGTGTATGCACATTCAAAGCAGACCGGAAACTCCTTCTCTATGTTCTTCGATCTCAGGCAATTCAATGTACTATTAGGAATGCTCAAAATGCAAACATGGAGCTCCGTGAAGGCAATCTTCTCCATCCGTTAGGTTCGAGCCAACAGAATAAGCTCCCTTTTCAGGGAACACTCATACTAATTGAATCAGAAATAACTGTTGTCACTCATAACGCAGCTCTCGAACAGGAAAATGTGAACCAGTTGGTTCAAAACGGGACCCTCGACACCTCAACACTTAACAAAGGTGTTCCCATCGGGTTTACACGCATGAAAGTGATCACCTAAACCCCTTGGGGAGCAGGACCGATATCATCCCCTGTATTCTCTTCAGGCTCTTTCTGAGAGGGAGGAGGAGGGGGCACTTTGCGATGCGCGTCGTTCATCGCTTTGAGCTTTTTTCGTTTGTTTTCGGTATCCCAGGTTCCATCCATGATGGCAAGGACATCCTCTTTATCAAGGGTTTCAAACTCCATGAGCATTTTTGTCATGAGTTCAACCTTCTCTTTTTTCTCTTCGAGGATTTTGTGTGCGAAGGTGTTCGCCTCTTCAAGGAGTTTGCGGACTTCGGCATCGATCTGCTTAGCCGTTTCTTCGGAGTAGTTTTTTAAGCCTCCACTTGGCATGGCATAGGAGTACTCTTCGGAGCGCTCATCATAGGCAACGGGCCCAAGCGAGGTGTTCATTCCCCATTGGCAGATCATGCTCCGTGCAAGTTTGGTTGCTTGGGAGATATCCATCTGCGCGCCGCTGGAGATATCACCGACAAAGAGATCTTCGGCAACCCGTCCCCCCATGAGAACGGCGAGGCGATCAATAAGCTCTTTACGCCAGTAGCTGGTTCTGTTTTTCTCTGGAACAAAGTGGGTAGCACCCAAAGAGAGTCCTCGAGGAATAATGGTCACCTTCTCAACAGGATCTCCCTTTTCAACAGAGAGCCCAACAATGGCATGTCCTGATTCATGGTAAGCGGTATGTTCTTTCTCTTTTTGATCAAGCTCCAAGCTACGCCGCTCTTTTCCATATTTTACTTTATCGCAAGCTTCTAGAGTATCGATTTGGGTGACGGCTGAGCGCCCTTTGCGCGCTGCTAAAAGGGCTGATTCATTCAAAATGTTCATTAAATCTGCACCTGATGACCCTGGTGTAGCCCGCGCTACATCCATGAGATCAACATCGGGATCGAGTTTGATTTTTCGTGCATGAACTTTTAAGATTTCTAGGCGCCCTTTAATATCGGGAAGATCGAGAACAACGTTCCTGTCAAAGCGACCTGGTCTAAGGAGCGCTTTATCAAGAACATCAGGACGGTTGGTTGCAGCCATGAGGATAACTCCCTCATTGGTATCAAATCCATCCATCTCAACAAGGAGTTGGTTAAGGGTTTGCTCACGCTCATCGTGTCCTCCACCAATTCCTGCGCCGCGGTGACGTCCCACAGCATCGATTTCATCGATAAAGACGATACAAGGAGCATTTTTCTTTGCTTGTCCAAAAAGGTCGCGGATCCGGCTAGCACCAACACCCACAAACATCTCGACAAAGTCTGAACCTGAAATCGAGAAAAAGGGGCGATCGGCTTCTCCCGCAACGGCTTTTGCAATGAGCGTTTTTCCTGTTCCTGGAGGACCAATTAAAAGGACCCCTTTAGGAATGCGAGCACCAAGAGCGGTGAATTTAGAAGGGTCTTTTAAAAAGTCGACCACTTCATGCAGTTCTTCTTTAGCTTCTGTCACACCTGCTACATCTTTAAAAGTCACTTTGTGCATGCTCTTGTTGAGCATCTTTGCAGGAGACTTTCCAAAATTCATTGCCCCTGATCCCATCCCTTTCATTTGCCGTGCAAAGACAAAGTAGAGGATCAAAAAGACGATCAAGATCGGGAAAATTGTTAAGAAGATATAGCTTAAGTAGTTGGGCGAAGGCTCTTGACTCTTAAAGGTTTTTTCTAAAACGGTGCTGCGCGGTTGGTCAGGAGCTTTAAAGAGGGTTCCTTTATTTGCATTAAATGCTTCCCATTCTTTTTGACTCTGCGCAAACCAGAGGCTAAACTCTTCAGGGCTCTGTTTTTCTAAGGCTTTCGTTGACAGTTCTTTGTTGTTAAAAAACCAGGTCGTATTAGCGACTAAGCTACGCGCTTTACTAAGCTGCGCTTCGTTTTCATCAAGGGCTTGAACTGTTTGGTCATACTGGTTGAGATCGACCATATAGTTGCGAACACTCCGAAGCCCCCCTAAAGTGGTATGATTTTCAGGTTTGAGGAGTTCAAGAGTGATTTGATTTAAGGTTATCAATCCCGATTGGTAGCGAGCGAGGGCCTCTTGAGCCGATAAGTTTCCACTTAAAGTCTCTGAAATTTTTTTCTCTGCAGCGCGCAGTTCTTGCTTCATCGCCTCGTCGCCAATCCCTAAAGAAGTCGATTTGTAGCTTTGAATGAGTTTATCGACATGCTGCCCAAAATCTTGGACCGATGCAGTAGTAGGATTTTGCGCAATTTCAGTATATTCTCTTTGAAGATCGGTAAGACTCATTTCTCGTTGTACAGGGAGGGAATAGATCACCACACTGTTTTGGCGAACTTGCGTATCATAATAAGGGCCAATAACATCAAATCCCCCTTTTGGGATTTCTGTTCCACTCAAAACAAGGAACATCTCTGCAGATTCTTTTACCTGCTGCTGCAAGGTGGAAAGATTTTGAGAAATCTCTCCCTTTCTCTCGCTAAGAACATGGTTGTCATTGAGGAGTTCAAGGAAACGATAACGGGCCTTCGACTCTTCGTTTAGCCTTTCCTTAAATTTACCGGTAAAGGTCACCAAATGATCGTTTTGGGCAATCTTGCGCGACTCATCTTTTTGGATCAAATCGAGATTGACCAAGTGCTCCACTTGGTGGCTAAACGAGACCTTCCCCCCTTTCTCATTCGACAAATTTTGAACTGTCAGAATGATGAGGATGGCGGCTAAAACAAAAAGTAAGAACCCTCCCGGAAATCGTTTCCTGGGCTCATTTGGTTTTTCAGGCTGTTGCATCCGCTTCTTTAATTTATCTTTGAAAGACCGAAAATCTTTCTTCGGCCCATTAATTTTTTCTATTACTGACATGAAAATTCCTTAGCAACCTAAAAAGTTAACCCTGCTATCAAGTTCTTCAAGCTCATAACTCTAGCAATCAACTAATTTTATATGATTTTTGTTTTTCTGAAAACTTTTAAAGGATTTTCCAGAAAGAGACTCACCGATGACCCTCCCCTCCCTTATAAAAATAGGGGCCTTTTCATAAAAAAAGGGGGGGACCCTTTGAGATCCATACCACTTTTTCATCTTCTTTCTAAGGGAAGGCTCAAGTTCTAAAAGAGACTTTATTTCCCATTTTCCTTGAGGAACTCTAACCTTTCCTTCCCAAAAAGTTTTCCAATCCCCCTCTTCTCCTTCTTCCCAAAGCTCCCTGTTTTCAAAAAAATTAGGAAAAGCCTCCTTATAGATAAAGAGATAGGAGCGGCTGAGTTGAAAAGTATAAGGGGCTGCATGGACCTCCCGAGAGGACTTTTTCTCATGGATCAACTTCATCAGCACCTCTAAAGCATCATGGGTGATCGGAGAAAATTCCTTTAAAAAAAATTGAATCTCAAGGGGATGAAATCCTAAGTCGAGATCAAGATAGGTCCCAAAAGGGCCAGACTTTAATGTTTCATGGATTTTTTGACTTTTTTCTTCAAAATAAAAAGAGAGTTCTTGGCAAAGCTTTCCTAAACGGGCAAAGTTCCCCTCCATCCGTTTTCCAAAAATTTTTTCAAGTTCGGGAAAAAGACTTTCTCTCATCCGTGCACGCAAATAGGTAGGGTCCCGATTTGTTTCATCATCAAAAAAATGGAGACCTTTCTCCTCAAGATAGGTGATGAGTTCTTTCTTACTAAAAGGGAGGAGAGGACGCCAAATGAGAAGATCTCCCTGCCTCCGCTCAGGATAAAGTCCCCCAAGACCTTTAATCCCTGCCCCTTCTGCAACTCTTTTAAAAACTGTTTCTCCCTGGTCATCTCGGTGATGAGCTAAAAGAAGGGCTTGAAATCCATGCTCTTTTTGCAATTTTGTAAAAAAAGCAAGACGCTCGATGCGGGCTCGATTTTCTAAGTCGCCCCCTTCCATCTTCTCTAAGCGGTGCAAGTGAAAAGGGAGGGCCAAATCGTGGGCCATTTTTTTGAGTGCTTCTCCTTCCTTTCCACTCTCTTTCCGCCATCCATGGTCGACGTGGGCGAGATGGAGGGAAAAATCGAGGGTCTTTTTTGCTTCCATTAAAAGATGCAAAAGGGCCATCGAGTCAGGTCCTCCCGAAAATCCCAAAAGGAGCTTCCCATTTCTTTGGAGTCGGGGGGTGAGAAAATCTTTCAGAATGCGATTTTGCATGTGGGTATCCAGAAATTACCCTGTTAGATTACAATAAAAGCGATTTTTTATCTAAAAATGAGTGAATTGTGCCCCTTTTCTGGCGATATCTTTTAAAGAATTACTTTCAGGTGTTTTTCCTCTGCGTCGGAGGATTCATTGCAGTTCTCATGGTGACCAGAGTCCAAGAGATTGTCCATCTTATTTCACTTAACCCTAAGTGGGGAAACATCCTCCTTTTTATCCTTTGTCAGATCCCTTATATCTTACCGATTGCCATGCCCATTTCGGGGCTGATTGCAGCAATTTTGCTTTTAAATCGCCTCTCCCATACCCATGAACTCACCGCTTTTCGCACCTCAGGAATCAGTGTCAAAACACTTGCAACCCCCCTTCTTATGGCCGCTTTTGTCCTATCAGTCATCAATTTTGTAGTTGTCACAGAATTGACCCCAAGATGCCGCCACTATTCCCACCATTTGATACAAAACGCGGCAATGATCAATCCCCTCTTTTTGATCAAGAAATCCAAGATGCTCAAGCTGCAAGACTCTTATGTCGATATGAAAATGACCCATTTGGGAAAAGAGGCAAGAGAGATCATTTTAGCCGTGAAAAATGAGTCGAATGATCGACTTAGTTTGATGACCGCAAAGAAATTTGAGGTGAATGATAATCTGATGAAGGGAAAATATGTAACAATCATTTCCCATCTGGCTTCAGAAGAAGATCTATACGATCATCTGATCATTGAAAATCAAGAAACAATGACAACGTCTGCCTCCGCCCTTTCTTCCCTGATGCAAAAACGGACAGAAAAAATCGGGATCGAGTACCTTCCGATGAAGACCCTTTTGCAAACCTTTTCCGATCAAAATGTTAAACCTAAAACAGTGAAACGAGCACTCTTTGAGCTCTGTCGCCGGATCTTTTTCCCTGTGATTACCTTTGCCTTTACCCTCCTTGGGTTTTCTTTAGGGATGCAAATTGGAAGAGAGCGGAAAAAGAAAGGGATTTATCTTGCGATTCTTCTCTCAAGTTTAACCTTTATCTGCTCTATTGCAGCAAAATCATTCCAGCTAGCTCCTTATAAAATGATCTTCTTCTATACTTTGCCGATTCCTCTCCTCTTCTTTATTTCCTACGCATCACAGCGGAAGATCTTGGGAGGCGTTGAATGATCTTTACAAAGCTTTGGCAGCGGTATTTCCTTTTTGAAATTCTAAAGACCTTTTTCCTCTTCTTAGGATGTTTTTTCTTCCTCTATGCCCTTGCGGATTATTCGATGCATATGCAAGAGATTTTCAAAAATAAGAAAATCGGAGTAGGAGATCTTCTTATCTACTATGGAATGCTTTTTTCAAAACGGTGCGATCTTTTCCTTCCCCTTGCCCTTCTCATTGCAAGTGTTAAAGTTCTCACTTCACTCAATAAACGGAATGAACTCCTTGCCCTACAAACAGCAGGAATCCCCGTTCATAAGCTCACCCGCCCTTTTTTCTTTGTAGGTTTGATCTGTGTAGCGATTTCGTATTGTAACTTCGAGATCATTGCTCCTCAATCGCTCAATTATGTCGACCATTTCGAAAAAAAGTATCTGAAGAAAAACCATTCCAGACAAAAAGAGGGAATCCATATGCTCCCTCTTGAGGATGGAACACGTCTTCTCTATCAATCGTATAATAAAGAAACCAAAGAACTTTTTGATGTGTTTTGGGTCCTTTCGATCGATGAGATGTACCATATTAAGACACTCACCACAGGAGAAGAAGGGGCAAAAGGGACGTTTGTCGACCATTTGAAGCGGGGTCCAAATGGCAGGGTCGAAAAGATAACCTCTTATCCGACCCACCTTTTCAAAGACCTTCACCTTAATTTTGATCTCCAAAATCATCTCAATAAACCAATGGAAAATCGCTCGATCAGTGAACTTGCCAAAATGACCTTAAACAAAACTCCCCTCTTCTACGATAATCAGACGATGGTCCATACCCACCTCTTTTTCAAATTATTGATGCCTTGGCTTTCTGTCCTTGTTCTCATTGGAGTCGTCCCCTTTTGCGTCCCCTCAGTCCGTTTCCTTCCAACCTTTTTGATCTTTTCAGTCACAATTTTCGGCTATATCACCTTCTTCACGATCATAGACGGGTGTGTCATTTTAGGTGAAACGGAGGTGATCCCCCCTTTTTGGGCTATTTTTACGTTGCCGATCTTTTTTTTCGCGATTTTTGGAAGTCGATTTGCTAGAATGTGCTTCAAAGGTACGCGTTCACGGGGCTTAATCCTCTATGAAACCGGATCTGGCACATCATATTTTGAACCATCCTCCTCCCCTATAGTGCCTGCGGCTATTGGGTCGTCAGATGGTTCAAAATCTGACGCACCATCTCCTATTTTCATAGAGAATGCACCCCCTGAACACGTACCATCAAAGGATCGTGATGAACTATAAAAAACTTTTAATTCCCCTTTTTATCGTTGCTTTGATTTGGGCAAGTTGGCTCGCCCCATTGACCCGCCCTACATGGAATTTTATCGATCAAAAGACCTTCGAGTTTTTAAATTCTTGGGTCCATCACAGCTCTTTTTGGCAAAATTTTTGGGCGTTTGCAGGAACACGTGCAATGGATTGGATCCATGACATCGTCATGTTCCTCTTCTTCTTCGTTAGTATTAAATCAGCACATGAAGCTCTTCGGATGCGGAAGATAGCGGAACTTATTTTTTCGATCTTTTTCGTCGCCTTAGTGATCTGTATGGTCAACGGCATCCTTTTCCCCGAATTCATCCATATAGCGCGAAAAAGTCCAACAATGGTTGATAAAGAAGCCTTTAGGCTTAGCAGTGTCATTGACTGGATCAAGGTCAAGGATCACTCAAGAAAAAGCTTTCCTGCAGACCACGCTACAACAGGAGTCCTGTTTGCTTGCCTCATCTTTCACCTGATGGGTAAACGGGTAGGATTTCTTGCAACACTCTACGCCATTTTTTTCTCTCTTCCTCGTCTGATTGCAGGAGCCCATTGGCTTACCGATAATCTCATGGGGAGTGTTTCGATTGCCATTGTATTAACAAGTCTTGCCTTTGGGACCCCCTTGGCAAGTAGAGTCATTTCTATGATAGAAAAAGGATTACTTAAATTGAGGAAAAATAGGTCATGCCCAAAGACAATTACGAAAATCTAAAAGAGAAAGGAAAAGAAATCTCCACCCTTTCATCGATTGCTACCCTTCTTGAATGGGATCAAGAGACAAAAATGCCTGAAGGAGGAGCCCCTTTTCGAGCAGAGCAAATCGAAACGCTCTCCTCTATTGTCCATGCTGCAAAAACAAGTGATTCATTTAAAAAAGCCCTTGAAAAGCTTATCGATCTCAAAACAGGAGAAATCTTGGACGACACACTCGATGACCGAAAAAAGGGGGCCCTCCGCGCCTTTCGCCGCACTTTTAACCAAGAGACAAAACTTCCCAATCACTTTGTGAAAAAGATGGCTAAAGCAAATTCAGAAGGAATCCATAGCTGGCAAAAAGCAAGAAAAGAATCACGCTTTGAACTCTTTCTCCCCCACCTTGAAACAATCATCAATTTTCATAGGGAAAAAGCCGATCTTCTTAGGTTTAAGGATCACCCCTATGATGCTCTTATCGATCTATATGAGCCTGAGATGAACGTCAAAAAACTGGATCTTCTATTTAGCGAGCTCAAACCCTTTCTTTCTAAGCTCACACAAAAATGCAAAGAGAAAAAGGAAAAAAAACACTCCTTCTTATCAGCCTCTTATCCGATTGAAGATCAGATGAAATTTTGCCACTTTATTTTGGAAAAGATGGGAGTAGATCCCAAGCGGACACGCCTTGATACATCAGCGCACCCCTTTTGCTTAGGATTTCACCCCACTGACGTTCGCTTCACCACCCACACCTCGCTTACCTCTTTTTACACAAATATCTCTGCAATTATGCATGAAGGAGGGCATACACTCTACGAACTAGGTCTCCCTGCAGAGGACTATGGGACCCCCCTTGCAGAAGCTTGCTCAATGGGTATTCACGAAAGTCAATCACGGTGGTGGGAATGCTTTATCGGACAAAGCGCTTCTTTTTGCTCCTTTATATTTCCATACCTTAAACAAGCTTTCCCCTCTCAACTTAGAAACGTAAGCGAAGAAGATTTTTATCAAGCCATCAACCATGTCTCCCCTTCTTTCATCCGTATTCTCTCTGATGAAGTTTCCTATATCCTCCACATTATTCTCCGTTACGAAATTGAAAAAGAGTTCATTGCTGGAACCCTCAAAGGAAAAGATCTCCCTAAGGTTTGGAACGAAAAGATGGAAGAGACTCTCGGGATCATTCCCGAAACCGACGCTATGGGGTGTCTCCAGGATGTTCACTGGTCATGTGGCCTGATCGGCTACTTTCCGACCTACGCCCTTGGCAATCTCTATGCCGGTGCCCTTTTTGAAACCTTCCAACAAACCTATCCCGATTGGGAAAAAACCATCGCAAGGGGGGATCTTTCTCAGTCCCTCACCTTCCTCCGCGAAAAGATCCACCACTTCGGTCGGGAACACTCTCCCCAAACCCTCATCGAAAACGCCACCGGAAAACCCCTGACCTCTGCCCCCTACATCTCCTACCTCAAAACAAAATACTAGAAAGAATTATCCTTCTTCCAAATGGTTAACTTCTATGCAAATATTTTGAAACCATTTTTGTCCGTATTCAGAAAACCACCCACTTTTCCTCTCATAAAGTGAGCAAACGAGGTAGCTGACCAATAAGATAAAAGGGAAGGGAAAGAAGGTCATACTGAATCTTGCTTATGTTAATAGGATCTCGAGTTAGGCCACCAGAATAGATGCGAACTGCTAAAGATTTTTTTTTACTCTCCATAAAGAGGTGGAGAGATTTAAGCTTTCCTGTAGTTCCCGCTTTAACCTCTACAGGAATCACTTGATTTTCATGTTGGATAAGATAGTCAATTTCTGCAGAGCTCCCTTTCTCTTCACGCATCCAATAGTAAAGAGAAGGAGAAAGATAAGGGGGAAAGAGACTGCGAAGAAGTTGCCCTGCGAGTTGCTCTGCAACCGCTCCATGATTGATCATTATAATATCTTGAACAGAGTTTATTTGGTGAAGGGTAAGACCTAAAGAAGCTCCACATAAACCGCAATCAAGAAATAGGACTTTGAAGAATTTTTCGTTTTCCTCCGCAGCAAGAGGAAGGCCATTCCCAGCCACCCTTACAACCTGATGACAAACCCTTGCTTTCGTAAGAAGAGAAAGGGCTTGCTTCAAAGAAGGGCTACTCACCTCTGAATTGACCGTTTTGTAGACAAACTTTTGACCTAACTGATGAGGGATAGAAGTCATCACCTCTTCTAAGCGATCTACTTCAAGCCGTCCTCGGTATTTTCCAAAATCATCACGATAAGTGGAGATTAAATCAAACTGCGTTTGATTCACTAAACTTAGGTCCTTATCATCCGCCCAAGCAGAAACAACTGCAGGCATTCCCCCTATCACAAGATATTCTTTAACTCTCTTAATCAGCTCTTGATGAATCACTTCCGGAATTTTTTTATTCCATTCACAAGATCGCAAGAACTCCCTAAGTTCTGATTTTCCGATCGCCTCTAAAAACTCTTCAAAAGAGAGAGGCTCAAGATACATGTAACTAATTCTCCCTACAGGCATGCTAAACTCATGCTCTCCTAAAGCAAAATCTAACAAAGATCCAGCAGCAATAATAGGAAGCTCCGGCATCTCTTCCGCAAACCAACGAAGCTTTCCTAAAAGCTTCGGAACAACTTGAATCTCATCTAGAAAAAGAAGGGTCTTTGTTGGATCTATTTTCTTCCCAAAAGAGGCTCCAATGACCATGAGAATTTCCTGAGGATCATTTGAAGAAAAAAGAGACTCATAATCTAGCCTTTTTTCAAAATTTAACTCCACAAGTTCTTTCTTTTCAGACTGAGCTAGATTCCGTACAAGCCAGGTTTTCCCAGTTTGGCGAGCCCCTCGAACCACCAAAGGCTTCCGCCCTTTAGATTGAAGCCAAGAGACTAAAAATGCGCTGCGATCTCGTTTCATATCAACCTGAGTTTTGAGTTTATTTTGCTTATTCCCATCGGAGAGTTCTCTTAGATTCTTGGGATTTTTACCGACGGGAAGGGCCAAAGTGCCCTTTTCGAGGTAAAAAGACCGAGAAGAAAGAGAAAAATCCCTGAGAATGAGTGAAATAAACTCAAAACTCAGGTTATTATCCTCTTTTTTCTTATTATAGGATATTTTTATGATTAAGTCTATAAAAGTAGGGGTTATTTTTGCACCCTACTATCAAAAAATAGAGGTTACTTTATTCATGTCAAAGATCTTAAAAAAGACTACCTCCGAGAGCCGATCTCTTTCTATCTTTTAAAGGATATCTTGACCTATGAGGGAATCAAAAAAAATTTAAAAAACTCATTGATCTATTTAAAATAGAAACTTGACAGAAAATGAGATCAGGTGCAAAAAGTTAGCTTTGTAAATAGCCTAAAACCAAGTGGGCAAGGGAGAAAACATGAAACAAACTCTATTTTTTCTAGTAGCGATTTTCTTGATTGGAACAGGAAATCTTTGTATTTCTAGTGAGTCTTTGACTGTAAGTGATTTCCAGAACTTATATGAAACAGAAGACTCAAGCATCATTGAAGGAAACCAAAACCGAGTGTATTTAAATCCATCTCAATTATCATATTCTAAAGAAGGCTTAATCTACCTTCATACAGACAATTTTGGAACATGTCTCATCAATAATATTTTTGTTGAAAACGGAAAAGTCTATACAAAGATCAAGGATAAAAAATGGCCTTTCACCCCCTTTAGATGTTCACAGTGTGGAAGAACCAATACATCTACGAACGTTGTCTGTGAATATTGTGGGACGCCCAGACCAGATTGAGTTTAAGACTGATAACCAAGATTATTCTTTGCGCCATATTAATTGTTATTATCTGCATTCAATCTTTTGAAATGCGAATAGTAACGTTAAGTGTGTTAGGAAGCGATGGACAATCTCTATCCATAGGTTTGCCTTTAAGAGATAAAAAACGTTTAGAGTATTTTTTTAGAAAACTCATCTTATATGATGATTTTGGATATACGTTATTAGGAAACAAGCCTGTTTCTTTAAGTGCCTACCGACAATTCTCGTTCTCATCTGATCTTATTGGAATTTATTCAGCCCTATTACCACCCAATATAAAGATGAAGTTAGGGTGGAAAGCTTGGAAAAAATATGAGTGCTATTTTAATCTTAAACGTTTTGCTTTATGGGAAGAAGAAAGCCCTTGGATCAAAAATGGTTCCATTATCCTTCTGGCAAACAAGGAAAAATTTGCAGAAGTCTATCATCAATATCAAGAGGATTTTCAAAGGGTTGGGAGTCATGTAGATTTAAATAGAGTTCATGAAACGCCTCTTATGATAAAGCAACTAAACGGCCATGAAGGACTGATTGGAACAATTCTTGGGTATGGTCGCACAAATGCGTGGCTTTATCATTCTCATGATAAGTGCTCAGAAGTCCCTTCGCTATGGGAAAAAGAAATTGAGGAAGGGATGACAAAGCAATTGGGATATCCTGAATTTATTGCCGATGTCCACTCAAACGAAACAAAATGTCTAAAGGAAGATTATAAAAAGACGCGAGAAGTCATTCTTCATACCTATGAAGGAAAAGACTTTCTTGAAACAACACTAAGCCTTCTTATTGCCCCTTGACATCGTAAGATTCACCGTTCTCCAAAAGAGTGAATGATCGATCAGAAAGACGAAACGATTCTAGGGCCTTATCAAAATCTCTTTCGACTTCAAGATAGTCTAGGCTACTTAAACTTAAGCAATCATGGTGCATTCCAAAAGACCGTTTTGCTTTTAAATCAAAATGAGCTTGCACCGCCTCTTCAGGGTTCATATGAACAAATTTGAGAAACCATTGGGGCTTGTAAGCACCGAGGGGAAGAAGAGCAATATCAATCGGAAAGCGGCTTCCAATTTCCTTGAAATGGTCGCCATAGCCTGTATCTCCAGCATGGAAAAGATGGAAACCTTTATCCTCGATCACAAACCCTCCCCAAAAACTTTGATTTCGATCAAAGATCTTTCTTCCCGACCAATGCTGCGCAGGGACAAAATGGATCGCTCTTTCTTCATTGAGCGGAAAGGTTTCCCACCAATCCAGCTCAACAACCCGTTTGAGCCCCTTTTTTTGAAGCCATTTCTGGTCTCCTAAAGGGACAATAAAAAGAGGAGAGAAAGAAGCCTCAAGGGCTTTTAAAGAGGGAAGGTCAAGATGATCATAATGATTATGGCTGACGAGAACAATATCAACCGGTGGGAGATTCTCCAAAGCAACTCCAGGCTCCCGCTTTCTTTTGGGGCCCAAAAGGGAGAAGGGACCAGCGCGGTTTGAAAATAAAGGATCGGTTAAAAGAGTGAGCTCAGGAAACTCGATTAGAAACGTGGCATGATTAATAAAAGTGATTCTCCCCTCTCCCCCCTCTTTTTGTGGTTGACTCATCTCCTTATTTTCAATCCACTTGGGCCACTTCCCTTTTTTCTCTTTAAAAAGAAACGCACACAACTCCTTCAATCCGCGGCGAGAAGGATCGATTTGTCTATTGTTAAATTTTCCCTGAACTTGATAGGGAGATGTTTTGATTTTCTCTGACCTTGGCATGACGCTCCCTCTTACTCCTTCTTGACACGGGAACCGGTGGGGCTATCTTCGATGAGAAAGCCTTGAGCATGGATAAAATCTCTCTGTTTATCAGCTTCAGCCCAATCTTTAGAGGCGCGAGCAGCCTCCCTTTTTTTAAAAGCTTCTTGAACTTCTGGAGGGATCTCTAGGGATTCCTGTTTAAGGGGAAAAACAGCTAAAACAGTATCGAGTTCTTCCAAGAAAGCAAGAGCTTTTTGAGCTTCTTTTTGAGAGATTTTTTCAGCATCGATCAAAGCATTGGTTTTTTTGATGAAATCGAAAAGAGAGGCAAGAGAAGCGGAGATGTTGAGATCATCAGCAAGGGCCTCTTTGAAGATAGCGCGCGTCTCTTCGATATAAGGATCAAGGGAAATGCCAGAGCCCTGAGCAAGGCGCAGGCGATCGATGAAATCTTTAATCCGACGGAGGGTTTCACGGGCAGCTTTGAGGCCATCTAGGGTGAAGTTAAGTTGAGTCCG
>Ga0075163_10005216_pt1 | contig 17373 bp, 14 predicted proteins | sample JI1023141ADNA_FD_71478 | JGI IMG/M metagenome (GOLD analysis project Ga0075163, IMG submission 71478) | Wastewater effluent complex algal communities from Wisconsin, to seasonally profile nutrient transformation and Carbon sequestration -... | ecosystem: Engineered > WWTP > Effluent > Algae...
GAAGCTGTTGCCGCCGAGATGAAGCGACTGATTGAGGCCGACTTGACGACGATTAAAGTACCCGTGAAAGCGATAGAGAAGGGCAAATATGCCATCTCAGACATGCTCAACGAAAATGTGCTGGATAAGTTGACGACAGAAAAGGCAGAAATATGGCTTACAAAAGCCAATGACCTGTTTAAACCGTTATACGAAGAAACAAAAAACAATTGTACACTGGGGTCTTTTCCTAGACAGCTCCGCCTTATAAAAGATCATCTAAACACATTTTCTTCAGGTTCGGTGATTCGAAACGAATTTGACAATGTCAATGGTCGAATAGTGGAAATTGAATCCGCATTGACAAAAATCGGAAATAAGGTAGCAGAAGGTTCGTCGAATTCAGTGTACGCTCCCCATTGGATGGATGAAAATCCCGCAACAGCCACTTTGATGATGTTTTTCGGAGCATTTGTTATCATATTTTTAATCATGTTGATGAGAAAGTATTCCGCTGTGAAAGCGCGCAGGAGCGAATGATACACGAATATAACATTTACAAAACAACCATTAAACATCTAATCCATTCACATTCCACACTCAATGTGTTTGTAATTTATTTGCCATTGTAGTAGTTGCCAATCAAGTCCAACAGCACACCGGCTGCTTCGGCACGTCCAGGATCTTGAGTCTTGACTTGCGTAAGGTACGGTAGGAGTTCACGCATGTCGCTGATGGGCTTTGTATTGATTGGCGGCTGACTAGGATTGGAAAATAATGTTCGCATGAGATACCCAGGTTTGTTTATACCACTCTGAGCAACAGACATCTGAGCCGCACCTGATTGTACAAGCTCCTGAGGTGTGAGACTAAGCCATTGCGTCATTACCGGGTTAAGATGCCCGCCAGTAGAGAAGTAAACAGACAAAGGAATGTCTGCATTGAATTGCGGTTCAATCGAATTAGACTTTGACTTGGTACCGAATATATTCCTGAAAAACGTGAATGCGCCCATTACCACTTTTCCTCCCATGTCCCAGACAGATTCAACAGACTCAACAGGTTCCTTTTCGTCGTTAAACTCATCGACAAGTTGTTCGATCTCAGCGGCACTCATCTCCGGACTGTGAAGCTGTTGCATGATGGTCTTGAAGGCTTCTGGATATTTTCTACCACTATTCATCACTCCGTTTTCCAATTCGCGTTCATACTCTTGTGCTATTCGCGTTTTTATCCAAGCCGATTGTCCATTGATGTAAACATGCCTTTGTTCACCGAGGATTCTCTTCACTAAATTATGTATATCTTCGTCGACCCATACAGAACCTTTTGATCTTAACCGTTCTGCTTTTGTTCTCCAGTGACCTGTCCTTAGCCACGTTCGAGCGTTTTCTAATGCTTCTACTCTGGTCTTGTCATCCTCGACATTGCGAAGGATTTCTTGCAGCTCACGCATTTCGTCGTTCGTGAACATTGCCACACCATTGCCGCTCTCGATTCCTTCAAGCATCTCAGTGAGCTCGCTTTTCCTGTGTTTCACGCTAGGGTTATACGCAGGACGGAGTTTACGTAGCTCATCAATGCGTTCCTGTAAAATCGGCACCAGCTGGTCAAAGACTTGTCGTTGGAAGTCGTTGAGCTGGGAGCGTTGAATCACCGGGATGTACGGAGGATCCCCGAGCGAAGCGCGAATCTCTTTCTCTGCACACTTCATGCTGAAGCATCTGGGAATTGTCTCTGCAACCCACATTTTGAAGATCGGATCCTTCTCGAAACCAGGAAGAGGGCCGTTCGGTGTCCACCACTTGGGAAAGTTCTGGTTGAGACGACCAATGGCTCTGGGCATCCATCGCCAGATGTACTGTGCGCCCGGGTGTTGGAATAGACTTCGGTACATAGGATGAGTTTTGGTGAGATCCATGACAAAGTCGTCAGGGGGGACACTCGGCCAGGGGTTGACCGGTACGGGCGGAGAAGAGGAAGAGAGAGAGGAGGTCGGAGGTACACTTGTTATTATTAGATTACTGTTATAGGAAGGAAGAGAAGCAGGAGAACTTAAGGGATTCTGGGCCAGCATGGACTTGTCAGGGTTCCGGTCTGACTTTGATTCCATGAAAGAACCGGAAGCAGGAGAACCAGAAGCAGAAGAGGAAGAAACAGGAGAAGAAGAAGGAAGTGAAGGCACGTGACCGGAAGACGGGTCGGCGAGAGAAGGGAGTGAGGCGATTCCGTCGGCACTCGCGAAACCCGGTGCCCGACCGGGCACCACAGGGGGATGGCCTTGCACAAGCGACAAAGTATGGAGAAGGGCGAGGAGAGACGTCGACACTTTTTGGAGGCGTAGCGAAGCCATGCTATTTTTGGAATCTGACCTTTCCAAATCCGAAACGATTTTTCCTGGACTAGACAAATTCGATAAAATAAGGCGGAGACCGTGGGTTTCTTGGGGATTCGCTGTTTCAATTATCCCAGCTATGTCGGCGACCAGCTTTCTATACTCGGGACTGTTTTGTACTGATAGCACCCGTTTATTCCATTCTCGAACATCTCTTCTCTGTAGCATTCCATTTGTTCTGGATAACTTGTCAATTTCGTACCAAACTTTTTCGATAGACCGTTGGTGGGCAATTTTTTGGAGACGATGCGTCCCCACCTCTGGATTTACACCACCACCTAGGAAAGACCGAAGCACTTGTTCTTTGTCTGATGGGATTTTTGAGTCTTCATCTAAACCGCCAGCAAATGCATTCCCGTACAAGCCTTGATTCGCGTCTTTAAACCATGTGCTAGAATCCTCAAAGATGTTGACCTTCAAATTAACGCCGGTGGCGCCTGGAACCAAGGGGACAGGGGCTGGACTCGGAAAGGGAGCCGGGGAAGGGATTGGAGAAGAAGATGAGACCTTGGCCTCGAGACCTAAGGATTGAGCTGTAGCAATACCAGCCGCTTGCCGTGCAATATCATCAGCTGCCGCAGCTCCCGTATTTTTGTGTAAATCCTCCAGGATTTTGTCTACCATCTCCTGTATCACGTTATCCTGAACAGATATTCCCGATTTCACCATACGTCGAATGTCTGACTCTGCTTTCTCATACGCGTCGCTCCCAATAATCGCTTGCATGGCTTCATCAGATATCGGCTGTGACTTGTTATCTGTTCGTCCCTGAATCGCATCATATAAACGTTGCCGGTGCTTCCCCTCGACAAATCGTTGCATGCGCCACAAACGTTCGAGACCCTTTTCTGCACTCATACCATTACTAGGTTCGAATGCTGCGTTGGATATCTCTTTTTGCAATGCCTGAAGACGTTCATCGACTTTCGCCATGAACGTGGCGTAATTTGTTGTTTTGGTTGTCGGCCACTGCCGCCATTTCGTCGCATTTCCGTATAACGTTTGTATCTCCTCGTCCATATCCTGGAGACTGGGCTTTGGCGAATGATCAATCCCACTGTCAAACCAGAAAAACGGGTCATCGGGAAACGGTATAGAGTCAATTCGCCAGTCTATATTCGACCTTGAATGGATATCTGATAGACCGAGCGGTCCGGCGGGAACATGTATATACGGACTCTGAACAAAACCCTGGTGCGTAGCGGATACAACGCTTTGTCCTGCATTATCACCATGATCGAATGGCCCACTGGATCCATTTGTAGATCCGCTAGCAGAAGCGTACGACTTGTTTTGTCCAAAACGAGGTATCGTTTCTTGGTTGGCCAGACCAAGAGGTCCTGGATTCGGTAAAAAAAGACCAAGCAACCCCTCAAAGAACATTTTTTTGTGTGCAATTTGTTCCGAGACTGACAGTCCTGACTTGTTTCCGAACATGCGGCTGAATATATTCTTGAAAACCTGGGTGAAACGATTTCCTCCACGGGGCCTACGTGATGAAGACAAAGCGCCGCCCGGCGGTGGTCCTGCCGGTGGTTGCAAAGCAGGCTGTACTTGTCCTGGTGCCTGTGAACCTGCCTGTGCCTGTGGACCTGCCTGTGCCGGTGCGATCGGCGCAGGAACCTGAACGAGAGGCGATTGCCCGGGCAGCCCTAGTCCAGGTTGTGCGGGCGACGGCATATTCGATCCATCTAGTTGTACCAATGGGTCGAGTGGAAGTTTCAGACCGCTGTCTTTGGGTAGTTCAAGAGGCTTGCCTGTTCCATCCGCTTTCTCTTTAGGAAGCTTGACATCTCCCTTTTTATCTGCCTTGACTTCATTTTTCACACCATCTTTCATTTCCGCTTTCATTTCATCTTTCACTTCCTCTTTCACTTCCCGAAACAATGCATCAAGAATATCCTGTGCGAAATAAATACCCATTGATGCGAATAAAACACTGAGCTCTTGTGCGTTTATGCCGTTTCGAAGGGCATCTTTGATCCGGTCGCGAATATTCTGTGACACCTTGTCTTGCACTTGCACGCCTAGACCGGACGGTGGTTGGATGGACCGTCCGTCCCTGCCTTGATCCGTTCGAGCCTCTAGCCCGAGCCAGTGCATCGTCGTTTTGTGTTTCACATTGGCCGTAGTTTCATGTATGGTCAGAACATAATCACCAAACGTTTGTCCTACCTGGTAAGGGGGAGACGGATCTTGATAAGGTAAGACCGATGAATTCATTTCTCTAGTAGGATAAGGTGCGGCCGAACACATAATGACTTTTTGCACATGTGCTCCCTTGGCACTCGGTCGAACAAACCAGGTCAGGAGAGATGCGGGCGTATCCTCAGGTCGACACAAGGGGGGCAATCCACCTGTACACGTATGACGTACCAGCTGGATATACTCCACTAACAAGACTTCGGCGAGAGGCATGACATGCCGGAACTGGAAAAAGATCGTGCGCAGAAGGGATTTGTTGGCCGCCCAGTTCACAAACGTGTACATCGCATACCAGATGCGAATAATCATCATGATGGCCTCTTTCTCCCTGTAGAGAGTGCTGATGGACGTGGCCATATAGGTGGCCAACGTTTCGAACCCCCACTCTTTAAAGGAAGTGACTAGGTCTGCAGACGATCCTGATAATTCGCGAAACGTCTTTAATGTGTCAAACATGGTTTTGATGGCGTCCCGAACCTTGCCTGGGAAACCGTGTGCCTTGTGCTTCATGGCCTCAGAACAGTACTGATCTTCCAGACTCTTCCCGATTTTATACAATTGTTCCAAGGCTCCCATGGACCGTGCCACACCTTCCCTGGTGCCTCCATTGTACGTAGAGATCAGAAGAGAACACAACCGTTCATTGGTTTGTCGAAACACGTCTATATTCTGGTCCAAACCGAAATCCTGGACAAATCGAATCAGGGATAAACGACTGTACCGAGCCGCCTCACCCGGGAAAAATATACGGGCTTTCGCGATCAAACACATGGCCATGTGTTCTTTGGATTGATGAATGTCAATGCCATGCGGTTCAATCAGATGAACAAGTTGTTTGTAGGTGACGGTTTTCATGTACGCGCGAACATGGTCCATATTTAAGTGGGACGGGATTTCCCATGTTGCAGGAAAGAGAGGCGCACCAGTGAAGAGGACCGGACGTTGCCGAGATCTGTGAGATCGTCGAACCTTTTTGGTTGAGCGGTCAGCCAAGATGAAGTCTTGTTTCATGGACCCCATCTTGTGATCAAGTGACAAAACACTGGGTTTGACCTTTTTTATTTCGGGTTTATTGGAAACTTATGGATGCGGTTCGAAAAGTTCTCTGGTTGACGAACGCCTTTACTCCGCTTAATGCCAGTCAAAGAGAGTGCACGCGAGTTTATAATACTCGGGCTCGACCCGGGTCTTGAACGATTTGACAAAAATGCACTTGTTATTGCTGGCGTCGAGAAAGAGAATGCATAGTCACGCGGTTTTGGAGTGTAGATTAGTGACGGTGTTTTGATTAGAGGCTCTATCTTAAAAAGGTCATCACTATGGACCGCTTCAGAGATCAAACGATGGCCTTTACGGCTTCTTTGTTCGATTCCTCAATCTCCTTGACCTCTTCTTCTTCCAACGGCTTTCCTTCTGTACAGCCTGGCCGACCCGTCTACCGCTGTATACCGGTGAGTGCGTGGAGAAACGGTCGAGCGAATATCTTGCCCGAGCTCGGGCGTTTTAGAGTGAGCGGCCATTCGATTGAGGCCGTCGCTATCAATCGAAATGACGTCCATCGGAACCGAGCGAAGAATGGTGTCCGCTTCGAGGCTAGAGCCGATGGTTGTCATGGAGTCTCGACCTCCGAGCACGATGCTGCGCACACTTCCAAGCATCCTACGGACTTTTGTCGCACTGAACAGCAACTTCGCGACGAGAAGGAGGACAGTATCATCCAAATGGCGGAGCAAGGGCAGAGTGGTCCATTTCGAGACGGTCGCGATATCATGAATGTCTATCTCTGTTTTGAACTTCCAGCGAATACTCCTCTTCCTAATTCTCTATCTATCGTCTATGATGGTGAATGTGGCCGCGCCGAGGGTCACGCCACAATTAGAATCAGAGATAGAGCAGAGTTGGTAATGGAGGTGATTGACGAGCGAGTGTACGGCATTCACGAGGAGTTAGTAACATGTGGCTGGCGATTTCATTGTTTCCTTTTCAAAGCTGGAGCGGAAGTGAATGACACGATCTATCGTGACAACGATGTGCTCAGACTGTTAGAATGTGTCGACATGTACATGTGTAAATGTGATTTGGAGTATGATTGTTTGTGGAGTGCATTGCATGAGACCCGAACACAAGAGGACAGGTCGTGATCAAAGCTTCTATATCCTTGCCCTGCCGAATGAATGGAGCAAACAAATTCGATAAACAGACAGGTCCATTCATCGCTCAATTCTTACAGGTCCACCTGTGTTAAATAAATACATGCAATCCATTGCTCTCAACTCAAGTGTCAGATTTTATCGGAAATATCGCAAAAAGCGTAGCGGATCCAAGTGCGCAGAGATGGAAGTTGATAGTGAATGGACGGATCTATTCGCCCGGCAACTGTCCTGGAGAGACAAGCATGCAGTCACGGGACTACGTCTTCTTCGTTTGATCGGCGCACCAAGACCCTGTGTCATGTACTTGTACGCAGGCTGCAGCTCGTTACCGCCATCTGATCGTGCCGGAACATTGGGCGCCGACCTGCGACAGTTGTTGAAAGATCATCTTCCACACATAAAGCCTGCCGGCGAAGATACTCTCTCAGACGTACTCAGTGAATTTCATTGTCGGAACTATAGGGCACTGACAGCTATCGGCGTGGACCATTTACAAATTCAATCAGTCAAGCCGTTCGCTCTTTGCATTACAACACTAAAGACAGAAGGTCGAGAAAATCATCCTGAGGCGGACAAAGCCAAGTGGCCCGAGTTGTTGGAGCGCTGGGGCACAGACCGAGAGAAGCAGCTTTTACGTGATGCGTTGGTCGAATACGATGAATCTTATTATTTGTGATGCATCACACAGAATGGGTGGGAGCAAGGGGTCGACTGTCAATTAAAAACCTTTTTTTGGATATTCGCCAAATTTTTATTATCGCTCCAAATCTGACCACTTTTGAGGTACGATCAATCACTTTTCAAATTTCAATTGTCGTGTTTTTCCGACCATTCAAACATGATTCGCTCGATTTCTTCATCGGATACGTGCGACGAAGATACGTGCAGGAAAGGCTTAATAGTGGCGATGTTCATTGCTTGTTGTACGGGAATCGCCATCGGTGCTTTTGTAGTGGCAAGCGACGTCGAGTACCGAAGCTGGGAGCGTTCTCGCTGCGAGGGATTTGTTTTCCGGAAGAACGGGCCTTGGCAAACCGGCGGAAAAGCTGCCGGATCCGTCATCGTGCGGTCCGTGGTTAACGGTACGGATACTTTGCGGACCATCGAGTTCCCTGCCATGCCGCACTGGTTTGGTGTCAGCAAAAAAACGGTGCACATATGGCTGGCGGAGTTTCCCGAAAACGGCTTTATCAACAGGACGTGCCACGTCAAAGACCTCCACGACTCTTCTTCAAACGCTATCACGCGCACGGCCGATACGGAGGAGATCTGGGGATATTACGCCTTATTAGTGATTTCATCATTGCTTTGGGTGTTGCTTGTTGTGTGGATTTTGTACAATACGTTTGATGCATGCTGGAAGTGGGCGGGCAGAGTGTTGAATGCCTAATTCTATATGTTTGCACATACATTTGCGTGCCAGTAAAGCGTGTCTGCTCACATAATTTTTTCAAACAGAATTCAAACCAAAGTTCGATTTCATGGCGAGTGAAACGAGCAGCGCCGTTTCCGGTGCCAAACTGAGTTACGCGAAAGCGGTCGGAAGCAAACCGGTCCCAAAGATTTCGACTCCGTCTGTTCGAAAGTTCCCCAATACTTCACCGCCCGTCGAGGCCAAGGACGACCAGAACACGGAAGTTCCATCCATCTCTCCGTCCGCCAAAAAGCAGCCGACCAGTCCTGATGCCAATGGTCAGGGTAAAGAGGACGCTGTGTCTGCTTTGATCTCCAACATGGACCGATTGAAATGCCAATGGATGTCGGCCGTGCGCAAGTCCGAGCAAGAAGCACCTCGAAATGCACTGGCTTCGCTGGTGGGCAAACCGGTGCCTGACGGTGTCACCGTTCGATTTTTGTACTGGACCGAAGACTATTATACGTGCAAGTGTGAAAGCGAAGAAGAACTCGATGAGTGTTATGGCGACTGTCCAGGGGCCGTCTGGGCCGGCGAGCCGATGTTTGAGGTTCAGCTAAACGGTCGAGCGGCTTATACGGACGACAGACGCATGCCATGGCAAGGCGAGCACGCGGACTATGCGGCACTTGTCGATCAAGAGCTGAGAAAGCCCGAAACCAATCGTCTGGCTCAAATGTGCGCAAAGAGACTGGCTAAGTGTTGAGATCGAAAGCTCTTTATGCCCACGAATGCTCACGAATAAATATATGTTGTGCGCTTGTAACCAAAACGTCACATACACACTTTTCAAACCGACTTTCGACATTAGAAGTCAAACGATGCAAATGGCGACTGAAACCAGCAGCACCGTTTCCGGCACCAAACTGACTGAAAGGTTGAGTTACGCGAAAGCGGTCGGAAGTAAACCGGCTCCAAAGATCCCCAAGCCTTCACCACCAACTACTTCCAAAGACGACCAGAAAACGGTGCCTCATTCTATCCATTCTTGTGATCCGTCTGCTTCCGAAAAAAATGGTCAGAGCATTGAACATGCTTTGACCGCACTGCACTCCAAAATCGACCAATACGATCAGGAAACGCGGAGAAAAGAACATGCGTTGTTCGATCTGCGTTCCGAAATCGACCAATTGAAAACGAAAGGACGAGCGCTCAAGAATGATGCGTCCCGAGAAACGCTGGCTCTACTAGTGGGCAAACCTGTGCCCGAGGGCGTCAAAGTGGAATTTGTACGATGGGTCGAAGGAGATTTTATGTGCGAGTGCAACAACGGTTGGTGTTGCGGATTCAACTGTCCAGCGGCCGTCTGGCTCGAGTATTCGTATTTCAGAATTCACTTAAATGGTTGCGTTGCCTATACGAGTGATCGTGCCATTGACTGGCGAGGCGAGCACGCCGACTATGTTGCACACCTGCAAACCGAGATGAAAAAGCCCGAAATATGTGCTCTGGCTGAGTCGTGTGCTAAGAAATTGGCTGACTAGAAGCAACGACGCGAACGCGTTTCGTAAGGTGAGTCTGGCACAAGTACATAATAAAAAAACACGTGTAACTTGTACAATGACCTCTTTTGCGATTCGCACACCCTGCTTCTCTGTATCCGTTCACATCGTCATCGATGAAGCGAAGCAGACTATACGCTTTGAGCTCGACGACAACATCGGTCATTCATGGACCCTGGATCTTTCGCGATCGATGGCCATCCTGTCTAAGCTTTATGCAAATGCAGGTGGGAAAGACACCAATGTGTTGCAATGCATTGCCAGCAACATTCTTGTCTACATTCAATCGATGATGCACTTGTACGGTCCTCAAACTAGCGAGTATTTTGCGTACATTCGGAAGCAGGCGCAAGAAGACCAGCTCGACACCACGACATTCGAAGGCTGCCTCATAAAATTTGCGGCCCAGGTAGTTCACAATACTTCGATCGCAACCGTGCGTCGTCCAATCAGCTACGATGCCGTACCACTTGTTCTACAATAATGACAGCAATGACAGGAGAGCTCATGTTTTTGAGGAGATGCACATTTAATCACATTTAAACATGAAACGTACGTTTTACTTGACAGAAAAGTGTGACAATACATATCGTTTCGTTCATAGACCATCTCCCACGATTTCCATGTCTCTGAAACGAATCGACGTTTGTCTGATCACCTCCGAACCCATACTGTTTGAAACGAGCGACCCATTTGCAGAGGAATAAGAGCTTCCACTTACAGTCGCAGAGGAAGAGGAAGAAGAACTTCCAACTCCTTGGGATGAGCTATACGTACCATTAGTCGAAGTTGAAACAAGGGTAGGAACAGAAGCAGTGGCAGAGGAAGCAGTTGGTTTCACTCGAAGCACCCCAGCTATCAATCTCGCGCGAGGGGCCGGGTCGATGCTGCACAACACGGTCTTCCGGCAACACAGTCTCCGGCAACCGAAGAACTGGCACGCTGTTTCATACGTGCGATGCTCTGGATCTTCTTTCATATAGGCCGTGATCGTCTCGAGAAAAGGCACGGCTTTGCCGCAGGTGCAGATTTGACGATAACAAGGCACCTGTCGCTCGTTAACAGACGACATTATTGTTTGAATAATGAATCGTTGAAAATAAAACATTCCGCCCCATTTTATTTCATTTTATTTTATTTTATTTTCAATCTGAGATCAACTTAATAAATTTCCCAGCAATTCTCGTGGTAGCCATCAGTCGTCCAATCAACACCAAATACCGTTCCACCAGTGGAGCTGAGAGAGCATACACATGCGACCAGAAACCACTTTCAGCACATGTGTGCAAATTTTCAGACAGCTCACTCTCACGACTCACAACTCACCATAGGCATCGAATTCCGCGTCGTCTTGCAGCTTGTTTTGCATCAGCATCCATGCGTGAGCGGCGCGCAGAAGATGAGGGCGCGAGACCGTCCACGTTCTTTTCCAGAGTGGCGACAACTTGTCGATGACAACGAGCGACGCCAGGCGCCGGACGTTCGGAAACTCGATGAACACTCCATTGGGTTGATTGACCGCGCGGGATTCTGACTTTTCGAAGAAACTCTTGATCGTTTTATCGTTGCCAATGGCGGCGATCACTGCCTGGCGCGCGCCCGGTTCGAACCGGCCGACGATTTCCATAAACCATCTGATGGCAAGGCGGCCCTGGGGCGTATACATGTCAGTCAGGAAACGGTCATCGGGGAAGTCCAGCGTCGGATGGCCGCTCATGTCGTCGCTGTCATTCTTCAGGCAGTAACATCTGTCGTCGGTGACGTAACCCAGACAAGGTGCCAGCGGGACGCCGTCGTGGCGAAACAAAGACGGGAACTTTTTTGCGACGGCACGAGCTGCCACGAGCAAATCGTCCTCGCAGTCCTCCATGTCACTCAGTGGTCGTCTCAGCACGTACTGGAAGCCATTTATCAGCTCGAAGGCGCCCTCGGCGATCTGGACCTCGCCTTCCAGCAGCAGTTGCTCCAGCTCATTTGTATCTTGATTCTTTACTTCTTGTTGGGAAAGAAGCGCCCTCAACCGCGATTCTCTGGCGGCCATCAGCACGTCGTTCACCGCCAATACCAAGCCGTCGGAACAGTTGCTTTCACCCGAGGGGAGCCGAGGCGCGGAGGGGAATGCGGGATGATGGACGATTGCGACAGTGTCAGGAACAGTTTTGGTCTCAGTGTTTTCGGGGACAGTCTTCGGCGGTCGTTGCACGGTGATCACGGCCCACGGGAAGCAATGCACCGTCGCAGTGGCAATGACTGGTTTCTTCGTCTCTGATATGACTGTCGTTGTTGGAGCCGGGGCCGGGACCGGGGCCCGTACAGGTGGGCTGAGCGCGCGGCGCACCATCGCCCGCACTCGACCATCGTCAACAACTGCGCCGATGGAGCACTTGGCCTCTACCAGACTTGCGAATTTCCGCACAGCGACTCGCGTGCAGCGCATGTAGACCTTGAGCCCGGCGTCTTCAGGGACCGTTAGCCAGCGATCGACGGGCAAAACGGCCGCGCAGGAGAGCTCCTTGTCGAGAAGAAAGCCGACCGGGATGAAATGAGTCACTCCAACACGTCCGAAAAAGCGTAGCTGTGCGTGTTTAAACGCAAGACGAACGCTGTCAAATCGTGTGTTTCCACCGTCCTCGTCCTCGTCTTCGGGCACTTTGGCGTCACAAGTGCACACAACTGCGACTTTTCCATTCGAGACTGACAAACGCACCACGCCGACAATGGAATCGAGTAATCCTAGTTTCGAGCACGGCAGAGTCGCACCGACGACGCTCACAAGGACGGCGACGAGATTGTTGTCACCCAAGACTTCCGTCATCGTTTGGTAAATGAAAAAAAATAGAAGCAACAGTAAGGACATGGATTTGTGTCACAGAAAAAACACAACATTTATTTCATTCGGCAATCAATATTCACTCCGGATTCTCGACGAAGAACTGACGAGAATTGTGAACATTCCAAATATGACTTTTTAATACAAACTTTCTGCTTGCAATGGTATGTTTATTGTCAAAGCAACTGAGCCACAGTTTAGATTCACTTGGCGCTGGCGTCCCGTGTATATTTTTTTTTGTCATCGCCTGAACCAGCATGCCTTGAATTAAAGTTTGAATAATTATCATTCTTCAAACTTTAAACTTTAAAGGGTTAATGATTCGCGACGGAGGAAGTGACAGTGAATATGGAGTCGATTCGGCAACAGATACCAATGTCCGTGACGATTCCGAGGCATCAGATCCCGACCGTTCTCCTAAAAAAACCAAAGTGGATGTCGTTTCCAAACTTCTCGAACGGCTCGAGAATGCACAAGAGATGCGTCGTCAAGCGGAATGCGATGTTGAAGACTACATTCGTTCTTCTGTGCTTTCGGTCATGGATGACATCAAGATAGACGTCGGTCGACGCCCGCCAAAATTTGAAGTTGACGTTTTGCCGTATTCATCACGCGACCTGCTCTTTTTTCCTGGCCGAAACATCAATGGACAGTCTTACTTACTATTTCGTCTGTCGTGGCATCACGAATCAGCTTCTCGTAAAGATCCCGATGGACCCTCTCACTTCCACTTCTACGAAAAAGTATACGGTATACAGCCAAACAAGGCGCATGTTCGTTATAAGGGCCCCAGGCATGTTTATTTCGACAAGTTTGCCGATGAGTTTGCTCGAAGAGTGTCACCAGACATGCTGTCAGACTGGTGTCGATTAGGAGATGAATTGCCGACAATCGGCAATGGAAAATGCTACATTTGCGTGACTGATGAATACCACGATTAAAACATCTTACATTACTCATCAACCAATCTGAATGTTATGTCTTTTGCAAAACGATTGAATGCTCTTAAATGTCACCGGCCATTGAAACGTCACATGTCCGACATTCGGCATCAAGACAAATTCGACGTGTCGTGTATTTTGTTGCTGCAACCGTTTTCCATGTTGATATGGGATCAGCCGATCGGCCTGTCCATGCAAAATCAGCGTCGGACAGGTGACATGCCGAATGTTGTCCATCGAATTCCAGCGCTCGTCAAACATATCTACGAGCTTACCAGAGAGTGAGGAGCCCAAGGTCGAGGATGTCAGCTCCCTCATCACCTGTTTGACCGACGTAAACGGAGCCACCAAGATCAACGCTTTGGGGTTCGTTTCCCGTTTCTCGCACAACTGACGGGCCATACGTATACTGGGGCCTGTCCCCAACGAATAGCCCCAGAGAATCAGGTTTTGTAAAGTGTAACCCAAGCTCAACCCGTCCTCAATGACCAGTTGCAAGGATTGGTGAATGCCATCTGGACTTCGTTCATCCGATGGACCATCGTTCAGTCCATATCCAGCATAATCCCACGCCATCACATCTATACCCAGGGAATCCGACACCTCTCGAATGAAGTAGGTGCAGTGCATCAGATTTTCGGCGTTGCCATGAGAATAGATCATCCAAATTCTCTGATCGGGATCCAGTGGCTCTTGTTCTTTAGCGCGTTCCATCCGGATAGGCACACGCGATCCATCTGAACGCCAAGGCTTGACGGCCCATCGATTGACCAGATGATCCGAATATTGAATCTTGGGCGGCTGAAACAAAAACATGTTGAGAGGACTCTTCATGTCGGACAAACAGTTGCTGACCGAGGGACCGACGGGCAGAGCCATGATCACAAGGAGAAGAAAGATAATCACGGTGATCAGAATGCCGATGGACGACCACATGGCTCTCTTTATTACTTATTGAAGACCCCTGCTTGGACATTGTGTTTGTACTCCTCGTGTACGCGATTCGAATAGAATAGAACTGTGACCGTTGCGGCTCAACTAAATAAAAATATTCGTACATTGTTCGAACGTAGTCAAATGTCCGCCAAAAAATCTAAAACGTCTTTGTACGCAGTCAAGAATGGCACGGATGGACCGTTTTACCTGTATGACTCATGGTCTCTCTGCCTGCAAGCCACCCAGGGCAAGAAGGGAGCCAAGTTCAGAAAGGTGGACACTCGAAAGGAAGCGCTGGACTTTTTGGAGTGCCAGGACGATGAATGTGTATTCAAGGAAAAGTCCATCCTCAACAATCAATCTCTGTGCAAAATTGTTTACGCGGACGGTGGTTGTACGGCCAACGGTACAGACTTTGCATGCGGTGGAGTCGGTGTATGGTTCGGTAAAGATTCCGATCAAAACCTGTCTTTACCGTTGATCGGTGACAAACAATCGAACAATCGGAGTGAATTGATGGCCGCCATTTTGGCCGTTCTATCTTTCTCACCGGAACAAAAAGGAGAAGTGCACACAGATTCCACGTACACTATCAGGAGTGTGACAGATCGATATCCTGTTTCTGACCCTGAACCTTCAAAACCCCTCAACTTTGATCTCATTCGCGTGCTAAAAGTCGCATTGGAAGAACATCCCCATGTCCAACTGGTGTACGTGGCAGGACACAGCGGGATCGAGGGCAACGAAATGGCCGACCAACTAGCCACCGCCGCCATTAAGAAACGCAAGAAAGATTCGAATGAGCTTGTCGGAAGTTAACATTCATACATGAATATTTTTATTCCTGTGCTGAGACCGATTCCGATAAAAACCATTTTTATAAATATAATTTGGTCATTTTAGGAGGCTGGATTTTCGTTATCCGGATCGGCAGGCTTACTGAGATCAAGATCAGCTCCCCTCCTTGCTAAATTTGCTTTGACAGCCTTGGCTTGCATTGCAATAAAATTAGGGTCATAATCGCCTTCTTCGTCGCCTTCGTCTCCTGATGAAGATCGCTCTCTAGATGACAGGATGTTTGTCGCGCTAGCATTAGGATTTCCATCATACTTATTCGTCGTCGGAATCGGATCACCGCTACTACTTTCCTTGTTCCGCTGTTTTCTAGCAAACTTATACCAAAAGGCAATACAAATCATGATGGTGAGAAGGAGAACGCCGATAACTATTCCGACAATCCCGCCTGTGCTCAATTCTGACATGGCTCAATGATGGAAGTCGGCAACCTTTTTTATTTACTTTACATTTCTATCCAATAATTGGCATGACAACTTGGGGCCATTCGAATGGCCTTTCCTGGTCTTGTCGTTTCGCCTGACCAATAACATGTTACATTTTACATTTTACATGGTTTGGCGTGGAAGTGCAGCTTATGCCGAATAGTCGATGAAATTCATCAATTCAATAAAAAACAAACATGTCTCAACCCGTGCTTGTGAAATCGATTTTGTATAATTTGGATATTTTAGGGGGTTTGAAGCGAGAACAAACCTTGTGCACAGAAGGCAACTACTTAGTCATCGACCAGCGACCATATCAACCGGTCTCACGATTTTTCGCCGGAGATAGTCGGGAGACCATCCTCAAATGTGTGGAGCATACTTGGTCTTTGATCAACGAACTCCTCACCTCCTACGGATGCATCCTCAAATTGTCTGATCCAGTGGCTAAAGAGCACCAAGATAAAATTCGAGAACATCTGCGAGAGATCAAGGAGCGCAACGAGAATGTATTCAACGGCCTAGAAACATTGAAATCGTTTATTCGGTATCAATCGGATCCGGGTTTCCAGGTCCGAGTGTCTCTCAGCCAAAACGACTGGACCAAGATTCAAAATTCCGTCCAGAGCATGATACCTGCCCCAGGTATGAATGCAGAGGCACAGCCGAACAAGAAATAGAAAGAATACATGAACCACACATTTTTCAAACACATTTTCAGATTTCCATATTTCTCTTCTATATAAAATGTCGAGTGCCTTTTCAACTTTTTTCGATAGTTTGCCGGACGGCAGTGAATACCGTGGAATCGGCGCATCCAGTGGCATCAAGCATGGCTGGATGCTACGCTTGCCCATGGATACATACAATATCTCAGATCAGAAGGGGACATCTGATTTCAGCATTGTCCCATTGGATTGCCCGATCAGCTCAGCTAAACTTGGCCTACCTCCTGTCGGATACATCTGGATCGTCGTGCGACGCAATCACCCGAATGCCACTGCGCCGCCTCCCTTCCCGGCTCCACCCTATTCGGTTTGGAAAACATTCATCGGCCCGGACGGCAAAAGGCGTGACTTTATTCTGCTCCCTGGCCATCTCTTCCCTGATCTCCATGCGTACCTCTACCACCGTCCAGCGGGGATATTCGAAGTTAAGCCGCTGAAAAAACAGGACATCCTCGTCCCTCAGTCGACCGAGCAGAAGACCCGAGCTCCTGTTCGCGTCATCGGAGACAGCAACGTTCGCCCTAACACCGACGTCTCCACGACTACCAGTACAACGACGACTGCGGTCAAACGACAGATTTCAGACAGACAAACTTCGTCCAGTCCTCACAAGTGTATCAGACGCATTCATGCTGTTATACCAGACATGGTGGTAGTACCAAGGACGGACTGGGAAAGTGAGGGACCTGTAGGGGAACCGGATGGTCGCGCGTCTCCAAAAATGATTTGTCGAGGTCGGTTGTATCACAACCCAGAGACTATCAGTAATAACATTCGTAGTAATAGAGGGATATTTATTTGCGACGGCAGTTGCAAATGTCTAGGGCATATTGTCAACTGCACTGTTAGGAAAACGCTGCGGATGACTAAGATACTGGGGCTACCCAGAGGCATCCAAGTTCTATCATCCACTTCTCTGGTTGGCATCGACGTGTCCGATCTACTCGCCTCACCCTCAATGAATCGGTTCGACCGCTTTGATTGGATGTTAGTACCAAGAATCGCCCATA
>Ga0075163_10005217_pt1 | contig 17372 bp, 11 predicted proteins | sample JI1023141ADNA_FD_71478 | JGI IMG/M metagenome (GOLD analysis project Ga0075163, IMG submission 71478) | Wastewater effluent complex algal communities from Wisconsin, to seasonally profile nutrient transformation and Carbon sequestration -... | ecosystem: Engineered > WWTP > Effluent > Algae...
AGGAGTGCTGGTCGCATTCGGCAGCCACCTCACATAGCGGACCGAGTGCCTTCAAGCCCTTTGCGGTGGGCACCAAGCTGTGGGCGCGCCGATCTCCGACCATAGGACGTCGCTTCACGTGACCGCGCGCCTCCAACTCATCGACAAGCACTACGGCGCCCGAGCGAGCGATGCCCAAGGTGTTGGCCAACTCGACCAACTTCAATCCCGGCTTCTCTGCGATGACCAACAGTGCCGTGAGCCGGGTGGGCGTTGAATCATGTTCGGCTAAGCGTTCTGCGAGAACATCAGTCGAGAGAAACGCGACGCGACGCATGGAAAGGCCCAACATGTTGCTCAGTCTTGGCACCTCACCGGCACCCAATGCGTCGTTGACCGACTGCGTTGGAATTTGGCTTTTTCTGTTCATGGAGCTTTCCGTGTAATGACGATAGACATCAATTTCAAATTCGATCAACGGCAACGCATCGAATTCCCCCCTGAGCAAACCCGCTCTGCGGGTACTATTCCGACTCAGACGACCAAGCAGCGCATGACAAAGTCCGTTCCTTAACACCACGCTGGCCGCAAGTCCGGCACCTGCCCGGACGCACTCCCGACGACTCAATCACATGTGCGACTGGTTCGCGGGTACGGCATCCGTGCCTCGCACCAACAGAGAGGTCCTCAACACCCTGCTTCGCGTGATGCAGGATCCATTCCAAACACCGCACGAAGTTGATCAGCTCAAACGTCATTTTCCGCGCGGTCAGAAAGTGCGCTTGCGAAATGTCAAGGCAATCACACTTTTCGCGAGTCGCCGGCCTTTTCGAAACAATTGTTTGGTGGCGTGAAAACCAGAATGCATTGCGCGTTCTGGATACAGAGTCCGACTGGCGGAAGATGACGGGTATTCGACGAACCCGCCCTCGCTTTTCCGGAGCCGCACTGCAGAGCTTGCGCGATAGTGCCCCGCTGAACATCGACGCAAAGGCAAGCGCGACGCATGCGGCTCCGCATCATGTGCCGACGCGTGCCGCCAACGCATGTCACATTCCGACCTTCAACCGTCTTTAGGGGTGCCAGAACGGTAACAATCCCCGACCACGCCCAACCCGAACAAGCCAGAGTCCGCATGCACACCGACGCCCTACTCCAACTGATCGACGAATATCTCCCCAAGGCGCAAGCGGGAGACCGCGCCGCGTTCGGACGCATCGTTGCGGCCTGCCAGAACTCGATAACCGCCATCGCCTTGGCCATCGTTCGCGATGTTCCCAGCAGCGAGGACATCGCCCAGGATGCCTTTGTCAACGCATGGAAAAACCTGCCTACCCTCCGCAACAGCAGCAGCTTTCTGCCCTGGTTGCGGCAAATCACGCGCAACCTGTCGCGTGACCATCTGCGTCGACGCCGAAGTGAACGTCGTTACGACGGCGACATGGATGACATCCTCGCCGTGGTCGCCGATCCCGGTCCCGATCATCCCGAACGCATGTCGCGCCAGCACGAGGAATCCGTCGTCGCCGAATTGATCGACGAGCTCCCCGAAGAGACGCGAGAGATCCTTCTGATCTACTACCGTGAAGGGCAATCCTCGAAGCAGGTGGCCGCACTCTTGGGCATGCAGGACGCTGCCGTGCGTAAGCGCCTTTCACGGGCGAGACAAAGTCTGCATCGCGAGCTGCTGGAGAGGATCGGTGACTTCGCCATGGCGTCCGCACCCACAGCGATGTTCACGGCCGTCGTAGTCGGCGGACTCAGCATCAGTGGCACCGCCAGCGCAGCGACCCTGGTTGGCGGTGCCGTGGCGGGCAAGGCCGCTGGCAAGAGTTCCGCAGCCGTTGCGCTGGCGAGCAAGGGACTGGGGAAATGGATGGGTAGCGGTCTGACCCTCGGCAAGGGCGCGAGCCGCGTCCTGATCGGTGCTGCAGGGGGCGCAATGTTCGCCCTGCTTGCGGGCGTTGCCAGCGTTATTTTCGGCGTGCGGCGCTACTGGATCAGCGCGATTGACGAAACCGAAAAGCGCGCCCTGACGAGATACGCTGCGGTCGGCATCGCCATTGTTCTGGCCTTCTCAGTGGGAATGCTGCTTGCGGCGCTACAACAGAACCAGTGGCTTCCGACGGCCGCGTTCGTGGCGATGATGGCGGCCATCGGCGTACTCAACCTGCTCTGGCTGCCACGCATACTGGCTCGCCGACATGCCATCGAACTCGCCCGCGATCCCGTCCACGCCCGAAGCGAGCGTCGCAAGGAACGCCTCTACGCGATACTCGGCCTGTTCGCGGGCATGGCTTTGGGTTTCAGCGCGCTGCTGATCGAGTGGTTGATGGGCACGCACTAATCGTCGCCGCATTAGACGCACCAAGCCAACTCATGCGACTGCGTCAGTGTTCTCACTCCGGCTTGCGAGAGCATCTTTGTCCGTGACCCATCGTCAACGACGCACGGATTGAACTCGTCGACGCAAGTCTGCGAAAGGCCGATGATTCAGCCCAACGGCCAGTACCATCGCCGATCCTTCGATTGACGGACGCCCCAGGAGCCTGTCGGACTTTGGAACAATCGGCTGCAAATCCGTCTGGACGGTGCGGATTTCACCGCTTTCTTGGGCAATAGAACCCGCTATTACCCTGCAAAAGCGGCGAAATCCGCCCTCGCCCATCCAAATTTTCGCTTCGATTCCCAAAGCCCGACAGGCTCCTAGCCCAGAACGGAAAACATCGCAGACCCGCATGAGTCATGCCACCCGGAGAGGTTCTTCACGCCGAAAACCCGGACAATGGCACCCCACCCGTTCTGGATGCGGTTCGCCAAGCCATGGAAATCAAGGTCAAGTTTCTCGACAGGCTTCGTCTCGAAGCGCGCTTCGATGACTTCACGATCATTGCCGATCAGCCGATTCGCTACAAGGGCGATGGTTCGGCGCCGGGCCCGTTCGACTACTTTCTGGCCTCGTCGGCCTTGTGCGCGGCGTATTTCGTGAAGTTGTACTGCGATGCGCGGGCTATTCCGACCGAGCACATCCGGTTGGCGCAGAACAACATTGTCGATCCGGAAAATCGCTACCAGCAGACGATCAAGATCCAGGTCGAGCTGCCTGCCGACATCTCGGACAAGGATCGCGAGGGCATCCTGCGTTCAATCGACCGCTGCACGGTGAAGAAGGCGATCCAGACCGGACCGGTGTTTGTGGTCGAGGCGGTGGACAATCTGGATGCCGATGCGCAGGCCTTGCTGCTGCCGGGTTTGGCGTCGGGGCCGGGCACGTGCATCGCGGGCAAGGATCTTCCGCTGGAGCAGACCATCGCCAACCTGTCCGGCGCGCTGGCCGCACTGGGCATGAAGATCGAGATCGCGTCCTGGCGCAACATCGTGCCGAATGTGTGGTCGCTGAACATCCGCGATGCCCATTCGCCGATGTGCTTCAGCAATGGCAAGGGCTCAAGCAAAGAGAGCGCGCTGGCCTCGGCCTTGGGCGAGTTCATCGAACGCATCAACTGCAATCACTTCTACAACGATCAGTTCTGGGGCGACGAATTCGCCAACGCGGCCTTCGTGCACTACCCCGACGAGCGCTGGTTCAAGCCGGGTCGCAAGGATGCCTTGCCGAAGGGGCTGCTCGACGCACACTGCCTGCAGATCTACAACGCCGATGGCGAGTTGCTTGGTTCGCATCTGTACGACACCAATTCCGGCAATGTCGAACGCGGCATCTGCGCGCTGCCCTTTGTGCGTCAGTCGGATGGTGCCGTGGTGTATTTCCCGACCAATCTGATCGACAACCTGTTCCTCAGCAATGGCATGAGCGCGGGCAACACCTTGGCGGAAGCCCAGGTGCAATGTCTTTCTGAGATCTTCGAGCGCGCGGTGAAGCGCGAGATTCTCGAAGGTGAAATCGCCCTGCCCGACGTGCCGCCATCGGTATTGGCGAAGTTCCCGGGCGTTGTGGAAGGCATTCAGGCCCTGGAAGCGCAAGGTTTCCCGGTGCTGGTGAAGGATGCCTCGCTGGGTGGCCGTTTCCCGGTGATGTGCGTCACCCTGATGAACCCGCGCACCGGCGGTGTGTTCGCCTCATTCGGTGCGCATCCGCGTTTCGATGTCGCACTGGAGCGCAGCTTGACCGAATTGCTGCAGGGGCGCAGTTTCGAAGGGCTGAACGACCTGCCCGCGCCGACGTTTGAAAGCGCGGCGGTGACCGAGCCGAACAACTTCGTCGAGCATTTCATCGATTCGAGCGGACTGGTGTCGTGGCGCTTTTTCAGCGCCAAGGCAGATCACCCGTTCGTCGAGTGGGATTTCTCCAATCAGGGCAAACACTCGAACAGCGAGGAGGCCGCCACGCTGTTTGCTCTGCTCGCCGCCATGGGCAAGGAGGTTTACCAAGCGGTATACGACCAGCTCGGCGCGACCGCGTGCCGGATTCTGGTGCCGGGGTACTCGGAGATCTATCCGGTCGAAGACCTGATCTGGGACAACACCAACAAGGCGCTGGCCTTCCGCGCCGATATCCTCAATCTGCATCGCTTGGACGATGCCGCGCTGGCCGCGCTGCTCGAACGCTTGGAGGACAGCGAACTCGACGACTACACCGACATCATCACCCTAATCGGCATCGAGTTCGACGAGAACACGGCCTGGGGACAGTTGACGATTCTGGAACTGAAGCTGCTGATCAATCTCGCCTTGTCGCAGTGGGACGACGCGCTCGAACGGGTCAGAACCTATCTGCAATACAACGAGAACACCGTCGAGCGCCGACTGTTCTACCAGGCCGTCCAGGCGGTGCTGGAAGTGCAGTTGGACGAGGAACTGACACTGGCCAACTACGAGGACAACTTCCGCCGCCTGTTTGGGGATGCACGCATGGATGCCGCTATCGGCTCAGTGGATGGCCGCGTGCGCTTCTTCGGCCTGAGCGCGACCAACCTGCAGTTCGAGGGCTTGGATCGCCACCAGCGCCTGCTCGACAGCTTTCGGAAACTGCACACGGCGCGAGCGAATGCCGCAGCACGATGAGCCGTTCGACTACCGCCGACTGATCGAGCAATGATCGCCTGACAATCCGGACACCGCCTTGCAGGAACGTATCCCAGCAAGGCGGTGGAAGCGAGGTCGCCTCAGGCGGTCTTCTTTTTCACCTTGCCGACGGGCTTTGCGATCTGCGCACGGATGAAATCGCGCACTTCGGGGTAGACCACTTCGCGCCAGCGGCGCCCGCTGAAGATGCCGTAGTGACCAGCGCCGGGCACTTCCAGATGCTGTTTGCGCCCGGTCTCGATGCCACTGCACAGATCATGCGCGGCACGGGTTTGGCCGATGCCGGAGATGTCGTCGAGTTCGCCTTCGATGGTCAGCAAGGCGGTGCGCTGGATGTCAGCAGGCTTGACGCGCTGCCCTTGAACGTCCCAACGACCGCGCGGCAGCAGGTGCTGCTGGAACACGACTTCGATGGTGTCGAGGTAATACTCGGCGGGCATGTCCAGCACCGCGTTGTATTCGTCGTAGAACTTGCGGTGCGAGTCGGCATCTTCCAGATCGCCACGCAGCAGATCTTCGTAGAAGTCCCAGTGCGAGGTCATATGGCGTCCGGGGTTCATGGCGATGAAACCGGCATGCTGCAGGAAACCGGGATAAACGCGCCGACCGGCACCCGGATAGTTGGGCGGCACATCGTGGATGACGGTCTGCTTGAACCACGACAAGGGCTTGGTGGTCGCCACGTCGTTGACCTGGGTGGGCGACTGCCGGGTATCGATGGGGCCGCCCATCATGGTCATGCTGAGCGGTGTGGTTTCGCTTGCCGACGCCATCAGCGAGATCGCCGCGAGCACGGGAACGGTCGGCTGACAAACGGAGATCACATGCAGGTTTTCCGCGCCGATATGGCGGATGAACTCCTGCACGTAGGCAATGTAATCGTGCAGATGAAAGGCGCCCTCGCGCGCGGGCACCATGCGCGCATCCACCCAGTCGGTGATATAGACCTTGTGGTCCTGCAGCAGGGTTCGCACCGTATCGCGCAGCAGTGTGGAGTGATGCCCCGACAGCGGTGCGACGACCAATACCACCGGATCATCCTTCAGATCGGCCACCACTTCAGCCTGATCGCTGAAGCGCTTGAAACGGATCAGGCGGCAGAAGGGTTTTTCCAGCGCCGTGTATTCCACCACCGGGATGTCGTGACCGTGGGCATTGACACTGCGGATGCCGAACTCGGGTTTTTCGTAATCCTTGCCAATGCGGTAGAACAACTCGAATCCGGCAGCGATCCTGGACGCACCAGGCACGCGCGACAACCAACTGCCCTGCTGGGTGTAGAGCTTCGATGTGGCTTCCGCATAGGCCAGCACGGGGCTGAGCAGGGAACGTTGGAATTCGTGCAGGTGATAGAGCATGGACAACCTCAATCGGAGCGAACGCAGAGCCAATGCCTGCTGCGTTGCACAATATGCCAGAAAGCGCGCCGCATGGGCCTGACTCCTTGGTCGGATTGCGCAAAATTGACAAGCGTCGGCTCAGTTGTCTCCACGACTTTGGTCTGCACGCCTTCTGAGGCCATCCTCCCATGCCTGCAGTTGCAGCGAATCCACATGCGCCAGCAGCCGCTGATCCAGTTCCTCCTCGGCGTCCCACCGGGGAACCGCATCGGGCGCTCTCTTCAAGCGGGAAAACAGACACCTTGCCAAATGGATCAACACAGCGCTCGGCAACGCATCCAAGTCGGCACGATCCGTCATCAAGCTGGCGGGCTCATCCACGAATGCCACGGATTGCACCAAGCGGAACGGCAAACCCCAAAGGGAAAGCAAGTAGGCCCCAATCAGCGCATCGGGAAGGTTGCCCGGCACAGGCACTGGCAACATCAGGCGCAACAACTTGCCCACGTTGCACAGCACAGAAACCGTCAACAGTTCACGTTGATTGGCCTGCTTCCCGGCAATGAAACAGGCCACTTCGGAAATCTGCACTGCCACCTCGTTGTCGTGCTGAACCTCGGCGTGGGCGGTCGAATTCGATGGCAACAATGCATACAGCTCGCGCGTCAGAACCAAGCTGCGAATGAGCTCAAAGCCGAGACGACTGACGGCCGTTTGCATGTCCAGCACCTCGCTGCCGCGCCGGAAATAGGACGAGTTCGCGATCTGCAGGACGCGCGCCACAATCGCCGGGTCTGCGCTCACCAGCGTCGCCACCTCATTCAGCGTGGCGTACTCGTCCCGCAATCGCTCTTCCAGCTTCTGGCTGATGCGCGGAAGGCTGGGCAAGGGTCCGAGCTGATGCATCGCATCGACCAGCTCCGGTGCACGCAAGCGCGCTTGAAAGTGCAGTGTTTCTTCCACAACGCGCTGCAACACTTCCACATCACAAGGCTTGCCGAGAACCTGATGCGCAGCGGACGTCGCCCGCATGAAACCACGCGCGCCTCCCTCCGCCGAGAGAATCAAACGCACTGCAGACGGGTAATGCTGTCGCACCCGGTTCAGCAGAACGCCGCCATCCATACCTGGCATCCGCATGTCTGAGATCACGACATCCGCAAGCTGCAACTGCAACATTGCCAGGGCTTCTTCACCGCTCGCTGCGGTACGAACATGCCAATCAAGCCGAGCCTGACTCACCGCGTGAAGAAGGTGGTGCAAGTCCTCAGGATGATCATCGACGAACAACGCTTCGACATGCATGCGCTCGACCTGCCAAATTGCCTACCGAGGCCCGGCTGGCCTCCATCAAGAGCGCTGCAAGATTCGCACCGTCTTCACACGTGGCGCTTGCCGCGCTCGCCCCTCGCCGGAAAACGCGCGCGAAAGCCGCGAATACGGCATTCTGTGCGCCTCTCAGGCGAAGCGACGTCGAACGCTGCTTGCCGCGTAAGACCCCGTTCCTTCTGCTAACGAACCATGTCACTGAACCATCTGCAAACCCTTGAGGCGGAAAGCCTGCACATTTTCCGCGAGACCGTCGCGCAAACCGAACGCCCGGTGCTGCTGTATTCCATCGGCAAGGACAGCTCGGTCCTGCTGCATCTGGCGCGCAAGGCATTCGCGCCCGCGCCCTTGCCTTTTCCTCTGCTGCACATCGATACCGGCTGGAAATTCCGCGAGATGATCGCGTTTCGGGATGCCACCGTCGCCCGCCATCGACTCGATCTGCGCGTGCATACCAATCCGCGAGGTCTAGCCGAAGGGATTTCGCCGATCACCCATGGCAGTTCGATTCACACCGACGTGATGAAAACCGAAGCGCTGCGTCAGGCCATCGACGAAGGACGCTTCGATGCGGCATTTGGCGGTGCTCGGCGCGATGAAGAAGCATCACGAGCGAAGGAACGGATCATTTCGCACCGCACTTCGCAGCATCGCTGGGACCCGCGACTGCAACGCCCGGAATTATGGCAGCAGTACAACCTGCGTCACGCGCCGGGTGAATGTCTGCGCGTATTTCCGTTGTCCAACTGGACTGAACTGGATGTCTGGGACTACATCGTCCAGGAAGGCATCGATGTCGTACCTCTGTATTTCGCTGCCGAACGCCCGGTCGTTGCGCGCGGTGGCACATGGATCATGCGTGATGACGAGCGGCTGCCGCTGATCGATTCGGAGGCGGTGCAGATGCGCCGCGTCCGCTTCCGCACACTCGGCTGCTATCCGCTGACCGGCGCGATCGAAAGCGACGCGGACAGTCTTGAGTCGATCATCACCGAAATGCGCCAGTCACGCCGCTCGGAGCGGCAGGGACGACTGATCGATCAGGACGGCACCGGTGCCATGGAGCGCAAGAAGCAGGAGGGCTATTTCTGATGTCCCACCTGAACAATGCCCGCTCGCACCTGCGCTTTCTGACCTGTGGCAGTGTCGATGACGGCAAGAGCACGCTGATCGGTCGACTGTTGCACGACACCGGTAGTTTGACTGAGGACCAGTTGGAACAGCTCGCCCGGCAGTCGGCGCAGTTCGGCACCTGCGGTGATGATCTCGACTACGCCCTGCTGCTGGATGGCCTGATGGCGGAACGCGAACAGGGCATCACCATTGATGTCGCCTGGCGCTACTTCAGCACCGCGCAGCGCAGTTTCATCGTCGCCGACACGCCCGGCCACGCGCAGTACACACGCAACATGGTTACCGGTGCCTCGCATTGCGATCTCGCCTTGTTGCTGGTGGATGTCAGTGCGGGGCTGCTGACGCAGACCTGGCGTCACGCCTGTCTGGTCGCACTGATGGGCATTCGTCGCTGCGTTCTGGTGGTCAACAAGATGGACCGCGTCGGCTTCGATGCCACCCGTTTCAGGGACATTCAGAATGAGTTCGCTGCCTTCGCCGAGCGCGTCGGGATAGCTCAGTTGCAGACCATTCCGGTGTGTGCTCGCGATGGTGACAACGTGGTACGCGACTCGACGCGGATGGACTGGTACAGCGGTCCCAATTTGCTTGCCTATCTGCATGCCGTAGACATCGACGACGCGGAACCGGCTGAGCAGAACCCCTGGCGAGTACCCGTCAGTTGGGTGTGCCGCCCGGATGCCGAGTTCCGTGGCTATGCCGGGCAGCTGACGCGCGGCGACGTGCGCGTTGGCGATGCGGTCTGCGTGCTGCCCTCCGGCGCACGCTCCACAGTTCGCGACATTTTTCTCGGCGATTGCCGTAGTGAAAGCGCTCTGGCAGGACAATCCGTGCTGCTGCAGCTTGCCGACGAACTCGATATCGCACGCGGCGACGTGCTGACCCCAGCCGATGCGCGCCCCAGCGTATCGGATCAGTTCGAGGCCGATGTCATCTGGCTCGACAGCGCGCCCATGCTGCCCGGCAGACCGTACCGCTTCCAGTTGGGCACGGCGCAGGCGCAGGCGCGTCTGAACCCGCCAAAGTACCGGCTGAACGTGGAGACGCTGGAGCACCTCGCCGCGCGCTCACTCGCCATGAACGAGATCGGTCGGGTCAGCTTGTCGCTGGATCGACCATTGGTGTTCGAGGCCTTCGAGGACAATCGGACACTGGGTGGCGGCATCCTGATCGATCCACTCACGCATCAAACGGTGGGTGCCGTACTGATCCGTTTTGCCTTGCGTCGCGCCGCCAACATCCACTGGCAAGCGCTGGACATCAATCGTCAGGCTCGCGCCGCCGCCAAGGGACAGAAGCCGGCTGTGCTGTGGTTCACCGGGCTCTCGGGTGCTGGCAAATCCACCCTCGCCAATGCCTTGGAACAACGTCTCTATCAGGCGGGTCATCACACCTATCTACTCGATGGAGACAATGTTCGGCACGGCTTGAACAAGGATCTCGGGTTTACCGATGTCGATCGCGTAGAGAACATCCGGCGTGTCGCCGAAGTCGCCAAACTGATGGCGGATGCCGGTCTGATCTGTCTGGTTGCCTTCATTTCGCCCTTCCGTGCCGAACGTGAGTTCGCGCGAAAACTGCTGCCCGACGGTGAATTCGTCGAAGTGCATGTCGACGTCAGTCTGCAGGAGGCCGAGCGGCGCGATCCCAAGGGCCTGTACCGCAAGGCCAGACGCGGAGAACTGCGCAATTTCACCGGCATCGACTCGGAATACGAAGCACCGCTGGCCCCTGAACTGAAAATCGACACGGCGCAGGTTATGGTGGAGGCCGCCGTCGAGCAGATCCACGCGTGGTTGCGTGATCGCGGTTATCTGGAAACCATTTGATGCCCTCCCCTTTGGAACTGCGCCGCGCGCTTGGCGGCTTTGCGACCGGCGTGACCGTGGTCACCACGCAATCCCACATCGATGGAGCGGCGGCTGCGCGCGACGCGGGCCTGACCGTCAACAGCTTCAATTCGGTGTCGCTGTCGCCGCCACTGGTGCTGTGGAGCCTATCCAAGCAGTCTCAGCTTCTACCGGCCTTCGCTGCAGCGAGCCACTACGCCGTACATGTCCTGCATGCGGGCCAGCAAACGCTGGCGATTCGTTTCGCCAGCCCGTTTGAAGATCGCTTCTCCGGCCTCGCATTGAGTCGCGGTCCGGCGGGCATTCCGCTGCTGGAAGACTACCTGTGCCGCTTTGTCTGCCGCATTCGCGAGCGCTTGGATGGCGGTGATCACGTGATTCTGTTGGGCGAGGTCGAACAGTTCGATGCACGCGATGGCTCCGCACTGACCTACTGGCGTGGACGCTACGGCGAGCTCGAATCGGTATGAGTGGTCACGCATCGCGTCATCACTTGGCTTGACGCCTCTACAAGCGACTTCTAATCTTTTCTATCTTTGAATCAAGATAGAAAGATACATATGGATCTGAATGCTTGGTCGGCCTGTCTGCGCGTGCTTTCCGATCCCACCCGAGTGCGCCTGCTGGCGCTGTTGGAACGCGAAGAACTGACCGTGGCCGAGCTGGCCTCGATCACCAATCTGGCCCAGCCGCGCGTCTCCACGCATCTCGCTAAATTGAAGGAGGCCGAACTGGCGCTGGATCGTCGATCTGGCGTGTCCGCCTACTACCGCTTCAACGATGCGCTGCAACCTTCCGAACGCGCGGTCTGGGATGCGTTGAAACGCGGCACCGATGACCCTCTGTTGCGTCAGGATGCCGACCGTCTGCCTGACGTGCTCGCCTCGCGCGCCGCCGACGAAAACTGGGCAGACAACGTCGCGGGAGACATGGAACGCCATTATTCGCCCGGTCGCACCTGGGAAGCGCTGGCGCGCGCCGCCCTGCCCTTGATGCTGCCCGGCGAAGTGCTGGACATCGCTTCCGGGGATGGTGTGCTGGCCGAACTGGTCGCCCCGCATGCCAAACGCTACATCTGCCTGGATGCCAGCGCCCGCGTCGTCAGCGCCGCCACCGAGCGACTGCGTCGGCACGGCAATGTCGAAGTCGTCGAGGGCGACATGCATGCCCTACCCTATGAGGCCGACAGTTTCGATCTGGTCGTGCTGATGCATGCGCTGACCTATGCCGACAAACCCGCAAAGGCCGTCGCCGAAGCCGCCCGTGTGTTGCGCTCGGGTGGTCGACTGCTGCTTTCGAGCCTGGCTCGCCATGAGCATCAGGCGGCCGTCGCGCCCTATGGGCACGTCAACCTTGGCTTTTCCGAGCGCGACTTGCGCAAGTTTGCCGACAAGGCCGGACTGGTGATCCAGACCTGCGATGTCGTCACCCGCGAACGTCGCCCCCCGCACTTCGAAGTGCTCTCGCTGATTGCGCACAAACCATGAACTTGCCGAACACCCTTCCATGGCGCCATCCGGCGCGTGTCGCCCAGCTTGAGTCGGCGCTGCGTCAACGCATCCTGATCATTGATGGCGCGATGGGCACGATGATCCAGCGTCATCGCTTGTCTGAAGCCGACTATCGCGGGCAACGCTTCGCACACGGTCTGGATGCGCTGCAGGCGCAGCCAGCCTGCACAACAAATGCCGAGGGCGAACACGTACACGGCGCGGGCTGTGGCTGCGATCTCAAAGGCAACAACGATCTGCTCACCCTGACCCAGCCACAGATCATCGCGGGCATTCACCGCGCGTATCTGCAGGCCGGTGCGGATTTCGTCGAAACCAACACCTTCAACAGCACCACGCTGTCGCAAGCCGACTACCAACTCGAACATCTCGCCTACGAGCTCAACCTCGAAGGCGCGCGTCTGGCGCGAGCGGTCTGCGACGAGATCGAAGCCACAACACCGACGCAACCGCGCTTTGTGATCGGCGTACTCGGCCCCACCAGCCGCACCGCATCGATCAGCCCAGACGTCAACAATCCGGGCTTTCGCGCGGTGACCTTCGGTGAACTGGCAACCGCCTACGAAGAAGCCGCGCTCGGCTTGATCAAGGGCGGTGCCGACGTGCTGATGGTGGAGACGGTGTTCGACACACTCAACGCCAAAGCCGCGCTGTTCGCCATCGACGAAGCCTTCGCCAAAGTCGGCGCTCGCTTGCCGGTCATGGTGTCGGGCACGATCACCGACAAATCCGGGCGGACCCTTTCCGGCCAGACTGCTGAAGCGTTCTGGTACTCGGTGGCGCATGCGCGTCCGCTGGCCATTGGACTGAACTGCGCCTTGGGTGCGAAAGACCTGCGTGCGCACATCGACATCATCTCCCAGGTCGCGCCAACGCACGTATCCACGCATCCCAATGCTGGCCTGCCGAATGCCTTCGGCGAGTACGATGAAAGCCCGGCGCAGATGGCTGCCACGCTGCGCGAGTTCGCCGAGGCAGGTCTGTTGAATCTGGTCGGTGGCTGTTGCGGCACTACACCCGAGCACATTGCGGCCATCGCGCAGGCCGTGCGTGGTCTGCCACCGCGTGCCGTACCGGTGCCCGCGGACAGCGTGGAGGATGCCGCATGAGTCTGCGTCGCCACACGCGTCTGTCCGGACTGGAGCCGCTGGTCATCACCCGCGCCAGCAACTTCATCAATGTCGGCGAGCGCACCAACGTCACTGGCTCGGCGCAGTTCCGCAAGTTGATCATGGAAGCGCGCTATGCCGAAGCCGTCGAGGTGGCGCGGCAGCAAGTCGAAAACGGCGCGCAGGTGCTCGACGTCAACATGGACGAAGGCATGCTGGACGCCGAGCAGGCGATGGTGACCTTCCTCAATCTGATTGCCGCAGAGCCCGACATCGCGCGCATTCCGGTGATGGTGGACAGCTCGAAATGGAGCGTGATCGAAGCGGGTCTGCGCTGTTTGCAAGGCAAAGGCATCGTCAACTCGATCTCGCTGAAAGAGGGCGAAGCCGCCTTCCTGCATCACGCCCGACTGGTGCAGCGCTATGGCGCCGCTGCCGTGGTGATGGCCTTCGATGAGCAAGGCCAGGCAGACACCTGCGAGCGCAAGGTTGCGATCTGCACGCGCGCCTATGGCCTGCTGCGCGAGCGACTCGACTTCGCGCCCGAAGACATCATTTTCGACCCCAACATCTTTGCGATTGCCACCGGCATCGACGAGCACAATCGCTACGCGCTGGACTTCATCGAAGCGACCCGCATCATCAAGCAGACCTTGCCGCATTGCCACGTCTCTGGTGGTGTCAGCAATGTCAGCTTCTCGTTCCGTGGCAATACGCCCGTGCGCGAAGCCATCCACGCCGTGTTCCTGTATCACGCCATCCAGGCGGGCATGGACATGGGCATCGTCAATGCCGGTGCCATGCCGATCTACGACGATCTCGACGCCGAACTGCGCGAGCGCGTCGAAGACGTGGTGCTGGATCGTCGCCCGGATGCCACCGAACGCCTGTTGGAGATCGCCCCGCGCTTCAAAGGCGGCAAGGGCGAGAAGGCCGATAGCGGCGACCGCCTGCGCTGGCGCGAACTACCGGTCGCTCAGCGCCTGCAGCACGCGCTGGTGCACGGCATCGATGAGTTCATCGACATCGATACCGAGGAAGCACGCCTGCTCAGCACGCGCCCTCTGGATGTCATCGAAGGTCCGTTGATGGCCGGGATGAACGTGGTCGGCGACTTGTTTGGTGCGGGCAAGATGTTTCTGCCGCAGGTGGTGAAATCGGCCCGTGTGATGAAGAAGTCGGTCGCCTGGTTGCTGCCCTTCATCGAGGCCGAAAAAGCCGCCAGCGGTGACACCGCACGCAGCAACGGACGCATTGTGATGGCCACGGTCAAGGGCGATGTGCACGACATCGGCAAGAACATCGTGGGTGTGGTTCTGGCCTGCAACAACTTCGAAGTCATCGACCTCGGCGTGATGGTGCCTGCGCAGACGATTCTCGACCGTGCCCGCGAATCCGGCGCTGACTTGATCGGGCTGTCTGGCCTGATCACGCCCTCGCTGGAAGAAATGAGTCACGTTGCCAAGGAAATGCAGCGACAAGGCGTCGATCTGCCGCTGATGATCGGCGGTGCCACCACCTCACGCGCACACACCGCCTTGAAGATCGCGCCGCACCTGAAGTCGCCCACCGTCTGGGTCAAGGATGCCTCGCGCGCCGTCGGCGTGGCGCAAAGCCTGATCAGCGCCGACTTGCGCGCACCGTTCGTTGCCAGCATTGAAGCCGACTACGCCGATATCCGCACCCGCCATGCCAATCGCGACAAGACCTCGCGGCTGGTCAGTCTGGCGCACGCGCGCGGTCAGCGTTTCGATGGCGACTGGGCACACTACATTCCACCCGCACCACGGCATCCCGGCATCACCCACATCGACAAGCTGCCTTTGCAGGAACTGCTGCCCTACATCGACTGGACGCCGTTCTTCCAAAGCTGGGAGCTGGCCGGTCGCTATCCGCGCATTCTGGACGACGCCGTCGTTGGTGCCCAGGCGCGGGAACTCTTCGCCGATGCCCAAGCCATGCTGCAACAGATCGTCGACGAAGACTGGCTGCAGGCGCGCGGCGTGGTCGGCCTGTGGCCAGCGCACAGCAACGGCGACGACATCATCGTGCTGGACGAGCAATCCAAGCCCCGCACCACCCTGCATTGCCTGCGCCAGCAAGTGGACAAGCCAGCCGAGCGTCCGGATTTCTGCCTGGCCGATTTTATCGCCCCGCAAGCCAGTGGTCGCGCGGACTGGATCGGTGCCTTTGCCGTCACCACCGGCCACGGCTGCGAGGCACGTGCCAAAGCCTTCGAAGCCGCCCACGACGACTATCGCGCCATTCTTCTCAAAGCACTGGCGGATCGCCTAGCCGAAGCCTTCGCCGAATACCTGCACGCCAAGGTGCGCCGCGAACTCTGGGCCTATGCCAAGGACGAACCCCTCGACAACGACGCCCTGATCCGCGAGCAGTATCAGGGCATCCGCCCTGCACCGGGTTATCCCGCCTGCCCCGACCACAGCACCAAGCGCATCATTTTCGACCTGCTCGATGCGCCCGAACGCTGCGGCATGCAGCTCACCGAAAGCCTCGCCATGACCCCCGCCGCCTCAGTCAGCGGCCTCTATTTCAGTCACCCGCGCAGCCAATACTTCGTGCTGGGCCGAGTCAGCCTGGAACAGGTCGAGGACTATGCCAAGCGACGCGACATTTCGCGGCAGGAAGCCGAGCGCTGGTTGGCCACGGTGCTGGATTACGACCCGGAGTGAGTGTGTGTCGGCCTGGGCCCGGCAAAGCGCAGTGGAGCGCAGTCGCGACCCGAGGCCAGCAGTGCTGACCACTGCCGCAGCGGCGACGGATCAAGGTCCGGGTAATCATCGACAAGGAAGTCGAGCATCGCCTGCGCAGACCACGGACCGAGCGTCGTCATGACATTCGGAAAGCGTTCCTCATCCGCGATCAAGGCGGCGGGATCACCCAGGCACAGCCAAAGCCCTTCGCGCTGGACAATCAAACCCGCGCTGTGCATGGCTCAGGCCCGGTGGCGGATATCGAAGACGCGATGGATTTTCGGATCGCGTTCAAAATCGACCGGGATCGAGGCCTGTGTCGGCCATTCGCGCACTTCGAAGTCTTCGTCGATGTCGGTGTCGAGTTTGAAGCGGCGGAAGTTGTTGGAGAACACCAGCAAGCCGTCCGGTGTCAGTCGACGCATGCAGGCGCGGATCAAGTCGCCGTGGTGACGTTGGACGTCAAAATCCTCCGCCTTGGCCGAGTTGGAGAAGGTGGGCGGATCACAGAAGATCAGCTCGAAGCGCTGCGTCTCGGCGGCCAGATAGCGCAGTGTGTCGGCCTGGATCAGTCGATGCGATTGACCACTGAATCCGTTAGCGGCGAGGTTGTTGGCGGCCCAATCGAGATAGGTCGCTGACAGGTCCATCGTGGTGGTCTGCCGCGCGCCACCCGCGGCCATGTGCAAGGTCGCGACGCCGGTGTAGGCGAACAGATTCAAGACCCGTGCGCCCTTGGCATAGTGACGCAGGGCGCGGCGGATCGGCCGGTGATCGAGAAACAGGCCGGTGTCGAGGTAGTCGAACAGATTGAGGCGCACCCGCAGGCCGTCCTCCATCACCCATAACCAATGACCGCGCGAGTCCTGCTTCTGATAGCGCTGTTGCCGCGATTGCGGTGCGCGGGTCTTCAGGGCGACGCGATCACGCGGCAATTCGAAGACCTGCATCGCCGCTTGCACCAACTCGCCCAGACGACGACGGGTTTCCTCTTCGGGAATGGTCTTGGGAGCCTGGTATTCCTGCACATGCAACCACAGACCGCGATCTTCCGGTCGCTCGCCATCGACCACGTCGTACACATCGATGGCGGCGGCGTATTCGGGCAGGTCCGCATCGTAGGCACGGAAGCAGGTGACCTGCTCGCGCGTGCGCCAGGTCTTCAGCTTGCGCAGATTTTTGCGCAGGCGATTGGCAACCATCTCCGCACCCGGCGACAGCGCCAGCGCGCGCGGTTCGGCAGCCTTTTCCGGCACCGGCAGAAAACGCATCAACTGGCATTTGATTGCGCCGTTGTAGAGCGTATAGCGCTTGTCGAGACGCAATCCGGTGGAAAAGCCCATCGCGTCTTCCACGGTGATCA
>Ga0075163_10005218_pt1 | contig 17371 bp, 12 predicted proteins | sample JI1023141ADNA_FD_71478 | JGI IMG/M metagenome (GOLD analysis project Ga0075163, IMG submission 71478) | Wastewater effluent complex algal communities from Wisconsin, to seasonally profile nutrient transformation and Carbon sequestration -... | ecosystem: Engineered > WWTP > Effluent > Algae...
CGCCATGTCGATCACGAAACGGTATTTCACGTCGCTCTTCAGCATGCGCTCATAGGCCTCGTTGATTTGGTCCATGCGGATCATCTCGATGTCACTCGTGATCCCGTGTTGGCCGCAGAAATCGAGCATCTCCTGCGTCTCGGCGAGGCCGCCGATGAGAGAGCCGGAAAGACTCTTGCGGCCCATGATGAGGGCAAACGACGCGACCGGCAGCGGCTTGTCGGGCGCGCCGACGAGCGTGAGGTTACCGTCGACCGCGAGCATCCCGAGGTAGGCGTTGATGTCGTGTTCAGCGGAGACGCAATCGAGGATAAAGTCGAACGTGCCCGCGTGCTTCGCCATCTCGTCCGCGTTGCGGGAAACCACGACTTCATGCGCGCCGAGCCGCAGCGCATCGGCCTTTTTGCTCTCCGACGTCGTGAACACCACGACATGCGCGCCAAACGCCCGCGCGAATTTCACGCCCATGTGGCCGAGTCCGCCGAGACCGACGATACCGACCTTTTTACCCGGACCCACTTTCCAGTGGCGCATCGGCGAATAGGTCGTGATGCCGGCGCAGAGCAACGGAGCGACGCCCGCGAGATCGAGGTTCTTGGGAATGGTGAGGACAAAATGTTCGTCGACGACGATACCTTCGGAGTAGCCGCCGTAAGTCGGCAGGCTGAGGTGTTTGTCCATCGAGCCGTAGGTCATGACCATCGTCGGCGAGAATTGCTCGAGGCCCTTTTGGCAATGCGGGCACGACAAGTCCGCGTCGACCAGACAGCCCACACCGGCGATGTCGCCGGGTTTGAATTTCGTGACCTTGGGCCCGACCTTCGTCACGCGGCCGACGATCTCGTGGCCGGGCACTGCGGGATATTGCGTGAAGCCCCATTCGTTGCGCGCGAAGTGGAGGTCGGAATGGCAGACGCCGCAGAAGAGAATCTCGAGCTGCACGTCGCGCTCGGTCGGCTCGCGGCGTGGGATCGTGGCCTGCGCCAAGGGCGATTTGGCGGCGGCAGTGGAGTAGGCTTTTACGGAGTAGGCGCGTGGTTTGGTCATAAAGATCGGAGTGGGCGGAACGGGAAAATGAGCGTGCGACTTTTCGCCAAGTTAACCGAGGTATTGCGCGGCCGTGACGTGTTCGAGCCACACCACCGCCTTGCCATCGAGGTGCTCCTGAATGGCGATGTGCGTCATCGCCGTGGTGGGCGCGGCGCCGTGCCAGTGCTTTTCGCCCGGGGAGAACACGACGACATCGCCGGGCCGAATTTCCTCGATGGGCCCACCCTCGCGCTGCACGCGACCGCAGCCGGCCGTGATGATGAGCGTCTGCCCGAGCGGATGTGTGTGCCACGCGGTCCGCGCACCGGGCTCAAACGTCACGCTGTTGCCAGCGGTCCGCGTCGGCTCGGTGGCCGGAAAGAGCGGATCGATGCGCACCGTGCCGGTGAACCAGTCGGACGGGCCGGCCTTGGCGGTTTGGGTGCCTGCGCGTTTGATTTCCATAGGGAGCGATTGGATTTACGACGTGAAGAGACTGCTGTGAAGGCGGACCCGCGCAAGGAGCACAAGTGCGGCGATCCCGGCAATTTTCTTAATGAGACAACCGACAAGCGATCGGTTGATCGCCGCCAGCACACCGCACCACCCACGCGCCGCACTCGGCTGCGGCCCGCCGTGCCACCTCACCGTTTCAACTTCAACAGCCGCTCGCCCGCCGCGTGCAACGTCTCGGGACGCTTCGCGAAATTCAGCCGGATATAGCAGTTCTCCCCGTTCGCGAAGAAGCTAGAGCCCGGCACCGGCGCGACACCGATCTCCTTCGCCATCCAGTGCGAAAATTCCACGTCGCTCGCGTAGCCAAACGGCGAGATGTCCACCATCACGAAGTAGGCGCCCTCGGGTCGCGTGTAGTGCAGCCCCGTTTGATCGAGGTAGCTGAGCAACACGTCGCGCGACGCCGCATACTCCGCGGCGAGCCCGTCATAGTAGCTCGGCGGAAAGTTGAGCGCCGTCACGACCGCGTGTTGGAGCGGCGCGGCAGCCCCGACCGTCAGGAAATCGTGGACCTTGCGCGCCTGCGCGATGATCTCCGGCGCCGCGTGCACGTAGCCGAGCCGCCAGCCCGTGATCGAAAACGTCTTCGAGAGCGAGGAGCACATCAGCGTGCGTTTCGCCATGCCCGGCAGCGTCGCGAAATACGTGTGCCGGTGCGGCGCGTAGACGATGTGCTCGTAGACTTCGTCCGTGAGCACAAACACGTCGAACTCCTCCGCGAGCGCCGCGATCTGGAGCAACTCTTCGCGCGTAAACACTCGCCCGCACGGATTCGAAGGATTGCAGAGCACGAACGCCTTCAACCCACTCGCAAACACGTTTCTCAACTCGTCCGGATCGAAGCGGTAGTGCGGCGGATGCAGCGGCACGTGGATCGCCTGCGCCCCGGTGAGAATCGCGTCGGCATTGTAGTTTTCGTAGAACGGCGAAAAGAGCCCCACTTTGTCGCCCGGATCGCACACCGTCATCATCGCGACCATCATCGCCTCCGTGGCGCCGCACGTAACCACGAGTTCCCGATCCGCATCGACGGGCACGCCCATGCAGCGGGAAATTTTCGCCCCGAGCGCCGCGCGGAGTTCGTTCGAGCCCCACGTCACCGCATATTGGTGACGGTGCGCGTCCATCGCGTCCTTCGCCGCCTGCACGAGCTCCGCCGGCGGGTCCCAGTCGGGAAATCCCTGCGAGAGATTGATCGCGCCGTGGCGGGCCGCCACGCGCGACATCTCGCGGATCAATGATTCGGTGAAGACAGAAGTGCGGCGCGAGGTGCGGGGCATGGCTCAGGGAATCTTCAACTCCATCCCCGGACTGAGCTTCGAGTTCAGCCCCGACGGCAACCGGTCGCGGTTCACCGCCGCGATCGCCTCGGGCTTCACCCCGTATTTCCGGCCGATGGCAAACAGCGTTTCACCCGGCGCGACCGAGTGTCGTTTTCCGGCCACGGTGCCCGCCGCCTGCGGACGGCTCGTTCCGCCCGCCTGCTTCGGCTGCGTCTGCACCTGCGGCGGACGCGCAGCGTAGGCTTGCGGCCCAGGCGCCATCGAAACCTCGTTGGTCGGCGGCGCAAAATCCGGCGGCATCGGCGCAATTTTGAGCGGCGCCATGCCGGCCAAAACCGTCGCTTGCGTCGGCGCCGGCAGATCGACCGGGCCGCGCGTCGTGCGCACAAACGGCGCCGGACCGCTCCCGCGCTGGCGCCCCAGTTCCGCTCGTAAATCTTCGTTTTCCCGCTGGAGACGCTCGACGAGTTCCTGCCCACCGAAGCGCCCGACTTGATCGTCGCCCGGCCGTCCCGGCATCGAGCGAAACAACTCGCGCCGCGCCAGATCGATCCGCTGCCGCACCAGCGCGGCCTTCGTGGAATTCGGCGCGAGATCGAGGTATTTTTTAAAGTGATGGATCGCCTCGACCGGATCTTTGATGTGCTCGAGGTAGATCAAGCCCGCATCCAAATGCGACTCCGGCGACGCCTGTTCGCCGCGCCGCTCGATCACCTTGAGCAACCCCGTGAGCGCCTCCGAGCTGCGGCCTTGTTTTTTCAGCAACAGGCTCTGCTGGTAGAGTGGATCTTCCGTCTCCGCCGAGGTCGCGAGGCTGTCGCCGCCGCAGCCCGCGCCGCACAGCAACGCGCCGAGCGCGACGAGGACGGTAAATTGGTGACGGGCGGACATCGGACGGTGAAAGGGATTGAATGGGAGAACGTTCGCCGTAAATTCCGCGTCCACCTTCTGCGACTCAAACAATAAATGGCCCTGCATCCTAAAAACGCCCTCGCGCGCGCGCGTGCCTGTATTCGCATCGAAAATGCCGCGCTCACCGAGACGGCGAAGGGCCTCGGGGCAGAGTTCGTCGCCACCGCGCGCGCCGTCGAGAGTGTCAATGCGGCCGGCGGCAAACTGATTTTCAGCGGCGTCGGCAAATCCGCTCACGTCGCCCAAAAGATCGCCGCCACGTTCAACAGCACCGGCGTCGCCTCCTGTTTCCTCGACGCCACCCAGGCCCTCCACGGCGATCTCGGCCTCTGCGCCGAGGGCGACCTCGCGTTTCTCCTCAGCAACAGCGGCCAGTCCGAGGAAATCCTGCGCCTGCTGCCCGTGCTCAAGCGCTTCGGCGCCCGCATCGTCGCCTTCACGAGCAATCCCGCGTCCGACCTCGCGCGCAGCGCCGACCTCCGTCTCCTCTACCGCGTCCCGCGCGAGGCGTGCCCGCTGAAACTCGCCCCCACCGCCAGCACCACCGCCGCCCTCGCGCTCGGCGACGCCCTCGCGATGGTGCTGCTCGAATCGCGCGGACTCACCCGCGATGATTTTGCCAAATATCATCCCGCGGGAAATTTGGGCCGCGTCCTGCTCTTGCGCGTGCGTGACATCATGCGCACTGCCGACCGCCTCCCTGTGGCTCCCGACACGGTTTCCACCCAGGACGCCATTCTCGCGATGACCAAAGCCAAGAGCGGCAGCATCGCACTCGTCGCCCCCAAGTCGGGTCGGCTCACCGGCATTCTCACCGATGGAGACTTTCGCCGGAGCGCGCTCACCGGTCCGGATTTTCTGCAAAAGCCGGTGTCCACCTTCATGACGCGCTCGCCCAAAACAATCCGCGACGACGCACTCGGCGTCGATGCCCTCCGCCTCTTTGAAGCGCACAAGATCGACGACCTCATCGTCGTCAACGCGAGCGCCAAACCCGTCGGCCTGATCGACGGACAAGATTTGCCCAAACTCAAAATCGTGTGAGCAACCCTATCCGCATCGGCATCGTCGGCATGGGCGGTTTCGCCGGCTACCACCACAACGCCGTCGAGCGACTCGAAGCCGACGGCCAGGCCAAGCTCATCTGCACCTGCGATCCGCAGCCGTCCGCGTTCCTCAAGGAACAGGAAACGTGGCGCCTCGCCCAGCGCGGCGTGGGCGTGTTTCCCGACTACCGTGCGATGCTCGATGCCTGCCACCGCGGCCTCGATCTCGTCGTCATCCCGACCCCCATCAATCTGCACGCCGAGATGCACGCCGCCGCGACTGCGCTCGGCTTGCCCGTCTATCTCGAAAAACCGCCGACCCTCGATCACGCGGAACTTGAGCAAATGATCCTCGCCGATACGCGCGCCCGCAAAGCGTCCGTCGTCGGCTTCAACTTTATCATCGAGCAACCGCGCCTCGCGTTGAAGCAGCGCATTTTGTCCGGCGAATTCGGCTGCGTGCGCGGCTCCACCCTCAGTGCACTCTGGCCGCGGCCGGCGAGCTATTTTTCCCGCAACAACTGGGCCGGCCGTCTCATGATCGACGACCGCATCGTCCTCGATTCCTGCCTCGGCAACGCGATGGCCCACTTCGTCCACAACATCCTATTTTGGGCCGGCAGCCACGAGCTGTTCAGTTGGGCCCAACTCGCCGCCGTGCGCGCCGAGCTCTACCGCGCCCACGCGATTGAGGGCGCCGACACCTTCTTCGTCGAGGCCGACACCACGACCGGCGTCACGATGCGTTTCGCCCTCTCCCACGCCTGCTCCGGCGCAAGCACGCATCTCGAAATGGTGCTCTGCGACAAAGCCGTCATCCGCTACACCGTCGGACGCCAAATCGAGATCCGCTGGAACGACGGCCGCACTGAGCGGATCGCGCTCGATCCCTTCGACGCCCTCGTTGCGAACCATCGCGACTACTACGCCTTTCTGCGCGGAGAAACTCCGCGGCCCGCGACCACCCTCGTGGATTCACGCCCGTTCGTCGCGCTCAACAACCTCGCCCACATCTCGAGCGCCCGCATCTCCCCCATCCCGGCCGAACTCGTCACGGCGACGCGCGACGAAAAGGAGCAGAAGGATTATCTGCACGTCGCCAGCATGACCGCCGCCCACGAGAACTTCCTCGTGCGCGGTGTCTGGCCCGGCCCCCACGGCTGGGGTCGCCCCACCGGCGACGTCGCGACGCCCGCCGACCTCGCGCGTTTCCGCGACACCGTCCGCACCATGGCCGGGAAGTAAATCGGGCAGCGGACTTCAGTCCACCTTCAGTCGAGGACTCGGTCCTCTACTTACGGCCGGCGAATGGCCGCCTCCCTTTACAGTCTCCGTTTTCCACCCCAATTTTCCGAAGCCATGCCCACGCCTCCCTTCTTCTACCAAGATCCCCTCCCGCTCGGCGCCGATGACACCGAGTATCGTCTCCTCTCGAAAGAGGGCGTCAGCACCGCGACGTTCGAGGGTCGCGAAATCCTGAAGGTCGCGCCCGAGACGCTCGCCTACCTCGCCCGCGAAGCGTTTCACGACACGAATTTCTTCCTGCGCACGAAGCACCTCGAGCAGGTCGCCGCCATCCTCCAGGACCCCGAGGCGTCCAACAACGACCGCTACGTCGCGCACACGCTGTTGAAAAACGCCGAGATCGCCGCCCGCGGCATTCTCCCGATGTGCCAGGACACCGGCACCTGCGCCGTCTTCGCCAAAAAAGGTCAGCAGGTATGGACCGATGCCAACGATGCCGAGTATCTCTCGAAGGGCGTTTACGAGGCCTACACGAAAGAAAATCTCCGCTACTCCCAAGTCGCCCCGCTCGATCTTTTCAAAGAAGTAAACACCGGCACCAACCTCCCCGCGCAGATCGACCTCCACGCGAGCGAGGGCGCCAAATACGAATTCCTCTTCGTCGCCAAGGGCGGCGGCTCCGCCAACAAACTGTTTCTCTTCCAAGAGACGAAAGCACTGCTCAACCCGAAGAGCCTCGAAAAATTCTTCGGTGACAAGATGCAGCTCCTCGGCACCTCCGCGTGCCCTCCCTATCACCTCGTCTTCGTGATCGGCGGCACCAGCGCCGATGCGTGCATGAAAATTCTGAAGCTCGCCACGACCAAGTATCTCGACGCGCTCCCCACCACCGGCAACGAGCACGGCCGCGCTTTCCGCGACCTCGAGATGGAAGCCAAAGTCCTCAAGATCGCGCAGCAATCGAAAGTCGGCGCCCAATTCGGCGGCAAGTATTTTGCCCTCGATGTCCGCGTCGTCCGACTCCCGCGCCACGGCGCCAGTTGCCCCGTCGGCATGGGCGTCTCGTGCAGCGCCGACCGGAACATCAAAGGCAAGATCACCAAGGACGGCGTCTTCCTCGAAAAGATGGAGACCAATCCCGGACGTTTCATCCCCGAGTCACTCCGCACGTTTAAAGACGAAGGCTCCGTCGCCATCGACCTCACGCGCCCGATGACCGAAATCCGCGCCGCGCTCTCGAAGCTCCCCGTGACGACCCGCGTGCTGCTCACCGGTCCCATGATCGTCGCCCGCGACATCGCCCACGCGAAACTCAAGGAGCGCATCGACGCCGGCCAAGGCCTGCCCGACTACATCAGGAATCACCCGGTCTACTACGCCGGCCCCGCGAAAACGCCCGTTGGCTACGCCTCGGGTTCCTTTGGTCCCACAACCGCCGGCCGCATGGACAGCTACGTTGACCTTTTCCAATCGCACGGCGGCTCCCTCGTCATGCTCGCGAAGGGTAACCGCAGCAAAGGCGTCACCGATGCCTGCAAAAAACACGGCGGTTTCTACCTCGGCAGCATCGGCGGCCCCGCCGCAATCCTCGCGCAAGACAACATCAAGAAAGTCGAAGTCCTCGAATATCCCGAGCTCGGCATGGAAGCCGTCTGGCGCATCGAAGTGGAAAACTTCCCCGCGTTCATCCTCGTGGACGACAAAGGCCACGACTTCTTCTTCGACGTCTGCGGTATTTGCGTTGGCGAAAAATAAAAAGCGACCCGCCGGACGGGTCAGCGCCGCGTGCGATCTTCGCGTTCCCAGACCACCGCTAAGCGCGGTGGTCTAACGCCCGTTCCTGAATCGCCGCCCACACCGCCTCGCCCGTCGCCGGCGATGCCAACGGCACCTGTCCGCCCGTTGCTCCGAAACTCGCCACCGCGTCGCGCAGCGCCTCGCGCACCGCGAAGGCCAGCATCAGCGGCGGTTCCCCCACGGCCTTGCTGCCGTGGATCGTATTCGGCTGCGTCGCGTTGCTGAGCAGCGTCACGTTGAACTCCATCGGCGCGTCGCTGATCGCTGGAATTTGATACGTGCTCGCGCTGTGCGTGAGGAGCCGCCCCTTCGCGTCCCACTTCAGATCCTCGCTCGTCAGCCAGCCCATGCCTTGCACAAAGCCGCCCTCGATCTGCCCGCGGTCGATGCCCGGGTTCAGCGAATTTCCCACGTCGTGCACGATGTCCACGCGCCGCACACGGCTCATGCCCGTGTAGCCATCCACCTCGACCTCAGCCACCGCCGCGCCGCACGCAAAGTAATGAAACGGCCGCCCCGTCGACGTGCTCCAGTCCCACTGGATGCCCGGCGTCTTGTAAAAACCCGTCGCCGCCAAACTCACCCGGTCGAGATACGCTTTCGCGCACACCTGCGCAAAAGGCACCTTCACCTCGGTGCCGCGCACCCGCGCCTCACCACCGGCAAACTCCACCTGCTCCGCCGTCGTGCCCAATAACCCCGCCGCCACCGGCGCCAATCGCTCGCGCAACGTCACGCACGCCGCCGCCACTGCCATGCCATTCAGGTCCGCGCCGCTCGACGCCGCCGTGGGCGACGTATTGGGCACTTTGTCCGTCGCCGTCGCCATCACGCGAATCGACTCCGCCGTCACCCCGAGCTCCCGCATCGCGACGCCTAGCATTTTCACATAGAGCCCCTGACCCATTTCCGTGCCGCCGTGGTTCACCTGCACCGAGCCGTCCGCGTAAATCAGCACGTAGGCGCCCGCTTGGTTGTAGTGGGTCAACGTAAACGAAATCCCAAATTTCAGCGGCGTGATCGCCAGTCCGCGCTTCACGCGCGGGCGCGCCGCATTCCACGTCTCGAGCTCCGCGCGCCGCTCCGCAAATTGCGACTCCGCTTTCGCCTGCGCCCAGATCGCCTGCAGCCGGTTGTCACCGATGTCCTCGCGATAATGCGTCCGGTTGGTCTCGCCGGTGCCGTGGTAAAGATTCCGCTCGCGAACCACCTCCGGCGCCAGCCCGCAGGCGCGCGCCACGCGGTCCACGATCTCCTCGATCACGAGCATGCCCTGCGGTCCGCCAAACCCGCGAAACGCCGTGTGTGACGTCGTGTTCGTCTTCGCCACCCGGCCCGTGAAATGCACCGCGGGCAGATAGTAGGCGTTGTCCAAATGAAACAGCGCCCGGTCCATGATCGGTTGCGAAAGATCCAGCGACCAACCGCCGTCCGACGTCAGCTCGATGTGCGCCGCGAGCAGCTTTCCGTCGCGATCATGCCCCACGGAAAACTTCGCGTGAAACGGATGCCGTTTCCCCGTGAGCGCCATGTCCACGTCGCGGTCGAGCTGCACACGCACCGGTCGCCCCGTCTTCACCGCCGCGAGGGCGACATAAGCCGCCCACGCGTTGCCCTGCGTTTCCTTGCCGCCAAAACCGCCGCCCATGCGCGGCGCCTGCACGACGACTTTGTTGCGCGGCACATGCAGCACCTCCGCCACGATCGTCTGAATTTCCGAGGGATGCTGCGTCGACGAGTTCACCGTCACCGCCCCGTCCTCGCCCGCCTCCGCCCACGCCGCGTGCGTCTCAAGGTAAAAATGCTCCTGTCCGCCAAACGTGAACTCTCCGTCCACCCGCTCCGGCGCCATCGCCAGCGAGGCCGCACAATCTCCGCGCGTGAGCGTGTGCGGTTCCGTGTGAAAGCTCCCCGACGCCAGCGCCGCCGGAATACCCACGAGCGCCGGCAGCGCCTCATACTCCACCTCCACGAGCGCCGCCGCCGCGCGACACGTCTTCACCGATTCCCCGACCACCAGCGCCACGATCTGCCCGTGAAACAAAATCTCGTCCGTCGCGAACAACGGCTCGTCGTGCCGCACCGGCCCGGAATTATTTTCTCCCGGCACATCCTCGGCCAGCAGAACTGCCACCACGCCCGGCGCCTGCCGCGCCTTCGTCGCATCGCGCCGCACAATCTTCGCCCGCGCGTGCGGGGCCATGACCGGCCACACCTCGAGCATCGGCCGCCGTTGCGCCGTGTCGTCCACATAGCGCGCCGCGCCCGTCACGTGCCCGACCGCGCTGTCGTGCCGCAACGCCCGCGTCTCATCCGTCACCGCCCACGGCGAACTCGCCGCAAACGTCACCGCCTCGTCGTGCACGAGGCTCGTCTCGCCCGACACAAATTTCTCCCACAGCGACACCACCAGCCCGCGTCGATACGCCGCCCCGCTGCGCACATCGTCGATCGGCGAAAACTCCCCGCGCAGGACCTCGGCCACACCCGCATCGTTCCACCGTTTTCCCAGCAGCGCCGCCTCGGTCTTCAGCGCGCGCTTCGTGCGCTCCGCGACGCCGCCATACGCGAGCCGCGCCGCGCACACCACGCCCGCCGCGTCCACATCCACCCGAAACGCCGCCGCCACGATGCTGATATCCAGCTCCACGCGGTGCGACACCTTCACAAATTCCACGCGCCGCGTGAGCCCCGCCGCCGGCCCGCCCCGCGGCACCACGATCTCGCGAATCACTTCGTCCGCGCCGAGCACCGTCTGCCGATAGCCCGTGAAAAAATCTGCCACGGCCACCGTGCGATCCGCCTTGGCCGACGACAACACGAGCGTCGCATCGAGCGACATCAGCACCGGCGCGCTGTCGCCGATCGGCGACGCCGTCGCGATATTCCCACCCAGCGTCGCGCGATTCCGAATCTGTCGTGCGGCAAACACCCGCAGCATCTTCGCGAGCGACGGATACTCCGGCGCCACCTTCTCCTCGATGGCCGTGAGCGTCGCCCCCGCCCCGATGCGCCACACCTGCGGCGTCTCCACAATTTTCGTCAGCTCCGCCACACCCTCCGTCGAGATCAGCACCGGAAACGTCTTAAACTTCTTGTTGATCTCCACCCCGATCTCCGTCGCCCCCGCCACCAGCTTCGCCGCCGGATGCGCCGCCTTCAGCGCAAACAACTCCGCGAGCGTCGTCGGTCGGAAAAACGTCTCTCCCTCGCCCGCATAACTCACCCAGCCCGGCGCCGGCAACGGCTGCGCCAACCGCGCGCGAAACGCATCGCTTCCCGTGGCACGGGTCTCCACCTCCCGCCCCGCCACTGCCGCCGCCATCGCGTCACGAATCGGCCGATACCCCGTGCAACGGCACAGATTCCCCGCGAGTTGATCGTTGATATCCGCCGCCGTCTTCACGCCGTCGCGGTAGTAGCCCTCGAACATCGACATCACAAAACCCGGCGTGCAGTAGCCGCATTGCGACCCGAAGTGCTCCACCATCGAGCCCTGCACCGGATGCAGCTTGCCGTGACACCCGCTTTTCCCGTCGCACGCCCCGCCATCTTTCGGACACGTCAGCCCCTCGACCGTCACGACCTCTCGTCCCGCGAACATCGGCAGCAGCGCGATACAGCTATTGATCGCCCGATACGTCGCCTGCCCGCTGGCATCGCGTTCCACCAGCGCCACCGAGCAAGCCCCGCAATCGCCCTCGGCGCAGCCCTGCTTGCTCCCCGTCCGCCCGCCACTCCGCAGCCAGTCGAGCAACGTCGTCGTAGCCGCGACTCCCGCGACCCGCACGCGCTCGCCGTTGAGCGTAAATTCAAACGATTCGGTTGACGCCGCATTCAGCGAAGCGGCGGACGTGTTGTTCATGGTCCGTAATTACCCGCAAGTCCCATGCCCGCAACCCAACTCTCAGGAAGGTAGGGCGCGTTGTCCCCAACGCGCCGCTCAGTATCCGCGCACTTCGCCCGCACGGCGCATTGAGGACAATCCGCCCGACCTCTCCTCACACCGCCGCCCGATTCACATCCTTGTAATAGAGATAACTCGCCGGCGTCTTGCCCATCGCGACGAACCACTGAGGGCAATACGAGGCCATCCAGATCACATCGCCCGCCGCCACCGGATACCATGAATCTTCCAGCCGATAAACACCCTGCCCCGCCAGCATCAACAGCCCGTGCTCCATCACGTGCGTCTCCACAAACGGCAGCGTCGCTCCCGGCTGATACGTAAAAATGTTCATCGCCAGATCGAACGCCGGCACATCCGGCAGCAGCACCTGGAGCCGCGCGTCCGGATCGCCCATGAACGGCTGCCCCGGCACCTTCGCCGCATCGCCGATGATCGCCCCCGGCGCCGCGACACCCGCGAGCGGCTCAAACTTCTTCTGAAACAGCGTCACCCGCGTGCCCTTTTTTGGTGCCGTGATCGACCACGCCTCGCCGGCCGGCGCGTAGAAAAACGCCCCCGCCGCGACCTTCTGCTTCAACCCGCCCACCGTCAGCGTCGCGCCGCCTGTCTCGAAATATCCCGCCGTCTGCACATCGTTCGCCGGCAACACCGCACTCCCCCCAGCCTCGAACGTCACGAGCACCTGCGCGAACCGCGCGCCCATCGTCGGATTGATCAAGATGATCGTCGCCGCACCCGTGATACCCGGCACCACGCTCTTCACGTGACCGTCCGGGGCGATGAGGGCGTGCCGCGCAGCCACGCGCGTGCGGGTTTGGCCATAGGGAATGCTCATGGGAAAGATATTTTTCGGTAGCGCTGTGCTTCAGCCCGCCTCGGATTTTTCAACATCTCGGCCGATGCGGCGCCAAAAACTGTCCTTTCATCGGTAGGTTCGTAAACCGCCCGTCCGCGTAAACCGGCGTCCCGCGAACATACGTGTGGGTCACGCGCACGCGGCTCTTCTCGCCGACGTAGGCGCTGATCCGGTGCCGCGTCCAGAGGTCCTCTTCTTTGATCGTCCGCGCCTTGCCGTATTCGATCAGCGAAAAATCCGCATCGCGCCCGAGCGCGATCGCCCCCTTCCGGTCGTCGATCTGAAAGCGCCGCGCCACGTTCCGCGCCAGCACCGCCGCCAAAATCGGCAGGTCTTTGTCCGCCGTCTTCTCGCACCCGGACATCAACAGCTCAAACCCGTGCTGCACACCGCCGATACCGCCCCACACCGCAAACATGTTCGCCGAATCCTTCATCTCCGGCCGCGAGGGCGAGTGGTCCGAACCCACCGTCTGGATACGCCCGGCGCGCAACTCCGCCCACAGCGCCTTGCGCCGTTTCTCGTCGCGCAGCGGCGGCGCGCACTTCGCCAGCGGTCCCAGGCGTTCCACATCTTTTTCGTTCAACAGCAAATAGTGCGGGCACGTCTCCGCGGTCACATCGACGCGGTTCAGCCGCGCTTCGGTCACCATCGCGATGCCCTCCGGACTGCTCACGTGCACGATGTGCAGCGCACACTCCGTCTCGCCCGCGAGTTCCAGCGCCACGCGAATCGCCTCCAGTTCCACCGCGACCGGACGCGAGTCCAGCCATGCGCGCGCATCGGTCCACCCCGCCGTCTTCAACTTGTCCGTCAGCGCCGCCGCCATCGCATCGTCCTCCGCGTGCACCGCCACCGGCAAACCGAGCTTCGCCGCGCGCTTCATGCCCTCGCGCAGGCTCTTCGCATCGACGTTCTGAAAACTCGCGATGCCGCTGTTGCACATAAACGCCTTCAGCCCGATCGCGCCCGCGTCGCGCAGGCCCGCCAGCTTGTCGAGATTGCCTGGCGTGAGTCCGCCCCACAGCGCGAAGTCCGTGCAGGATTTTTCCTCGGCCAGCGCCCGTTTCTCGCGCAGCCCCGCCGCATCCAGCACCGGCGGCTCCGAATTGAGCGGCATGTCGAAAAACATCGTCCCACCGCCCGCCGCGAGCGCCGCCGAGCCCGTCGCGAGCCCTTCCCAATCGGCGCGACCCGGCTCGTTAAAGTGCACGTGCGCGTCGAGAATTCCGGGGAAAACGTAACGCCCGTCCGCATCGAGTTCCTGGTGCGTCTCGTCCTTCACGCTCGGCGCGATGCGCACGATCTTGCCGCGCACGATGCCGATCTCGACGTCCTGCACCCCCTCCGGCGTCACCACGCGACCGCCGCGCACGACCAAATCGAGCTTTTCGGGCTCGTGAATCGTCTTCGAATTTTCCCGGACAATCGGACCAGTGCGTTTCATGGGCCGTGTTGCTGCCCCATCCTCTCCAGAAAGTCCACCATCACGCGCAACGCGATCCCGAGGTCCCGCGGCGACGCATACTCGTCCGGGTGGTGGCTCAGCCCGTCGCGACACCGCACAAACAGCATCGCCACCGGTGTCAGCGCCGACATCACCACCCCGTCGTGCCCCGCCCCGCTCACGAGCGAGAGGCTCGTCCCTTGCACCGCCTCCACGCTCCGCGTGAGCTGCGCCGTCAGCGCCGGCGAACACGCCACCGCGCCATTGTCCTGCGTGCGCTGCCACGCGACCTTCAGCCCGCGCTTCCGAGCAATCACGGCCGCCAGTTTCCCTAATCGCAACAACGCCGCCTTGCGCCGCGCATCGCTCGCGTGCCGCACATCGAGCGTGTGCACCACGCCGCCGGGAATCACGTTCGCCGCCCCCGGCGAAACCGTCAGCGCGCCGACCGTCGCCACGAGCCCCGCCGTGCCGCGCGCCAATTTCTCCACGGCGAGCGTAAACTCCGCCGCGCCCGCCAGCGCATCGCGCCGCAGCGCCATCGGCGTCGTCCCTGCATGCCCGGCCTTACCTGTCCAGGTCAGCTTAAATCGACTCTGCCCCGCGATCGCCGAAACCACACCCACCGCGAGCCGCTTAGCCTCCAGCACGGGCCCCTGCTCGATGTGCACTTCGACATAGCCCAGCAGTTCGCCGCGCCGGTGCGCCGCCTTCGGCAGCGCAAACGTCCCGCCAGCAAATTCCTTCAACGCGTCGCCCACACTTACCCCCGCGCCATCGCGCAACGCCAACGTCGCCGCCTTCAGTTTTCCCGCGTAGCCCTCGCTCCCGAGGTAAGCGCTCGCAAACCGCACGCCCTCCTCCTCGGAAAATCCCAGCACCTCGACCGCAAACGGCAGCATCACGCCGCGCCGCTTCAGCTCCGCCAGCGCCACGAACGGCAGCAACACCCCCAGCGGCCCATCGAAGCGCCCCGCGTCGCGCACCGAATCGAGATGCGACCCCAGCAGCAGAGTCTTCGCACCCATCGCGCGGCCGCCGGCACCCTCGCTCCGCCCGATCAGATTCCCCACCGCATCCTCGCGCACCGTGAGTCCCGCCTCGCGCATCCAACCGCCGACCAGCCCATTCGCGCGCCGCATCGCCGGCGAGAGAAACGTCCGCGTGAGTTTGCCGTCCTCGTCGCTCACCCGCCCGAGCTCGTCGAGCATCGCCACCAAATGTTCTTCCGCGCTCATGCGTCGTGAATCAGCTCCCGCGATAGGTGCTATAGGCCCACGGCGTCACGAGCAGCGGCACATGGTAACCCGCCGCCGCGTCCGTGATCGCAAACCGGATCGGCACCTGATCGAGAAACGTGCACTCGACGCCACGCCCGGAGAAATATTCGCGCACGTGAAACACCAGTTCGTAGCCGCCCACGGCCATCGCCTCCTCGTCGAGCAACGGCCCCTCCGTGCGCCCGTCCGCGTTGGTGGTGACCGTCTTGAGCAGCGCCGGTTCGCGCCCCGTGCGCAGCAATTGGATCACCATACCGACCGCCGGCCGACCGGTGGTAAGATCGAGGACGTGGGTGCTGAGTTTCGCGGGCATCAGAGGATGGGCTTGAGGTAATCGTTGAGCCGGAGCTGGGCAATTTTTTCAATCTCACCGAGCGCCGTCTGAAATTCCTGTTCTGGCGAATTTCCACCGCGCGCCTGCATCGCCGTCAAGATCGCGGACTTGTTGCTCAGGCGCGCGCAGATGATGAACGGAAAACCAAACCGCTCCAAATACGCCGCGTTGAGTTTCTGAAACCCGGCCAGCTCCTCCGCCGTGAGTTGATTCAAACCCGCACTCGCCTGCTCCCGTGTCGACTCCGCGGTAAGCTGATTCTGCTGCGCCAGTCGCCCCGCCAAATCCGGGTGTGCGCGGATCAACGCGAGTTGCCGCTCGCGAGCCGCCCCGCGCATGGTCGCGCACAGCGCCGTGTGCAGGTGCGCCACATCACGAAACGGCTGCTGCGCCCAAGTCTCCTCGGCCACCCACGGCGAGTGCTCAAAGAGATGCCCAAGCGCCGCGGTAAAGGCGGCGCGATCGGCAGCGTTGAGTTCGGGCAGGGTGCGAAGCGGGCTCACGGCAGCAGTTCGTAGGCTGGCAACGACAGGAATTCATCAAACTGCTCGCTCTTTGACATCCGCATGAAGAGCTCGGTCGCATCCTTAAAGTGCCCGGAGTCGTAGCGTTCGTCGCCGTATTCGGCGCGGATTTTCCTCAGCTCGTCCACGAGCAACGCATCATACATGTCCGCCGTGATCGGGCGACCGTCGTCCAGTTTCGCTCCATAGCGGAGCCACTGCCAAAGCTGCGAACGCGAGATCTCCGAGGTCGCGAGATCCTCCATGAGATTGTGAATCGGCTCCGCGCCCGACCCGCCCAACCACGCTTCGAGATAGCGCACGCCGACATGCAGGTTCCACCGCACGCCGCCCTCGGTGATCGGACCGTGCAACGGCGCGAGCAAGTCGGCCGCCGTGATTTTCACGTCGTGGAAACGGTCGAGCTGGTTCGGCCCCTTCATGTGTTTGCCAAAGGCATCGAGCGCCGCCGCCACCAAGCCCGGGTGCGCGACCCACGTGCCGTCGTGACCGTCGGAGGCCTCGCGGACTTTGTCGGCATAAACTTTCGCGAGCGCCGCCTCGTTTGCCGCCGGGTCGCCCTTGATCGGAATCTGCGCCGCCATGCCGCCCATCGCATAGGCACCGTGCCGGTGACACACATTGATCACATGCAACGCGTAGGCGCGGAGGAAGGGCACCGTCATTGTGATGAGCGTGCGATCCGGAAACAGATACTCGGGCCGATTCCGGAATTTCTTCACAAAGCTGAACATGTAGTCCCATCGCCCGCAGTTCAGACCCGAGGCATGCTCGCGCAACTCGTAGAGAATTTCCTCCGCCTCGATGCATCCCAAAATCGTCTCGATCAGCACCGTCGCCCGGATCGTGCCGTGCGGGATGCCGAGCTCGGCCTCCGTGAACGAGAACACCTCGTCCCACAGCCGCGCCTCGAGGTGGGACTCGAGCTTGGGCAGGTAGAAGTACGGCCCGCTGCCCCGCGCGATCAGCTCGGCCGCGTTGTGGAACGCGTACAGTCCCGCGTCGACGAGCGACGCCGACGCCGGCTGCGCGATCCCCGCCGCCGTCACGTACCGCAGGTGCTTCTCGGCGAGATGCCACCCGCGCGGCCGGAACACGATCGTCGGCAGCTCGCCGGCGTTCAGGGCGTAGCGCTTGCCTTCGGCGCTGGTGAAGTCGATCCGCCGGCGGATCGCGTCGGCGAGATTCACCT
>Ga0075163_10005219_pt1 | contig 17368 bp, 17 predicted proteins | sample JI1023141ADNA_FD_71478 | JGI IMG/M metagenome (GOLD analysis project Ga0075163, IMG submission 71478) | Wastewater effluent complex algal communities from Wisconsin, to seasonally profile nutrient transformation and Carbon sequestration -... | ecosystem: Engineered > WWTP > Effluent > Algae...
CTACAAAACTGATGGTGGTGGTCAATTGATTAAATCAGAGTGGATATCTCCTGTGACTTATATGATGGTGGACTCATTTATCACATGGTCATGTGAGAATATAACGATTAAGGATATCTTCGTAGATGAAAATCTGAATGTGTATGTCATAGGTTGTGATCCTACCATTACAAATAAAACAAGAATTATCAAGTACAACTGGACGACCAAACAAATAATATGGAGCCAATGGCGGGAGAAGTTTGTGTACTACTCTACTGTACCATATGCTACAAATGGAGTTACAAGTTTGAATATAGCTGGATATGATACTTATCTGCAAAGGTGGTATATTTATGGCTATAATAGATCGAATGGTTCGAGTACGACTTCTCAGCAAGTCAATTACAACTTCTCAAAAGGAACTTATGAAGGCATGAGGTACTATAAGGAGAATGTATTTACTTACTATTCGTTTGGCTCTACAGGTACAACGATTAGTTTCAAAGGGATAACGGGTACCTGGCAAAAAACGTTAGCTTCTTTAGTCACGGTGAGAGAAGTTACGATTTTGCATAATGAACATACGGTAGTGGGTGGAGATTTTACTGGTACAATTACTTTGGATGGTGTGGTGTATGAAGCATACCCTTATCGATCGATTATATTTATTGAATATGACAAACTTGGAAATGTGATAAATGTCAAGATCATTAAAGGTACTAAGCATTTTGTGCTCAAGTCATTTACTACTGATGGATATTACAAATTTGCATACACTGGATATACCACTGAAAACCTTAATATTGGTGAGAATGTATTGTTAGACTTAGAGTTACTAGAAGATCATCCCGATGCATGTGCGCTTGTAGGTGGAGGATCTCTGTCTGAAACTCAACTGAGAAACGCAATACAAGTACATCCTGAAAGCGTGGTCAAGTTTTATCCGAATCCGTTTACTAAAGGTATTAACCTTGATATTGATTCTCCTCAAAAAGATGTGGTTAGCATCGTGGTCATCAATTCTATAGGATCTGTTATTTTTACCACTAAGGTAGACGTAGAAGCTGGTCAGAATGTCAAATATCTGAATGAATTTGAACAACTGCCTTCTGGCGTTTATACCGTAAAACTGAAATCAGACTTGATGGATCATACTACTCGTGTGATCAGGATAGAGTGATTTAAATAAAGGAAGGATAGATAGGCAGCTGGAAGCTGCCACCACATTGGGGAAGTTGGTACTTTGGTATTGGCTTCCCCAATTTTTTGATATTAAATGAGAATAGATTACACAAACTTTATTTTATGATTGATACTGTCGGATACCATCACTACTTATGATAGGTAATAGAAACATATCCATGCCAAAATTCAATGTATACATTTGAGAAATCTCATCTATCCAGTTTTGGTCAAGTGGGCCTTTTACTAAATTGATTGTGCAACCACCGAATCCGCCTCCCATCATTCTTGCACCAAGTATGTTTTCATTTTCTGAAGCCATAGTAACTAGCCAATCCAACTCATGACAACTTACTTCATAATCTTGAGATAATCCTTCATGTGATGCTGACAATAACTTGCCCAAAGTTATTAAATCATCGTCCAAGAGTGCTTGTTTTGCATCCATTACGCGCTGATTTTCTTTGATAACAAAACTAGCTCTACGGAATAGTTTCTCATCTAAGACATTCTTAATTTGAGCAATATCAGAAATGTCTAGGTCACGTAATGAAGATATAGGTCGATATGATTTAGCAATTTTCTCCACTGCTTTTTCACATTCAGCCCTTCTATTGTTATAATCAGTGTGTAATAAATTGTGTTTTACATTGGTATTAAAAAGATAAAAGCTGTGATTGCTAAGATGTAAAGGAATTTGTAAATATGAATTGTCCCTACAATCTAGTAAAATAGCATAGTCTTTTATGGCATTTACGATCGTAAATTGGTCCATAATACCACCTCTGACACCATAACCACGTTCAGCTTCTATTGACTTCCGAACGATATCATCTTTAGTTAAACCAAGATCATATAAATCATTCATTAAAGATACAAGGCCACATGTAAGGGCTGAAGAAGAAGATATACCGCCACCAATAGGTAAATCACCGCCAAAAACTAAATTAAAACCTGAAATCTTCTCTTTTCCTAATGCTTCAATTACTTGAAAAACAAACTTTTCCCAACCATATTTTGGAAGGTGATCTTCTTTCAAATCAAAAGTTGAAGTCTCTTGAATGTCTGCTGCAATGATTTTTACAGTTGAATTTTGTGCCTTTGATGCATAAAAATATATACCTTGGCCAATGGCAAAAGGAAGGACAAAGCCTTCGTTATAATCTGTGTGTTCACCAATGATGTTTGCTCTTCCAGGGGCAAATAACAAAACATCTGCTGCCCCAAAATTAATTATAAATTCTTGTTCAATATTGTATTTCAAAATCGAAGATGATTCCATACTATTAAGCAAATGATTGCATTTCTACAAACTTTTTGTAAGCTCCATCAGATTCTAGAAGTTCGGTGTGTGTGCCAGATTGGATGATTCGACCGTTTTCAAGGACTAAAATGAGATCTGCATTTTGAATAGTACTCAGTCTATGTGCTACTATAACAGAAGTTCTGTTTTGCATAACTTTATGAAGTGCTTCCTGAACTAATTTTTCAGACTCAGAATCCAAAGCAGAAGTCGCTTCATCCAATATTAAAATGGGTGGATTTCTCAATATTGCTCTTGCAATTGTCAACCGTTGTCTTTGTCCACCACTCAATTTTAGACCTCTGTCTCCAATATTGGTAGCATATCCATCAGGTAAAGCAGAAATGAAATCATGAGCATTGGCAATGATGGCAGCTTTTTTTACATCGTCATCTGTGTAAGTCTCCGCGCCAAATCTTATATTGTTTCCAATGGTATCATTAAATAAAATGGCGTCTTGACTCACAATACCATACATACTTCGTAGAGATGTTAAGTCAAGGTCTCGCAAGTCTAAACCATCTATTGTGATACTACCTGATGTGACATCATAAAATCTCGGCAGCAAATCTACAAAAGTGGATTTACCAGCGCCAGATGATCCAACTAATGCGACTATTTGACCTTTTGCTACTTCCACGGTTACGTGGTCTAATGCTTGTAGCTCCGTATCTTTATATTGAAACGATACATCATTAAAAATGATCTTATCATCAAAACCTCTCTTTATTAATGCATTTGGTTTGGTCAATATTTCATTGTGCGTCATCATGATACGGTCTATCCGATCCATAGCAGCGAGACCTTTCTGAATGTTAAAATAGGCATTAGAAAATGATTTTGCAGGCTCAATTACTTGGTAAAATGCAAAAACAAAAGCAAAAAATGTTTCAGGATCTAGTTCATTTTTAAAAACCAAACTCGATCCATACCACATGAGAATGGTGACGACGGTCACTCCCAAAAATTCAGAAACAGGCGAAGCTAGGTCCCTTCTATTTATTACTTTAATCAAAGTGTTTCTAAAAAAATTATTTTCTTTATCAAATTTTGTGACGTTGTATTTTTCCGCATTAAAGCCTTTGATAATGCGCATACCTCCCAGTGTTTCGTCTACTTGAGCCGTAAGGTTGGCTATTGAGTCCTGCACATTGACAGACTCTTGTTTGAGTTGAGATACTACCCTTCCTATTATGGCGCCAGCTACTACCACCAGCACAAATACAAAAAGTGTTAAGGAAGGACTAATGTAAAACATAAAAAAAATACTTCCCAACATGATGATCGGCGCTTTAAACACAGCTTCAACTACATTTAATATCGACCATTCTATCTCTTGAACATCCGAAGTCATACTAGAGAGAAGTACACCTTTTCTTTCATTAGAATAAAATGAAAGTGGAAGTTCTAAAAATTTTTGGTAAAGCTGCTTGCGCAGGTCATAGATAATCCCATATCTCAGTGGAGCAATAAAGTATAGTGCACCATACCTGAAAATATTCTTACAAAAAAAGACAAATATAAGGGTAATACAAACCCACAACAAAGCTGTCTCTCTGCCTTGTGTATTAATTAAGGTGGAGATATAATACTTAATCCAATCATTATTAAGGGCAAATTCTGTCGGCTTGACAGGTATATCGTCTACCCTATCAAACAACATCGAAAAAAAGGGAATCAATAACGGGATGCTGATGACCGTAAATATGGACAGTAGAATATTAGAAATGATGCTTAGTATGAAGCTTCGTTTATATTCCTTGATCCGGGACAGCAATCGCCATAATCCCTTCATTTAATTTGTTTTTAGTGGATCATTATTCATTACAATCATTCATATCGAACGTATTCATGAAGCCAGTGTTAAAATCACCTGCTCTGAATGCTTCGTTTTTCATCAATGCCTTGTGGAAAGGAACTGTTGTTTTAATACCTTCAATGATGAATTCGTCTAATGCGCGCTGCATTTTTTTAATACAATCTTCTCTTGTCTGCGCTCTACAGATCAATTTTGCAATCATAGAGTCGTAATATGGTGGTACAGAGTAACCTGCATATACGTGTGTGTCTACACGTACACCATGACCTTTGGGACTGTGGAAAGAAGTTATCTTACCTGGGCTAGGTCTAAAATTATTCATGACATCTTCTGCATTAATACGACATTCCATCGCATGCATGGTCGGATAATAATTTTTGCCAGTAATAGCGATACCCGCTGCTACTTTGATTTGTTCTTTGATAAGATCGTGGTCTATAACTTCTTCTGTCACTGGATGTTCTACCTGAATTCTAGTATTCATCTCCATGAAATAGAAGTTTCTATGCTTGTCTACCAGAAATTCTATGGTACCTACACCTTCATAATTAATGGATTTACCCGCTTTTACAGCAGCATTACCCATTTCTTCTCTGAGTTCAGATGTCATAAATGGAGAAGGACTCTCTTCTACCAGTTTCTGATGTCTTCTTTGGATAGAGCAATCTCTTTCTGAAAGATGTATGACATTTCCGTGTTGGTCACCAATGATTTGGAACTCAATATGACGTGGTTCTTCCACATATTTTTCTACGTAGATACCATCATTTGTAAAAGATGCTTTGGCTTCTTTTCTTGCACTATGCCATGCATCTTCGAACTCATCGTCTTTTGTAACAATACGCATACCCTTACCTCCACCACCAGCTGTTGCTTTAAGGATAACGGGGTAACCAATAGAGTTTGCTATTTTTATTCCTTGTTTTACATCTTTGAGTAGTCCATCTGAACCAGGTACAACAGGTACGCCTGCTTTGATCATGGTTTCTTTTGCCGTAACCTTATCACCCATTTTATTAATCATCTCGGGTGTAGGCCCTATAAATTTCACACCTGACTGTCTGCAAATCTCCGCAAATCCTGCATTCTCAGCCAAAAACCCATATCCCGGGTGGATGGCATCAGAGTTTGTGATTTCGACAGCTGCCATAATCCGTGGAATATTGAGATATGACTCAGAAGATGCAGCAGGCCCGATACAAACTGCCTCATCTGCAAACCTTACGTGAAGACTCTCAGCATCAGCTTTAGAATAAATAGCTACTGTTTTTATCCCCATTTCCTTACAGGTACGGATGATTCTGAGTGCTATCTCGCCTCTATTGGCTATTAATATCTTATTAAACATTAAGCATTCGATTATACAAAATTAAATAATGGCCATATAAACTATGCGCAATATATAGCAAATGTAAATTAAAGGTGAAAACGCCCTAGACTTCTACCAAGAATAAAACTTGGTCATACTCTACAGGAGATGCATCTTCAACGAGTACTTTTACTATTGTACCAGTGACATCACTCTCTATTTCATTAAACAACTTCATTGCTTCAATGATACAAACAACATCTCCTTGTTTTACAGCATCACCCACTTTAGTAAATACTGGTTTGTCAGGACCTGGAGATCGATAGAATGTACCCACGATAGGTGACTTAATTTCTAGGATGTTTTTGCCTTTAGTAGATTCTGCTGCTGGAGCTGCTGCTGATGTCGGTGCTGGAGCACTACTCACAGGTGCTTGAGGAGCTGCAGGAGCTGGGGCAGAAACTGTATAAGCTTGTGGTGCTGTCACGACTGTTTGGTGAGCACCTTTATAGAATTTTTTAGTCCTAATCTGAATCTCAAAATCTTTATCTTTGAGTTTGAAATCCGTTAGATTAGACTTATTCACCAACTTGATGAGTTCCTGTATTTCGTTGAAATTCATATGGCTTTGTTTTTAATTGGTTACGCTTTAACTCTTTCTAAATAACCACCTGTTTTGGTGTCTATTTTGATTTTATCCCCTTGATTGATAAATATTGGAACTTTCACTTCCGCGCCAGTCTCAACTGTAGCCGGCTTAGTGACGTTGGTAGCAGTATCTCCTCTTACCCCTGGTTCTGTATATGTCACCTCCAATACGATACTTGCCGGCATATCTGCTGTCAAAGGTATATTTTTTTCTGCATGAAACAAAATTTCTATTTCACTTCCTTCTTTCAAGAAATCAGGTCTTTCGAGCATGTTTTCATTTAAAGATACCTGATCGTAGGTTTCGTTATCCATAAAGTTGTATCCACTCTCATCACTATATAAGAATTGGAATTTTCTTCTTTCCACTCTTACATCATCGATTTTATGTCCTGAAGGGAAGGTATGTTCTACCACTTTACCAGTAGTAAGACTTTTTAATTTAGTTCTAACGAATGCGTTTCCTTTTCCTGGTTTTACGTGTAAAAATTCTACTACAGAAAAAATATCACCATTGTGAGTCATACACAAACCATTTCGGATATCTGATGTACTTGCCATAAACAAAAATTATATTGTATTTTTAAAATTTTGTGCAAAGATAAGAAGACTTTCTCAGACTCAATAATGCCAAATGATGTAAGTGCTTCCCCAAGTGAAGCCGCCGCCAAAAGCTGTGAGCATTAATTTATCTCCTTTTTTGAGTTTTGACTCATATTCCCAAAGGCAAAGTGGTAAAGTACCTGCTGTGGTATTACCATATTTGTGGATATTGACCATTACTTTTTCTTTAGGGAAATCGAGCATGTCTCCTACTGAGTTTATGATTCTCATATTAGCTTGGTGTGGTACGAGCCAATCGATATCATCTATTTCTAGTTCGTTTCGCTCCAAGACTTGTTTTACTGTATTGACCATACCGTTGACTGCAGCTTTGAATACTGGTTTTCCATCTTGAAATACGTAGTGTTCTTTATTCATTACCGTTTCGGCACTAGCTGGCTTCAATGATCCACCCGCTTTCATATGCAGAAATTCTCTACCAGACCCATCTGAACGAAGGACTGAATCAATAACACCAGATTTTTCTTCTGTCGGTTCTAGCATAACACCACCAGCTCCATCTCCAAAAATAATACAAGTTGTACGATCAGTATAATCTACTATGGATGACATTTTATCAGCACCTATAATGATGACTTTTTTGTACATACCTGATTCAATAAATTTTGCACCTGTGGTTAGAGCATATAGAAATCCTGAACAAGCTGCATTAATATCATACCCGAAAGCATTTTTAGCACCAACTTTGTCCAAAATGGTATTGGCGGTATCAGGAAATGTCATGTCAGGAGTAACTGTGGCACAGATCAAAAGTTCTATTTCATCTGCCGATGTATTGGTCTTGGCCAATAATTGTTTCACTACTTCTACAGCCATATCTGAGGTAGCCTTACCTGGGGTACGTAGGATCCTTCTTTCTTTGATGCCTGTCCTAGTGGTAATCCATTCATCTGTAGTGTCTACCATTTTTTCGAGGTCGGCATTGATAAAATATCTTCGGGAACATATCCGGCTACACCTGTTATTGCTGCAAAGGTTTTTGCCATGGCAAATTGGTTTTGAACTGTTTTAAGAAAAAGTGGCACAAGATACATTAATTTTCATTTTTCATAGAAATGAATTGTAAATATAAAAAAATATTACAATACTTTATCTTTATTTATAACGCGTATTTAATTATAATTCAATATATTACAAATATAGAAAATTAAAAAATTAAAAAAATCGACACGTTTCAATTTATTTTTGGTATCAAAATTGATATATACTAAGCATCAGTCATACAGTCAATTATAGTTAAGAATTTTATGTAATGCAAAAGGTTCGAGATTATAAAACCTGATAATATCTAAACACAGAAATTTTTATATCATTTTCAAATTTAAAAATCATGAGAAGATTAATGAATTATCTTCCACTGGTCTTACTATTGATCATAGGAAGCAACCTAGAAGCATCGGACATTAGGATCAATTTCAGCAATGAAAGTATCTCTAGTGCTCGTAAAAAAGCAGGGGAAGAAGGGAAATTGCTTTTTGTAGGTTTTCATGCAAAATGGTGTACACCTTGTACTTGGATGGATCAGACAACATTTAAGGATGCTAATGTTACAAACATGCTAAATTCCGATTTTGTCGCATTGAAAGTAGATATCGATGATGTCCAAGGTTTTGAGCTAAAATCAATTTATGAGGTGAAGTACTTGCCTACCATGTTGATTTTTAATTCACAAGGGCAGCTGGTGGAGAGAATAGAAGAGACGATGACTCCTCGATTGCTTATGAATGTGCTGAACAAACACAATGCACCTGAAAATAAAATTGTTATCAAACACGATCTTAATACTTCACCTTCATTGAATAATGTGTCGCTTCAACTTGATAACAATAATGATTTTAATCAGTCAGCTGAAGAATACGAAAAATATTATCAGCAACCGCAAACCGAAACAGTCTATAGGGTTCAAGTTGGCGTTTTTACAAAATATAAAGGAGCGAACAATCTTATAAAGTCGTTAAGAGAAAATTTCTTGGAGCCTATCACTGTCACTACAGAATATAAAGATAATGTCTCCTACTTTAAGGTATGTATAGGGCAATTCAGTAAGCTGGAAGATGCAGAAAACTTTAGAAAAACGCTCAAAGATGAATACAAAATAGAAGGGATCGTCCAATAGAGACCTTTCTGTATGATATAAAGTAAAGGCGAAAAAGTCATTGGTCAAGCTGATGGTTTTTTCGCCTTTTTTATTTACTTTTAAACAAGCCCACTCTGAAATATTCAAATTTAAAACAAAACATCAATTCAGTATTCTGAGTGTCTAACTGAAAATTTCATTTATAATTTCACTACACACTTCTATCAAACCTACAAATAGTCACCTTTCAATCTTCATCTCCAAATGCCTTGGGCTCAATTCCTTAAAACACTTATGGAATATCGACTTTAGATAGCCTTTACTTTACTACAAAATGTTCTTATGGGGATTCCTTCTATCGTGACAATGCTAATTCTTTCCAAAGTTCTTTATTTACATTTCATTTTTAAAATACACCTCTTTATAGTTTTTGGGCTTTCTAACAAGTTTATTTTCTACCTTAATCGGCACCTTTAAATTAATAAAAGGACTTACTTCAGATTTTTTCTTCGTATTTGGCCCAAGTCATAAGCTAGAAACAACAACTGACGTATGCTTATTAAATACCATTTTTTTTATTTTATAAAAATATTAACTATTTGGGAACTAAATAAATGTCGATTTGGTTTACTATTATAATATCATTTTAATATCACTTTAAATCAAAACCAAAAAATGAAAACAGAAAAAACAATCCAACCTTTTTCAGGATATCTTATCCTCATTGTCAGTTTAGCCATCCTTATATTCTCCATTTTGAATTTTAAGTTTCATTGGGTACATATTGGAATTGGTATAGTCGGCGCCATAGTCGGTTTCTTCCTTTTACTAGGTTTTATGGCTATCCAACCGAATAGCGCTAGAGTTCTTACCATGTTTGGGGATTATGTGGGTACTGTCAAAGAATCAGGATTTTTTTGGGCAAATCCATTTTTCCTAAAGAAAAACATCTCACTCAGAGCGCACAACTTAGAAACTACGCAACTAAAAGTCAATGACAAACAAGGTAATCCTATCATGATTGCTGCTGTGGTGGTGTGGAAGGTAAGAGACACATTCCGAGCAGCGTTTGATGTTGAGAATTACCAACAATTTGTTACCATTCAAAGTGAATCGGCTTTGCGTAAAATGGCGATGGCTTATTCTTACGACAATTTTGAAGACGAAACAGCGGAGATCACACTTAGGTCTAGTTCTACTGAGATAAATGAAATGCTAGAAAACGAAATATCAGAAAGACTAGACTTAGCAGGAATAGAAGTGATAGAAGCGAGAATCAGTCACCTAGCTTACGCACAAGAAATAGCAAGTGCCATGTTGCAACGTCAGCAAGCAACAGCTGTAATAGCAGCAAGGAGCAAAATCGTAGAAGGAGCAGTTGGTATGGTAGAAATGGCACTAGAAGCTTTAAGTAGAAAAGAAATCGTACATTTGGATGAAGAAAGGAAAGCAGCCATGGTGAGCAATTTATTAGTAGTTCTTTGTTCAGATAAAGCAGCTTCGCCTATTGTCAATGCAGGCACTTTACATCATTAAGATATGAGCGAAAAAAAATCATTTGTCCTAAGGCTCAACGCCAAAACATACGAAGCACTCGAAAAGTGGGCGTCGGATGAATTTCGTAGTGTCAATGGGCAATTGGAATTTATCATCGACAAAGCACTCAAAGATGCCAAAAGGATGAAGCCACCTAAGGATGATGGTGCCAAGCCATAGAAATTTAATACAAGAACGACTCCATTTTGGGGTCGTTTTTTTTATTTATACTAACATCTCAAACAACATCGGATTATTATTCAGATGTTCGTAGTTAATACCTGCTTTTGTCATTCTGTCTACTAAAGACAAATAATCATCAGAAGATTTTAATTCTATGCCAACGAGCGCAGGACCTGTATCTCTATTTGTTTTTTTGGTGTATTCAAAATGTGCGATATCGTCTTCTGGTCCCAATAAATTTAGAAAATCTCTTAATGCACCTGCACGTTGTGGAAACCGAATGATGAAGTAATGTTTTCTACCTTCCCACAACAAAGCTCTTTCACGAATGTCTTCTGTACGAGTGATATCGTTATTTCCACCACAAACAATGATGACAATGTTTTTGCCTTTGATCTCATCTTTATAATAATCCAAAGCTGCAAAACTTATTGCTCCTGCAGGTTCTACCACGATAGCTTCGTCATTATACAAACCAAGTATGGAAGAACAAATTTTGCCTTCTGGGACCAATCTAACTTCATCAATCACCTTTTTACAAATCTCAAAGGTCTTATCGCCGATCATTTTGACAGCTATACCATCAGCAAAAGAATCTATTTTTTCTAGACGGACTAGTTCATTTTGTGCCATTGATTTTGCCAATGCTGGTGCACCTTCCGCTTCTATGGCAATGATTCGGGTATTTGGACTTTTTTGTTTGAAATATGAACCTACACCAGATATCAATCCGCCACCACCTACAGCCACAAAAAGCACATCTACACTTTCGGTCATGATGTCTAGAATTTCTTTTCCGATAGTACCTTGACCTGCGATGACATCTTCGTCATTAAAAGGATGAATGTATGGGATTTGGTCAACGGCTGCATGTTGTAGTGCAATTTTATTGGCATCATCAAATGTATCTCCTACCAATCTCACTTCGATCCAAGACCCACCAAAATGTTTGACCTTGCTTATTTTTTGGTTTGGTGTGGTAGTTGGCATGTAAATGATACCACGCGTTTTGAGCGACGAACAAGCAAAAGCTACACCTTGGGCATGATTGCCTGCACTTGCGCATATTACGCCACCTGCACGCGCTGCTTCGCCCATCATTTTCATTTTGTTGTAAGCTCCTCTGATCTTAAAAGAACGTACCACCTGCATATCTTCTCTTTTCAGAAAAACATTACAACCATATTTTTTTGACAGGTTATAATTTCGCATCAATGGCGTATTGGTCACGATGGATTGGATGTTAAGACTTGCTTCCTCTATTTTTTCGACAGATATCATGATGTGATTTTTTTCAGTATTAAAAGAAGATTTTGCCATTCCACCAGTTTTTTTCTATGATGGCGTTATTTTTATGGTAAAAATTTAGACCCGTTTCGTTCCAGTCGAGGACTTGCCATTTGGTCATATTTGCTCCTTGTGCTTTTGCTTCTGCAATGTAAGCATCAAATAATTGTTGGCCGATTTTATCCCTCCTGAATGCTGGCTGGACATAAAAATCTTCTAGGTATAAGCATTTACCTTTCCAAGTCGAAAATGTCATATAAAACACGGCTATTCCTACGACTTTATGATCAATAGTAGCCACAATACCTTGCAATAATCCTTCGGAAAATGCTTTTTCATATTCATCTATACTAACAGTTAACGCTTCAGGTTCCTTTTCGAATACGGCAAGTTCATATACAAGCGCATATATTTCTGGAATATCTTCGATCTTTGCTTTACGAATGATCACATCAGCCATTTGTTGGAATTTTGTTTGGGTCAAATGTATGAATTCTTAAGCATTTAGGTTTACTTTTTCAATAAACTCATCTTCTGTCATAATCTGCACAGTGCCTAGTTCCTGTGCTTTTTTGAGTTTCGAACCAGCTTTTTCGCCTACTACTAGAATATTTAGATTGCTACTTACAGCTGAGATATTTCTTGCGCCTGCTTTTGCCGCTAGTTCCTCAGCTTGTTTTCGTCCAAGTGTTTGTAATGTACCCGTAAATAAAATGGTTTTACCATAAAACACACCATCTTTAGACACTTGGAGTGGTTTGTCATCCTCTGTTTGGGTAAGATTAACGCCATAAGATTCCATCTTTTGAAGCATTAGAATATTGTCTTCATTGGCAAACCACTGACTTACATTTTCGGCTACGACTGGTCCAATGTCTTTAATTTCTAGAAACCGATCTACGCTCCATTCACGGAGATCAAATACATGATTGATTTGTTCAGCGACTAGTTTGCTTGCTTTTTTTCCAAAATGATGAATACACAATGAATACATCAATCGTTGGATTGGGTTATTTTTTGCTTTATCGATTGCCTTCTTAATATTCTCTGCCGATCGCTTACCAAAACCTTCTAAACTAGCTATTTTATCATAGTCTAATTGGTAAATGTCACTCATATCTTTGATCCAACCCAATTCGTAAAATCGCTCTACATAAGACTTTCCAAATCCATCGATATCCATTGCATCTTTGGAGACGTGGAAGATCATTTTCTGAAGATTCTGAGCACCACAAATACAGTTTGGACATCGCCAAGCGGCTTCTCCTTCTTCTTTAATAAGATTGACTTCTACGGTTGTGTCTCTATTAAATGGGCAAACTTCAGGAAAATCAATAACTGTTTCCATACCTGTACGCAACTCTGGAAATGACTTTACAATGTAAGGAATCACATCTCCTGCCCGCTCTACAAGCACAGAATCACCGATACGTAGATCCTTGCTTTTGATAAAATCTTCATTATGAAGTGAGATAGACGACACCGTGACTCCCGCAAGATAAACAGGCTCAATTTTTGCCACAGGCGTGATAGATCCTATTTTTCCTACCTGATATTCTACAGAAAGGAGTTTGCTAGTAGCTTGTTTGGCTTTAAATTTGAATGCGATGGCCCAACGTGGATGATGTGATGTGTAGCCGCATTTTGCTTGAAGTTCTAGACTATTGACCTTGATGACCATTCCATCTATTTCATATGGATAATCATCTCTTTTGATTTCCCAAGATCTGATGAACTGACCTACTTCAATGATGTTTTGACAAACTTTTTTTTCAGACTGTGGTATTTTAAAACCCAACTCTCCAAGTAGGTTTATACCCGCTATATGTGTCTCAAAGGCATTTAGAACAGAATTTTCGTTAACATCTACTGCATATGCAATTTGATACACAAAAGCTTCCAAACCACGTTTGCGTGTTTCGTTTGCATCTTTAGTACGAAGTCCACCTGTGGCTGCATTCCTCGGATTGGCAAATAGTGTGAGTCCTTCCTTTTCTCTTTCTTTATTTATACGTTCAAAATTATCTTTTCGAATGAGTGCTTCGCCACGGAGCTCCACCTTTGAGATACCTTGAGATGAAAAAGCTGCTCTAAGTGGAATACTGGAAAGTGACTTCGCATTTTGAGTCATTTCTTCTCCAAATGTTCCATTACCACGTGTAGCCGCTCTGACTAAAATATCATTCTCATATATTAAAGCGATACTACCTCCATCAAATTTAGGTTCTACACAATATTCAATTTCGGTTTCTGATGGAAGTCCACAAAGTTTTTTGATGGTGTTGTCGAAATCTTGAAGATCATCTTCATTGTATGAATTATCAAGAGATAACATAGGTACCGTATGCTGTACAGGTGGTAAATCCCCTGAAAGATCATTGCTTACCCTTTGTGTAGGTGAGTCGGGCGTGATCAAGTGTGGATGCTCATCTTCTAAATCAACCAATTGTTTATAGAGCTGATCGTACTCAAAGTCTGAAATCAGGGGATCATCTTCGATGTAATATTTTCGTTCATGAAAGACCAAGACATCTCTAAGCAATGAAATTTCATCAACGGTAGCTTGCGTATTTAAGAATGCTCTTGTTTGATCGGTAAAATATGTTTGAGAATCAGAAGAATGCATAGAACCCATTTATTATTTACCAACAAAAGTAATAGAATTTACAAATCGAGACGAATTTTTATCTTGATTTGTATGTAGTAATAGCTTGGCCAAAGATTTCTTTTTAATAAAAAAAACATTCATATCGAGTTTTTCACCCAAGTAATCAAAGGTAAAAATTGCATTAAAAACATTTGAATATATTGTGACTGAAATCATAAATTGTAATCCGAGTTTAGGCCCTATTACTTGACCAGAAAAAGTGTTATTATTTATTGTCCCAAAGACATCGTACTTATTTTGAATATCCTGAATGTTTCCAACTTTATTATTTGCTCCATTTGATGTAAGTCATAACGAAATACTATCTCCATTAAAGATAACAAACACATTTTGAGCAATCATTACTAGAGTAAAAATCGGAAAAAAAGGACAGTAAAAGCCTTTCATTATCAAACGTTTTCAGACAAAAAAACTAACATTATCCAAAAATAAAGCTAAAAATAATATGAGTGTGTATCAGATAGAGCTTTTACTTTATTTTAATCAAATTGCTCCTAAAAATACAAAAAGGGCCACAACAAAAAAATCATTGTGGCCCATTCATAAGGTGATTTTTGATACTAAAGTACTAGCAAATTCTCCATGGAAACCTTGCCTTCCACTGCAGCTTTAATATCCGATATTTTGACTCTATGCTGCTCTAAGGTATCTCTATCTCTGATGGTAACCGTCTCATTTTCAAGTGTTTCGAAATCTATGGTTACGCAATATGGTGTACCAATTGCATCTTGTCTTCTGTACCTTCTACCTATGGCATCTTTTTCGTCATACTGACAGTTAAAAGACAACTTAAGCTTATCATATACTTCAGAAGCTACTTTGGTAAGTTCTTCTTTGTTCTTTAACAATGGTAAAATAGCCACTTTTACCGGTGCAAGTGCAGGATGCAATTTTAACACCGTACGAGTAGAATCTGCACCATCTGCATCAGGTACATTTTCTTCTACCAAGTTATTTGCGATCATGGCAAGGAACATTCTGTCGCAACCTATAGACGTCTCTATTACGTATGGCACATAATTTTCATTGAGTTCAGGATCAAAATATTGCAATTTTTTGCCAGACAAATCTTGATGTTGACTCAAATCAAAATCACCACGTGAGTGAATACCCTCTAATTCTTTAAATCCAAATGGAAATTCAAACTCGATATCAACAGCTGCTTTTGCATAATGTGCCAAATTAGCATGATCGTGAAATCTCAGTTTGTCGCCACTCGTACCCAAGGCTTTGTGCCATTTCAATCTTGTTTCTTTCCAATATTGATACCATTCATCTTGAGAACCAGGACGAATGAAAAATTGCATCTCCATCTGTTCGAATTCTCGCATACGGAAGATAAATTGTCTGGCTACGATTTCATTTCGGAATGCCTTACCGATTTGTGCTATTCCAAAAGGTATTTTTTGTCTTGTTGACTTCTGTACATTTAGGAAATTTACAAAAATACCTTGTGCTGTTTCAGGTCTAAGGTATAGCTTTCCTTCTTCACCAGCTATATTTCCGAGTTGGGTATTAAACATCAAATTGAATTGACGTACTTCTGTCCAATTTCGCGAACCTGATTCCGGACATACGATTTCGTATTCGTCTATCATGGCTTTGAGTTCTTCCATATTACCGTCCGTCATCGCCTTTGCTAGACGACCAAGGGCTTCATCTATTTGCTTTTGACGCTCGATGATTCTGTCATTGGTCTCCCGAAATTGTTTTTCATCAAATGCATCACCAAATCTCGCTTTGGCTTTTTCTATATCTTTTAGCGTTTTTGCTTCTATTTTTTCAGCATAACCTTCTATCAATTGATCCGCTCGGTATCTTTTTTTAGAGTCTTTATTATCTACTAAAGGATCATTAAATGCATCTACGTGACCAGAAGCTTTCCATGTTTTGGGATGCATAAAGATAGCAGCATCAATACCTACAATGTTTTCATGCATTTGGACCATAGACTTCCACCAATAGCTTTTGATATTGTTTTTTAGTTCCACGCCATAGGGACCATAATCATATACTGCGCTCAGACCATCATATATTTCACTTGACTGAAAAATAAACCCATATTCCTTACAATGCGCAATCAAATTTTTAAAATCCATCCTAATTTTTATTTATATTCTTAATGAAGGGGCAAAAATACGACCTAAGTATTAAAAATTTGTTTTTTATTGAAATAATAGACACTCCATTTCAAATAAAAGTCGTTTTTTTGTCGTATTAAATAATCAAAACACCTATTTTATGTCAAAGTATTCTATCGTTTTCCTTGCCATTGCATTTGTAAGTATTATTTCTTGTGGTAAAGATGAAGAAACCAAAGCAGATTGTACAGGAGTGACGCCTACTTATAATAATGGGGTAAAAGCTATATTGGATGCATCATGTGCTACAGTTGGTTGTCATGCCGCTCAGAATCCAGCTGAAGGTATTAATCTAAGTACCTATGCTACAGCTAAATCTGCAAGTTTAAATGGTAAAGTATTACAATCAATCAAACATGAATCTGGTCTAGAAGCAATGCCACAAGGAGGTACTAAACTTTCAGCAGAATTGATTAAAATAGTAGAATGTTGGATTCAAAACGGTGCGCCTGAGTAATCTTCATTGGATTTATCTAAACCAAATAGACATAATCAACATAATCCTTGTTTAAGGAATATTATGTATTATTTTTAGAAACAAAAAGTAAATTAATTTTTTATGTCTAAATATTGCAAAGGAGTAGTGTTTATAGTTTTTATTAATTTGTT